>Ga0209427_10007180_pt1 | contig 12627 bp, 8 predicted proteins | sample DeeMarSWOR136_30_FD_187465 | JGI IMG/M metagenome (GOLD analysis project Ga0209427, IMG submission 187465) | Marine sediment microbial communities from White Oak River estuary, North Carolina - WOR-1-36_30 (SPAdes) (version 2) | ecosystem: Environmental > Aquatic > Marine > Intertidal zone >... | reverse complement strand
GTGGTAAGTTATCGATGTAATATAACAAAAATATATGAGATTATCAAGACATAACTTTATAATTATTAAAATATAAGATACATTTCTTTTGATTCGAGGCTAAGCAAACGACGTTGTTATTTAAATGATTTCAATAAATTAGAAAAGTTATTTACCAAATTTTTGTCAATTATTAATTCAAGTTATGATGATAATTATCGGCTGACAGGTGATGATTTTTGGTTAGGCGCCTGATTGTTTTAATTCTGATAAGTAATAATAAAATTGAGGGAGAAAATCATGTTAAAAAAATCATTTTTTGCCATCATAATTATTTTCCTTTCTGTAGTTACTAGTAGCAATGCCCAGATACCTCAATTAGTCAATTACCAGGCTATACTTACAGATGCGCAAGGGAATCCGATTAATGGGGTGCGCTCGGTTCAATTCAGTATCTATGATAAGGAGACAGGAGGTGATGCATTATGGTCGGAGACGCAAAACGTCATTGTTACAGATGGACTTTGTAATGTGCTATTGGGTGCGGTTACATTGATTCCGTATTCGGTTTTTAACGGCGGTGACAAGTATTTTTCCCTGAAGATCGGTAATGATCCGGAGATGACGCCTCGCAAGCGACTTGTGAGTGTGGGCTATGCATTTCATGCGAGCAAGTCTGACAGTTTGAACGGATTTGCTGCACCTGATTTTGTCCGTAGTTTGGATGGCGTGACACCTGATGAGGGTAATATCGACCTGGTGGCGGGAAGCAATGTTACCATAAAACCCGATGATAAAAATAACAGCATCACCATCTCGGCCTCGGGCGGTTCTGCAGGAGACGATCTTGGCAATCATACCGCAACCCAAAATATTCAATTAAACGGACACTATCTTTCCGGGGATGGCGGAGATGAAGGTGTTTACATAACAAATAATGGTAATGTTGGTATTGGTACAGCAAATCCTTTATCTATGTTAAGTATTGGGGGAAATGGAAGTTCACGTTCAGTTATTTTTAGTCAGGCAACCGGAGATATTTATCATGGGGGGCGTTTTAGGACAGATCACTCTGGTGGTTATGGAGTCTCCGGTGAAGCATCTGGCAGTTACGGTCGTGGAGTCTACGGTTATACAACCAGCAGTACCGGTCGTGGAGTTTACGGTGAAGCATTAAATAGTGGTAAAGTAAGAAATTATGGCGGTTATTTTACAGCAAATGGAGATTCCGGTCGTGGAGTTTACGGTTATGCAACCGGCTTGGACGGACAGGGAGTCTCTGGTAAAGCATCCGGCAGTTTTGCTTATGGAGTTTACGGTGAAGCATCCGGCAGTTCCGGTTATGGAGTTTACGGTTATGCAGACGGTAGTCACGGTCGTGGAGTCTCTGGCTGGGCATCAAATGATGGTGACGTAGAAAACTATGGCGGTTTTTTTGTTGCAAGTGGCAGTACCGGTCGTGGAGTCTACGGTGTAGCAAATGGCAGTGACGGTTGTGGAGTTCACGGTAAAGGAACAAAATATGGAGGTAAATTTTCAGCAGACGGTAGTTCCTGTTATGGAGTCCACAGTTGGGTACCTAGTGGCAATTATGCAGGTTATTTTCAAGGTAAGGTACATGTAACAGAGACAATATCAAAAGGCGGTGGTTCCTTTAAAATTGACCATCCTTTAGACCCGGAAAACAAATACCTTTACCACTCCTTTGTTGAAAGCCCGGATATGATGAATATTTACAACGGCAATGTAGTTACAGACGCCAATGGTTATGCTACAGTTGACCTACCTGAATGGTTTGAAGCGCTAAATAAGGATTTTAGATATCAACTGACGGTTATTGGTGAATTTGCACAAGCAATCGTATCAGATGAGATTAGCAATAATCAATTTTCAGTAAAAACAGATAAACCAAATATAAAAGTAAGCTGGCAAGTAACAGGGGTAAGACAAGATGCATTTGCAAATGCAAATAGGATCCCGGTAGAAGAAATGAAAGAGGATAAAGAGCGCGGTAAATATTTACACCCGGAAGCGTTCAATATGCCTAAAACCGCAGGTCTAGACTATGAGGAAAGGATGGAATAAGAACAAGTTAGAATGGAGGCAGAAAGAGCGAGAATGGAAAATTAGAAAAGATGAATCGATTGTTTATATTGATTATAAGGAGGATAGTCATGATTCAACCAGAAGATAAAACATCGATTGGCGAATTGATGTTAATTCCCTTGATTTTCATGTTTATATCAGCGGGAATAGCACTCGCCCAATCCAGCACGAATTACCAGGTACAAAAATTTGTTTTTGATCAGGCAGGTGCGGCTTCCCAATCAACCAATTATCAACTGGTTGATGCGATGGGGCAATCTTCCCCTGTCGGCACAGCGAGCAACACTAATTACATCGTTTCTTCAGGATTTTTGGGAGGTGGAATAGTGATTCCTACTGCTGTGGAAGAAATAGACAATCCCGTTATTCCAAGAGTGTTTCAATTGTACCAAAATTATCCCAATCCATTCAATCCGGAAACGTCCATCGAATACAATCTACCGCAAACGTCTGAGGTGGTGCTGACTATTTATAATCTTCAGGGGCAGGTTATGCGAAATTTGATTCGTGAAACAATACCGGCTGGTTACCATACTGTTCACTGGGATGGACGAGATGAAGCGGGACGACTGGTCGCTTCGGGTCTATATTTTTACCGGGTTGATGCGAAGCCAACGTCGCCATGGCAGCAATCCTGGACAGATGTTAAAAAAATGGTGTTGATGAAATAATGACAAAAGAGTCTTGTACTGTTCAAAACTTTTTAAAAAATCCCACAGACTCAGCTTATTTGTTACTATCGGAACCTAAGTGCTCTATCTCATAAGTTCGGTGACGTATAATTGAAGATATTTGACAGGAACTGGATTAAGAAGATAATTAACATCTCGTTTATCTTGTAAATTCTGTCTAAATTATTTTTATCCTAAATGGATTAAAGCGAAATGAGAAGGCAAAAGAATTACTTGAAAGCAATGGAATTGAAAATGCAAATATTGTTTTATATCAAGCAGGTTCTGTTTATGACTTGATAGCAGTTGAGCCAACCATTTGGATTGTTGAGCAAAACGGAAAAATTATATATAAGCACATTGGTTATAGACAGGGGGATGAAATATTATATGAAAAAGAAGTTGAAAAATTAATTAAAAATAGTGGTATTTAAGTTTGTGATTGTTAATGTTGCCTAACCCATAGATATATGCTAAATATTTTAAAATCCTTTTTAAATATATGATTAAAATTAGAAATTTATCTGCTGATAGATGGGAGGATTTTAGGAATTTACGATTAGAAGCCCTTCAAAATGATCCCCTCGCATTTGAAAGTTCTTATGAAGAGGAAAAAACTATAACCCAGGAAGAATGGAAAAGAAGAATTGAAAATGCATTATTTGCAATATTAAATGGTAAACCTATTGGAATGATTGTATACATAATTGGTAATAAAATTAAAACAAAACACATTGCTACTATTTTCGGAGTCTATGTAAAAAAGGAATATCGTAATCAATCAATAGGCAAGAAGTTGATTGAAAGTGTTCTAAATATTATTCAAGAAAATAAAAATGTTTCAAAGATTAAATTGACTGTAAGTCCCGAACAAATAGCGGCCGTAAAGCTTTACGAAAAATATGGATTTGCGGTAGTTGGTAGACTTAAAAAAGAGTTAAAAGTTGATGGAAAATTTTATGATGAATTAATAATGGAAAAGTTACTTTAGCTAGCAGGAATTTACTTTGTAATTTTACCTTATAGCGAATTTCCTAATAGTTGTCACTATAAGATAAAAAGTTATAACGGGAAAAGAAAATAGGTTAAAATGTGGAAGCTCGTTAAATGGCTAAGTAATATAAAGCCTACTGGACCAAACTTGCCGAATATAATCTTGATGAGATTATTGATTATACTCGCTACGGTTTATTTTTTCATGTCATGTCCAGATATATCATGACATCTCCTAACTGACTGTTATTAAGGAGATTCCTGCATACGCAGGAATGACATTAACAATAAAATTCTTAGCCGTAACGAGTATATATAACGCAAGATAATTTATTAAATTGCCCCCTCATAATACTCCTGTAAACTCACCACCGAAATGGCTTCGCTATTTTTCTTCAATTCCCGAATCGCTTCAACGGCTGCGGAGGCGGCAGAGAGGGTGGTCAGGCAGGGAATGTTGTACTGGATGGCGGCACGGTCCATGGCGTATTCATCGGTGCGAGAGGTTTTGCCCAGTGGGGTATTAATAATAAGTTGAATATTTCCGTTGATGATATGATCGACAACATGGGGACGATCTTCGGTCATTTTGTAAATCATCTCTGTTTCAATGCCAGCATCTCGAAACGCCTCAGCGGTTCCCCTTGTGGCTAAAATTTTAAATCCCATATCATAGAGTTGACGGGCGATTTTGGTCGCCTTGGGTTTATCAAAATCATTGACACTGATATAAATATTTCCTTTTAGAGGAAGCCTCATACCTGTGCTTAACAGTGCTTTAGCAAATGCCAATCCAAAATTCCCGCTGATTCCCATCACTTCACCAGTGGAACGCATCTCCGGTCCTAAATGATTATCAACTCCCGGGAATTTAGCAAAAGGGAATACCGGAGTCTTTACCGACACCACAGTGGGGATGACCTCTTTAGTAAGCCCTAATTGCTTTAAATTTTTGCCAACCATAACTCTAGCAGCAATTTTTGCCAGGGGAATCCCGGTTGCTTTGCTAACAAACGGCACTGTCCGTGAAGCGCGCGGATTCACCTCAAGAACATAAAGTAGATCGTCCTTAATAGCAAATTGGATATTGATTAAACCGATTACGTTCAATTTCAATGCCAGAAGTCGTGTTTGTTCTCGCATCATAGCTAAATGTTTTTCCTTAATCATATAAGAAGGCAGAACGCATGAACTGTCTCCAGAATGAATTCCTGCTTCTTCAATATGCTGCATAATTCCACCGATAAACACCTCCTGCCCGTCACATATCGCATCGACATCAACCTCAAAAGCATCCTCTAAAAATTGGTCGATTAATACGGGATGATCCGGTGAAACGCGAGTTGCACGACTCATATAACTTTGAATGGAATTTTTATCATACACGATTTCCATAGCCCTGCCGCCAAGTACATACGACGGTCGCAGGAGTACCGGATAACTGATTCGATCTGCAATTTCAAGTGCTTCATCCACAGAAGAAGCCATTCCATGATCAGGCTGCCTGATATTAAGTTCTTTGATGAGCCGCCCGAATCGTTCCCGATCTTCTGCTAAATCAATCGAGTCAGGAGAAGTCCCAATGATTTTTACACCCTCGCGCTCTAAAGGCAAGGCTAATTTCAAAGGCGTCTGCCCACCGAACTGAACCACAATTCCATCAGGCTGTTCAGTTTCGATGATAGTTAAGATGTCCTCTAAGGTCAACGGTTCAAAATAAAGTTTATCCGCTATATCATAGTCCGTACTCACGGTTTCTGGATTACAATTGATCATAATTGTCTCGTAACCTTCTTCCTTAAATGCCATGATAGCATGGACGCAGCAGTAGTCAAATTCGATACCCTGACCGATGCGATTGGGTCCGCCGCCTAAGATGACGATTTTTTTCCGGTCACTTGCTATCGCTTCATTTTCTTGTTCATAAGTGGAATAGTAATAGGGTGTGGAAGATTCAAATTCAGCCGCACAGGTATCTACTGTCTTAAAAACCGGCTTGATTCCTTTTTCATTTCGAAGTTTTCGGATTGTTTGTTCATCGCTGTTTAATAAATGTGCCAGCCTTTTATCAGAAATTCCAGACAATTTTGCCCGATAAATTGCATCCAAATCTAATTTATCATTTATATTTTGAAAACCGGTAAGTTGCCTTTCTAAAAGAATTATTTGTTTGATTTGCGAAATGAACCAGGGATCGATGCTTGTAAGTTCATGAATTTCTTGTTCACTCAACCCAGCTCGTAAAGCTGAGCCAATCCAGAAAATTCTACCACCAGTCGCTTTTTTAAGTTTTTGCCGAACACTTTCGATAACGTTCCCGATTGTAAAAAAATCGTTTCGAGTTCCATGTTCAAAAACATGGGCAATATCCTCCAGACCATAGCGGTCGATTTCCAGAGAACGTAGCCCCTTTCCCAGCGCCTCCTTAAAGGTTCTGCCAATTGCCATAATTTCACCGACCGATTTCATTTGTGTACCCAGAGTTCGATCAGCCTTTGGAAATTTTCCCATGTCCCAGCGGGGGATTTTTACCACAACATAATCTATGGTAGGTTCAAAGCTTGCTGGCGTTTTTTTCGTGATGTCGTTGGGAATCTCATCGAGTGTGAGACCGATAGCCAGCCTGGCAGCAATCTTTGCAATCGGGAATCCGGTTGCTTTGGATGCCAGGGCTGAACTTCGTGACACACGAGGATTCATTTCTATGACGACCATGCGACCGTTTTTCGGATTAACAGCAAACTGAATATTTGAGCCTCCAGTATCAACACCGATTTCGCGGATAATCTTTATCGCTGCGTTACGCATATTTTGATATTCTTTGTCGCTAAGTGTCTGGGCTGGCGCAACAGTGATGCTATCACCAGTGTGAATCCCCATGGGATCAACATTTTCAATCGAGCAAATAATGACCACATTATCGTTTAAATCTCGCATGACTTCAAGCTCATACTCTTTCCACCCAATAACAGATTCCTCGATTAATACTTCCCTGGTAGGACTCTGGTTTAATCCCCAGACAATTTTCTCTTTGAATTCTTCGATGTTGTACACAGTGCTGCCGCCAGTTCCACCCAGGGTAAAAGCGGGTCGGATGATTAAAGGGAAGCTGATTTTGTTTAATATCGATAAAGCTTCATCCAAATTATGGGCAAAGCCACCTTGAGGTAAATCCAGACCAATTTTTTCAATGGTCTGTTTAAATTTTTCCCGACACTCTGCTTTCTGAATTGCCTCGAATTTTGCACCGATTAACTCAACTTTATATTTTTCAAGTACTCCCTTTTCATGCAATTCGGTGGCAATATTCAGGCTGGTCTGTCCGCCCATTGTTGGTAGCAGAGCATCCGGGCACTCCTTTTCAATTATTTTGGCGACAAATGCTGGTGTCAAAGGTTCAATATAGGTTCGGTAAGCTAAGTCTGGATCGGTCATGATTGTCGCAGGATTACTATTGACCAGAATTACCTGATAGCCTTCTTCTGTTAAAGCCTGGCAGGCTTGAGTGCCAGAATAGTCGAATTCACAAGCTTGTCCAATAACGATGGGTCCTGAACCGATAATGAGGATTTTGTGAATGTCTGTTCGCTTGGGCAAATTATAACTCTTTGTTTTTAATAAATAACCAAATAATAATTTTCAAAATCCAACTAAACATCAAATATCAATCTACAAATTTCAAATAATTACCAAATTCGAATTTACAAAATCCAAATGCTAAAAGTCAGTAAGATGAAATTCTATTTTGTGGATTTGGAGTATTGAATATTGGTATTTATTTGGATTTTGTCATTTGGAATTTTTCTCCGACTTCTTTCTCCAGATAATCAACAAATTGTTTAAACAAATAAAGCGAATCATGTGGTCCAGGAGATGCCTCTGGATGATACTGCACTGAAAAGATCGGCAATTTTTTATGGCGTATACCTTCCAGCGTTCCATCGTTTAAATTAATATGTGTCGCTTCAATTTCATCATGGTTCAGGGATTCGAGGTCCACAGCGAAACCATGATTTTGAGCAGTGATTTCGATCTTTCCTGTTATTAAATTTTTTACTGGATGATTTGCTCCATGATGCCCAAATTTTAACTTATAGGTTTTTCCTCCAAATGCCAGCCCGAGAATCTGATGTCCGAGACAGATGCCAAAAATTGGTTTTTTACCAATTAACTTTTTTACGTTTTCAATCGCATATTCAACGGCAGCAGGATCACCCGGACCATTAGAAAGAAAAACACCATCGGGCTTTAATGTTAAGATATTTTCTGCTTTCGTATTTGCCGGGACAATAATCAACTGACAATTTAACGATGCCAGGCATCTCAATATATTATTTTTGATTCCGAAATTATAAACCACAATTCGGAGCGGTTGTTGTCGGACAAGCTTGAATTGCTGCGATAAAAATGCCTCCGGCAACCATTCTGGTTTAAATCCTCCCTGCCAGATAAATTGGCTATCAAGGGTAACCTCTTTTACTAAATCGCGACCTTCTAATCCCGGCGAATCGTTAACCTTGTTCACCAGGCTTTCTGGATTTAAATCCTCTGTGGAGATAACTCCTTTCATCGCTCCCTTCTCCCGAATGTGTCGCGTCAGCGCCCGGGTATCGATACTGTTAATAGCGACAATATTATTTTCAATTAAGAAAGTTTGCAAGTCGAGTTCAGATCGCCAATTGCTGGGATAGGGACAACATTCTTTAACAATAAAGCCAGAAAGCACCGGTTTAATTGACTCGTAGTCATCAGCATTTAAGCCGTAATTACCGATGTGGGGATAAGTCATGGCTACCAATTGACCACAATAAGAAGGATCGCTCAATATCTCCTGGTAACCAGTCATTGAAGTATTGAACACAACTTCGCCGTAAGCTTCACCAGCGCTTCCAAAAGAAGTCCCCCAGAAAATTTTTCCGTCCTCTAATGCCAATAGCGCTTGTTTTTCTTTCTCCAAAATTCACTTCCAACTTTTAGAATTATGCCGATATAAATTACCCCAGCTATTTTGTGAGTACTGGGGCTTATATTTCGTATAAATTGCACTTATTAATGATTAACATTTCATCCTGATTCCATTGCTCCAAGCGATAGAATTAGTATCTCAATTACATTTTAAACTGAAAAATTAATTCTAACCGAGCATATAAGGATTTTCCACTTCTTCATGACTTAGAGTAATTTGAGAATTTTATTAATGAGTGCACTCTAAAAACCGCTAATTTCGCTAACTATTCTAATTTCACTAATTTTAACTTTAACAAAATCAATTAGCTTAAATTAGTGAAATTAGCGGTTAAAAGCCTTTTTAGAGTAGACTCATTAATTAAACAATGCAATTTTTTCCTCTAAATTTCTTACCAGATCATCCTGAGTTAAAGGATTCATCAGATCGATCCAATATATTTGAAATTTTCCAGTTCGATTGGAATGAAAAATGATTTTCCGTTTATCAGATGAAAAACTGGGATAACTATCCTGTGCTGGATCGTTGGTAAGTTGAACAATATTTTTACCAGTGTGGTCCATCATGAAAATATCATAATTGCCATTCATGTCAGCAAAGAAAGTAATCTTTTTGCCATCATGAGAAAAACGTGGGGAGCCACAATTCCCCGGAATAGATGTGAGCTGTTCCACCATCCCGCCTTTAAAATTCATTCGATAAATTTGGTATGAGTCAAATCTATTTGAAGTAAAAAGGATCCATTGTCCGTTTGAAGATATAGAAGGCGAACCATCATCAACCTCATTCTGGGTTAACCGCAATATTGAGGAGTTTTTTAAATCTTGAATATAAATCTCGCTCCATTTTTCATGAAATGGCACATCCCGTGGGTCATCTCGTTCAGAAACAAACACCACCCGATCACCTTTCCCATAAAGCGCTGGATACCAATCATCAGCTTCATGTTCTGTAATACGAGCAACATTTCCTGCTGTTATATCCATTAAAAAAATATTTCGGGTTTTACTCAGTCGCCCTCTATGAGCAGAATCATCTCTCGTAGAAGTGAAAGCAAGAATGTTATCATCAGATCCAAACACAGGCATTTCATCATGAGCGATATGGTTAGTCAATCGAACTTTCTGAGCACCATCTACATCCATCAGATAAATTTCCCAATTCCCTTCTTGATCCGCTTGAAAAGCGATTCGTTTATCATCGGGACTAAAATATGGGAATGCATTATTATAATCACCGCTGGTCAATCGATGAATCGGATAGGGTTGTCCCAGGTGCTTACGGATTTCGTCCACATATTCATTATCTGTTTCGCTTTTCAAAATTTCCAGATATTCCGTATAACCCTCTTTTATCCGATTTTTCTTCAGCAGTAAATTTGCCCGCATTAACTTTGCCGGACTAAACTCTGGATCGAGGCTTAATGCTGTATCGATTGTTACCAGCGCATGATCCAGGCTATCTAACTCCGCATATACTTTACTAAGTCGATAGTAGACATTGGGATCTTGTGGATTTTGTCTCTTTTCCTCTAACAAAAAATTCAAACTTGTTCGAGGTGACGAAAATGTTGTTTCCTTCACACCCTTTTTTGTAGAACCACAAGCAACGATAAGAATAATGGTGAGAATCCCCCCTGTCAAAATAAACCCTTTTCGGATGCTGTCGTTCATGATGTCATTCCTTTCACCTGTTAATTAGATTACTATTTTTCAGAAATTATTTGTTTTCCGAAAAATTTCTTCTTTAAAGAAGTCACTTAATTATAAGCATTTTTTCTGAAATTGTCAAAACATTTTATGTTAAAAAGTTGTTACCTCGGTTATCAGGTAATTGGTTGATTGGGTAATTAGGTAATTAGCCGCTAGGGATATCTAATTGATAACGATTTCTTTCACTAATCAATACGTAACGATGGGCCAATGTATCACTATTAACAAAATTTATATCTTAAGTTCTCTAATAATTATCTTCTCAAAATATTGATATGAAGAATAAGTCGGCTCAATTTTGTATTTAATAAAATATCTACCAGGAGGAATGATTGTAAAGTCTTGATATTGGAGAGCCGGCTTTAGTTTTTCTTTAATAAACACAGAATCAGGGACCGAACGGATTCGACCTCCCCAAAAATCTTTCTGCGAGCCTGATCGTCTAAACTGTCTTGTCCATAAACGAGTAATTAATCGCTGATCTTCATTTAAAATATCAGTAGTTACAAAAGAAGGCTCAGTTAAAAAATATTTGAATCGACATGCTTTTTTGCTGGGTAATATTTCAACAGTAAAGTTAAGACAATCCGTTCCAATCCAATAGTATTGAGCCCCCCATTTTTCGGCAACAAATACTTGACCAAAGCGACGGTAAATTGTAATCCCACGAGGTTCGATGAATTCTTTATCCCCATCGCCGTAACGACCGTAACTTGTTAAATAGTTCAAATGATAATCGAATTTATGAATGCAGTGATTTTTAGCATCCGTCACATAAATGTTATCATAATAATCCAGGGCAATGGACTTCAGGTAAACATCAAGATAATCGAATTCAGATGCTGAAATTCCCCTCATAAAATTTCCCTGGGGATCAAACTGTTGAATTCGAGAATGATTTTGATCGATGACAACCACAAAATCCTGTCGATAATAAGACCAATATTGATGTTTATCGGTAACTGCAATTCCATCTGGAAAGGATAATTTCTCAGGAGCGTCACCTTTTTTTCCCCACTCACGAATAAATTGGAGATCAGGGGAGAAAACCTGCACACGATTATTCCCACTATCGGTTACATACAGTATCCCCTGCGAATCCAGAGCCACCCCATGAGGTTCATTAAATTGACCTTCTCCAGAACCTTGTTCTCCAACACTGTTTTGATAGACCAAGTTATGACCGGGATTGAACAGTTTTACAATTCGATGATTCCCAGTATCCGCTACATATACATCACCTTTTTCATTGGCAGCAATTCCATAGGGTCTATTTAGTCGCTCGATTCCCTTCTCTGTTAAGCCATAAATACCTAAGGACTTCATTGAATTATTATAAATAATATTATTCTGCCCGGAATTTACACCGTACACAGTTACTTCGTCATCATCATTTGTATTAGTTGTATCTTCCCAGGATAATAACCGAACAACTGCCAGACTCTGAGGATTGTCAAACTTAACTTTGTTTTGTGTAAATAAAAATAAATGAAAACGTGTTGCTTTGCGAATACCATAAGTATGCAAAAAAGAGGGAAATACCAGCGTGGTAGGATTGTATTTGTTTTTTTCTTTTGAAAGAACTGACAGACTTTGTAAAATAATGAAAATCCCGATAAATAAAACAACTAACCTTCTTTTTAATTTTGAATATCGTTTGAATGAAAATGTTGCCATATTTTTTCTGCTAAATTTTCTGGAAGACCCTGTACCGTTCTAATATCCTCTAATGAAGCTGTTTTTAAATTTTTAATCGAGCCAAAATGACGGATCAGGCGCTTCTTTCTCTGATCACCGATCCCGTTAATTTCATTCAGCTCAGAATAGACTGAGCGTTTTCCTCTTAATTTGCGATGGTATTCAATGGCAAACCGATGAGCCTCATCTCGGATTTGTTGAAGCAGTCTCAGTCCCGAAGAAGTTTTCGGTATATTTTGTGCTTCCGAAACTCCCGGGATAAATACCTCATCCAATCGTTTCGCCAGTGCAATGACTGGTTGATCTTGAAGATTTAATTTTGCCAGCACTTCAGTTGCTGATGAAAGCTGTCCCTTCCCACCATCAACTAAAATTAGGTCAGGTAATGGCTGATTCTCTTTAAGTTGCCGAGTATATCTTCGCTCAATCGCCTCTGCCATCATCGCAAAATCATCAGGAGTAGATTTGGTACGGATTTTAAATCGTCGGTAATCACTTTTAT
>Ga0209427_10007178_pt1 | contig 12631 bp, 8 predicted proteins | sample DeeMarSWOR136_30_FD_187465 | JGI IMG/M metagenome (GOLD analysis project Ga0209427, IMG submission 187465) | Marine sediment microbial communities from White Oak River estuary, North Carolina - WOR-1-36_30 (SPAdes) (version 2) | ecosystem: Environmental > Aquatic > Marine > Intertidal zone >... | reverse complement strand
AGCAGGGTTGCCAGATTGGGGTGGATCATCCCCGCACCTTTGGCAATGCCTCCGACAATAATCTCGCTGCCAGATAGGTTAAAGGTGACTGCCAATTCCTTGGGAGCGGCATCGGTGGTGGTGATGGCCTTGGCCAGCTCATGACCACCCTCCGCGGATGGAGTTACTCTTTCCACTCCGGCGCGGATGTGTTCCACGGGCAGGCAGGCGCCGATGACCCCGGTGCTGGCAACCAGGACATCTTGGGCAGAGATGCCCAGCTTTTTCGCCGCCAGGTTTGCCATCTCGATAGCGTCTCTCGTCCCCTGTTCCCCGGTGCAGGCATTGGCATAGCCGGAGTTGACTATGATGGCTTGGGCGCTCCTTTTGGCTAAGTGCCTCTGGCACAGAATCACAGGGGCTGCTTTGATCTTATTCGTGGTGAACATGCCGGCAGCAACGGCGGGCGCCTCGGAGAAGAGGATTCCCAGGTCCGTAATCTGCTCACCCTTGGTCTTCAGCCCGGCGGAGACAGCACCGGCGAGGAACCCTTTAGCTGAGGTGATGGTTCCCTCGGGGACGAGTTCGGTTTTGACTTTCTGCACGCAACAAAATATACCATAACATCCCTCTCGGACTCAAGCTAATCAAGGTCGCCCAGACCGTTCTTAAACCCCTACGGGAGGCACTGCGAGGTATTGACTTTTGCCCCAGCAAGAGGGTAGGATATTATTAGGGAACTTCAGAGGGGATCCAGGTGCCTGATTATATCGCGGCTCACGGAGAGGTCATTACGCCGAAGCAGCAGCACCGGCTGAGGCGGACCAACTTCGCGCTCGCGCTGCTTCACTTCGGCCAGGGGATTGTCATACTTCTCTTGGGCTCGGGGTTCCGCGCACCCATCACCGCATCCTTCTTCGGTTCAACCTGGGATTTCAGCTATGAGCCCTGCATACTGATCGCCGTCTTCCTGTTCCTATCGGCGTTCGGACACCTGTTGCTCTCGCTGCCGGGCATTTTCCCCTGGTATATCGGGAACCTGGGCCGGCGCATAAACTACGAGCGCTGGTACGAGTACTCGCTCAGCGCTTCGGTCATGATCGTGGTAATCGCCTCGCTCAATGGGATCACAGACCTCGTGGCCTTGATAGGTCTCTTCTCTCTGACAGCGGCGATGAGTCTCTTCGGCCTCATGATGGAGTTGCAAAATCAGACCACATCGAGAACAGACTGGACGGCTTTCATCTTCGGAAGTGTGATAGGCGTAATACCCTGGATCGCTATCGTCCTCTATTTCGTGAAGGCCAGCCCCAGCCCGCCGGTGTTTGTTTATGGCATAGTCGCATCCCTAATACTGCTCTTTGCCCTTTTCCCCATCAATATGTGGCTGCAGTACGCCAGGAAAGGCCGTTGGAAGTCCTATGTCTGGGGCGAGTATGGGTATATGTTCCTCAGCCTGACAGCTAAGTCAGTTCTGGCCTGGCAGGTATTCGCTGGCACGCTGGCACGCTAAGCTCTCCGGTGTTGTATCACTGAGCCGGGCCTTTGCCCCCTCTTGTGCGGTCGATACACGGGTACCCTATTTTCATTACTGTATGAGATTGGGGGTATATAAAGAGCACGGCGAGAAGCCGTGCCTTTGGTTTATGATTTCTCGTTACCGCCAAACCTGAAATTCTGGCACGAAAGTGCAAAATATGGGTTGACAAAGCTGCCCTCTTTCGGGTATCTTGTGAATCAAAGTAAACAGAAGAGGGGGAAAGGCAATGGATGCCTATTGCTTCAAGTGTCGGGCAAAACGGGAGATCAAGAACCCGAAAAAGGTAACGCTGAAGAACGGTAAGCCCGCCACTCAGGGTGTCTGTGCTGCCTGCGGGACTAAGGTATTCCGCATCGGCAAGAGCTAGCCCCCACAGGACCATCGGCTCCAAGTAGGGAAACACTCAGGCAGCTCTGAAGACAAGGCCGGCGTGAATAGAGCACAAGGAGATCGACGCTCCCGCAAGTGGGATTGTTGAGCTTTGTAAGCTATGCCTTGAGGCCCGAGGCATAGCGTTGGCGATATTATCGCCGCTGCCGTCTATGTTCTCCTTGTGGCTGAAGTGATGGTATCAATGCTCCCTCCTCTCCTCCGCGCCATAGAAGCCCTTGAGTTTCCCGGCCATCTCCGCCAGCTGTTTGTTGACCAGGAAGTTGATGCTGCCTTCAGGATAGGTTCCGTCTTCCTTTCTTTCGCCTGCTTCCACTCCGCTGAGCACCTCCATGCCCTCGTCGATCGTTTTCACCGCATAGATATGGAATTGCCCCCGCCGCACAGCCTCGATCACCTCTTCCTGTAGCATCAGATTCCTCAGGTTTTGCTGCGGTATCACCACTCCCTGGTCTCCGCTGAGACCTTTGGCGTTGCAAACCTGGAAGAAGCTCTCTATTTTGTGATTCACCCCGCCAATGGGCTGGATTTCACCCTTCTGATTGACCGAGCCGGTAACGGCTATGGTCTGCTTTATCGGCACCTCAGACAGGCTGGACAGGATGGCGTAGAGCTCTGTGGAAGAAGCGCTGTCGCCTTCCACGCCCTCGTAGGACTGCTCAAAGCACAGGCTGGCAGATAGGGAGAGGGGCTGCTCCTGCGCGTATCTCCAGCCCAGATAGCCACCGAGGATCAGGACACCCTTATCGTGGATTCTTCCGCTGAGCTGGGATTCCCGCTCAATGTTGATCACTCCCCTGCGGCCAAGGAAGGTCTTGGCCGTGATCCGCGACGGTTTGCCGAAGGTGATATCGCCCAGGCTGTAGATACTTAAGCCATTAACCTGGCCCACAACTGCACCGTCAACATCGATCATAATGGTGCCGCGTTCTATCAAGTCTCTGATGCGCTCATCGAGCAGATTGTGGCGGTATAATTTCTCCTCGATCGCTTTTTCCACGTGCGGCGCGCCTACCAGAGAGGCGCCGCTTTTGCTGGCCCAGTATTCTGCCTCCAGCACCAACTCTTTGAGCTGGGCGAATCTGGAGGAGAGCCTCTCCTGGTCTGCCACCATTCTGGAGGCGTACTCCATCATCTTGGCCACTCCGCTGGGATCGAAATGCTTGATCTCGCAATCCTCGCAGCAGCCAGATATGAAGGCGGCAAACCTGAACATGTTTTCCTTGGTTTTGTCCACCTCGAAGTTGAAATCGGCTTTGACCCTAAACAGCTCCCAGAATTCCTCATCATACATGGAGAGCAGCTGATAAAGCATGGCATCGCCGATGAGGATGATCTTGACTTCTATGGGCATCGGCTGCGGCTTCAACCCCTGGGGGGCGATAAGCCCGAATTGCTCGAAGGGATCCTCAATGCGGGCCTCCTTGTTCTTGATCGCCCGCTTCAAAGCTGGCCAGACATTGGGGTTCAGCAGCACATCTTGGGCGCTGAGCAAGAGATAGCCGCCGTTGGCCTGCTGCAGAGCCCCTGCCTTGAGCATAGTGTGGTCGCTCAGATAGCCGCCGAGATAGAAACGCCTTTCGATCTTGCCGAACATATTGCCATAATTAGGATTGGCCTCGCTGACCACTGGAGGCCCTTTGCTCTCGCTGTTATCGACGAAGACATTTACTTGGAAGGGCAAATTGGGGTCCCGGCCGCGCATGAGCTGCTCTATAGGTATGCCAACTGCTGGCTGTACCTGCTCTCTCTGGCCCTTGAATAGCTCCAGGTTATCCAGGACATAGGACTTCAGGTCGCTGAGATACTGGCTGATCTTTGCCGAATCGCTATATTCCCGAGTTAGGTCGGCGAAGAGCTTGGCAACGGTGAATTCCCCCACCTCTCTGTCGGTCTGGTGTAATTTCTGGGCTGTCTCCCGCTCCAGGTCGCGCACTTTTTCCAGGCTGGCTTCCAGTTTATTCAGGAGCTCAGCACGCTTGGCCTCGATCTCTTTCCTCTGGGACTCCGGTAAGGCGAGGAAATCGCTGGGGCTCATGGGCTTGCCCTCAGCAACGGGGATCAAAGCTGGCCCCATAGATGTCATCTGAAGCGTGAATCCCTGACGATGCGCTTCCTCTCTCACCTCCTCAAAGAGCTTCCGCTGCTCTCCTTGGTTTTCCTCCACTGTCTCTTTGCGTTGTGCATTGTACTCCTCGCTGGAGAACGCTTTACTCAGATCCTCTGTGAGCTTCTGCAGGAGATTCTTCACCTGATCCCTGAAGACCTTCCCTTTTCCTTGGGGCAGGTTCACCATCTGTGGCCGGTCCGAGTCACTGAAGTTATAAAGATAGCACCAGTCGTCAGGGTGATACGGGCCGTCTCTGGCTTCCTTTTCCTTGATCAGCTTCTCGATATAGGTTTTCACCATCGAGGTCTTACCAGTGCCGGTAAGTCCAGCCACATAGATGTTGTATCCGATGTGATTCATGGAAAGGCCAAACTCTACCGCGCGTATGGCTCGATCCTGGCCGATGAACTCACGCAAGGGGGCTAAGTCTTTGGTACATTCGAAATCGAACAGGGCGGGATCGCAACGCCAGCGCAGCTTCTCAGCGGGGACTTCATAGTTCTGGAACGTCATGATTCACCTCCGGTGAGCTCGGTCCATCAAGCGGCGGTATTACGGGAATGGTCTTGCAGTTCTGCATGGTGAGCTATTCATCTCCGGCTCGGCCGGCCAGCACAGTGGGAGCACCTACAAGAATGGCGTCGCCCCGCACTTGCCTCACCTCCAGCCTTCTTCTACCACAGAGCCCGCAGTTTGTCAACGCGCTTCTCCACGAAGACACGCCTGGAAAAGAACTCCCCCGCTGACGAGAATTCACTGCCGTTGTTTCATTGCCCCTCCCCATGGTGAACGGGTATAATGGATATGGCTACCGCAGCGGCACAACTGGCGAGGAGGCGAATAAATAGTGAAGCTGCCGAGAATCAGTGTAAATCTGTACAAGGTCGTGTTCGGGGTCGGCTTTTCATTGCTTTGGGCTTGGGTCATGTATTTGCTCTGGCACCAGCCTTCCTACACAACTTTCATCTGGTTCTATCTTGTAATAGGGAGCATACTGTTGAAGTGGGTATTATTCGGCATCATCGACCGAATCCATCTGAAGCTAAGGCTTAGGGCGGTGAACAGGGAACTTGACCAATCCGATATGCGAGTGCGTCAAGCTACTAAGGGTGAGCATCAGGAAGATGACCAGCGTTGATTTTGGAAAGAAGTTGCAACAGCTTGAACACGATGTCTTGTCTTTGGGCGACATGGTGGAGAGGGCTATTTACCGTTCAGTGGAAGCCCTAAAAGGAAGGGATTTAGCAGCTGCGGGGCAGATAATTGCTGATGACCGTAAGATCAATGAGAAGAGGCATACTATTGAGCAGAAATGCATTGAGCTGCTCGCCACTCAGCAGCCGGTAGCAAGCGATCTCAGAGTTATCATAGCCATCCTGAATATCATCGTCGATCTGGAGAGAATGGCTGACCATGCCGAAGGCATCGCCAAAGTCGTGTTAATGATAGGATATGAGCGTCGACTGAAGCCCCTGGTTGATATTCCTCGCATGGCAGACAAAGCGAGAGAAATGCTAGGAGAGGCCTTGAGTGCCTTCACTCGGCGGGACGTAGAGGCGGCGAAGCGAATTTGCGCTGAAGATGACGAAGTTGACCATCTCCATGATCAAGTTTATAGGGAGCTCCTCACCTTTATACTTGAGGACTCGAGGACTATCACCAGGGCTACACGCCTGCTCTGGGTGGCTCATAATCTGGAGAGAATCGCCGACCGGGTGACCAATATCTGCGAGCGGGTGGTATTTATGGTCACCGGTGAGATGATAGAAATAGGGTCCTCAAAATATTAAGAACTGAGCGTTTGGCAGTGGGTTAGAAAGCATATGGAAAGCAGCAGAGTGTCTCCTGTCCAGCACAGCAGGGGGCGTTAGCCGAGACCTGTGGGCTGGCCACCCCGGCGCCACCACCGTAGTAACCGGGAGAAAAAGCGTTGCAGCAACGCTTGCAGAGTGGGGACTTTTTCGTCCCTGTGTTTTGCCCCCCAGAGCAATAGCCCCACCCCAGTGGCGAAGGCAGGGTCGTCGAGGCCGGCGAATTCAGCCACCATCCCCTTCGGGCCGGCAACACGGGCGGGAATGCCTATTATCTCTCGAGCCAGGGCATCTATACCAGCTAAGTTGGCGGAGCCGCCGCAAAGCACTGAATTAGATACCTCTCTCTCTGTCAGCTCCGCTTGAGCAAGCTCGCCAAGGACCAGCTTGAATAACTCCTCGACCCGGGCTCCGATGATGTCATGCAGCTCCCCGTAGGTGACCTTGCGTCTTCTGCTGAGAGGAATGACCTCCCCTCTATTCTTAGCTCGAAGCTTCGCGCTCCCGTAGCCCTTCTTCAGCTCCTCGGCTACGGCAAAGGGGACACCCAGCCCTATTGAGATGTCTTTGGTCAGCTGATAGCCAGCTACGGGCAGGGCAGATGAGTACCAGATGTTCCTCTGTTTATACACCGTGATGTCTGTGGTACCGGCGCCGATGTCAGTCAGGAGAACACCGGCTTCCCTCTCCTCTGGCTCCAGTATCGCTTCGCTATCGGCTACTCCCTCCGAGACCAGGTCCCGTATCTCAACCCCAGCCTGTTGCACACATTTAATCAAATTCAAGACGAAGGTGAGACCGGCGGTGATGAGATGGGTTTCCACACTTAACTGGTAGCCATACATCCCCACCGGGTTCTCGATTCCGGATTGACCATCGAGAGTATAATACCTGGGGATGGCGTGGAGCAGCTTTCTATCTCGAGGCAGCTGAATAGTTTTGGAGGCTTTGACCACCTTGTTGACCACTTTATCGGTGACCAAATGGTCAGGGCGAGTGATGCCTACTGTCGCCAGATTGTTAAACGCATTGATGTGCTGACCGCTGATGCCTACATAAGCTGAGTTTACGCTGAGCCCGGTGCTCTGCTCCACCCCTACCACCGATTCCCGAATCGCGTCTACCGCTTCACCCATGTTGGTTACGATGGCCTTCTGTATCCCCTGGGAGGGAACCAGGCTCACGCCCAAAATCCGGGAGATGACCCCTTCACTGGCGTCTGCCACTATGGTGCAGACCTTGGAAGTGCCAACATCCATGGCCGCTATGATACGACTATTTGCCATTTCCCGTCCCGCTGCAGACAGTATAACAAATTATTGCTCTGACAGATAGTCTGTCAACGTCATTGCTTTTCTTACCACTTGCCTTCGCACTCATAGTCATAATCAAAACTACATCAATCCTAACCTGAAATAGCCCGAATTGCAAGCCAGTACTGTATTCAGCGGCCAATGTGATACTTTGCTCAGGGGTGGAGTGTAATCCCGAAGGGGGCCGACTGCGGCCCAACACAACAAACATAGGTGGCTGGTGGGGACAGCCGCCGGAATGCGCGCTACAATGAGAAATTGAGGGATAGGCAAAAGGCACAGCGAGGAGCCGTGCCTTACTTCCTTGGTAGCGGGGGTTGGACTTGAACCAACGACCTCCGGGTTATGAGCCCGACGAGCTTCCACTGCTCTACCCCGCGTCGGCATTCTTTATTCTTATATAAAAAGACGCTGTTGTCAATAGGATGGCTTAAGACTTGACTATGTGCCCTCCTTGATAGCTTACTTCTTCTTAGGTAGCCCAGGTCTTATTAGCAGCTCCGCGAATTCCTCAATAGGCAGAGCAGGCAGGGTTTCATAACGGATATTGCCGTTCTCGGCCTCACGGGTCAATACCTTGAGCGCTGTGTTGAGGTCTTGAGCTTCAAAAATCACAAGGAAATCATAATGGCCGGTAAGGGCATAGCTCGCAATGTATTTGACGCCGGATGCTTCGGCACGCTCCACCGCCCTGGTATGGCGGAGCGCAAAACCCTCGAGGTTCTTCAGCCCATCCTCTGTCATTGTACCCAAGCCGATGAATATCGGCATCGAACACCTCCTCAAAAAATGAAAAGGTTCTGCCCGAGTCCTTTAAAAGCCCTCGACCGATTAGTACGGCTTAGCTCAACGAATTGCTTCGCTTACACCTGCCGCCTATCAAGCAGCTAATCTCGCTGCGGTCTTACCAGGTTACCCTGTGGGAGATCTCATCTTGGGGTCGGCTTCGCGCTTAGATGCTTTCAGCGCTTATCCGCTCCAGACTTGGCTACCCAGCGATGCCCCGGGCGGAACAACTGGCACACCAGAGGTCTGTCCCTCCCAGTCCTCTCGTACTAAGGAGAGCACCCCGCAAATCTCCTGCGCCCACGACGGATAGAGACCAACCTGTCTCACGACGGTCTGAACCCAGCTCACGTACCGCTTTAATGGGCGAACAGCCCAACCCTTGGGGCCTGCTCCAGCCCCAGGATGCGATGAGCCGACATCGAGGTGCCAAACCCCGCCGTCGATGTGAACTCTTGGGCGGGATCAGCCTGTTATCCCCGGGGTAGCTTTTATCCGTTGCGCTACGGCCCTTCCACGCGGAACCGTAGGATCACTTTGCCCGACTTTCGTCCCTGCTCGACTTGTAGGTCTCACAGTCAAGCCCCCTTATGCCAATGCACTCTAAAGGTGATTTCCATCCACCTTGAGGGGACCTTTGGGCGCCTCCGTTACTCTTTAGGAGGCGACCGCCCCAGTCAAACTGCCCACCTGGCATTGTCCCCCTGCTTGCTCAGGGGTTAGGACCAAGGGACAACAAGAGTGGTATTTCAGCGATGGCTCCACCGGAGCTGGCGCCCCGGCTTCATTGCCTCCCACCTATGCTACACATGCTGAATCTCAACCCCATACCAAGCTACAGTAAAGCTCCACGGGGTCTTTTTGTCCTGTCGTGGGTAGCCCGCATCTTCACGGGCACTTCAATTTCGCCGAGTCCCTCGTTGAGACAGCGCCCAGGTCGTTACGCCTTTCGTGCGGGTCGGAACTTACCCGACAAGGGATTTCGCTACCTTAGGACCGTTATAGTTACGGCCGTCGCTAACCGGGGCTTCAGTTCAATGCTTCTCAGGCCCCATGAAACATGGGCCCCAATAACATCTCTCCTTAACCTTCCGGCGCTGGACAGGCGTCAGCCCCTATACATCAGCTTTCGCTTTGGCAGGGACCTGTGTTTTTGTTAAACAGTCGCCTGGGCCTGTTTTCTGCGGCCCCCAGAAGCGCGGGGAGCATGTCCCTTAACCTCCAGAGGCACCCCTTCTCCCGAAGTTACGGGGTCAGATTGCCGAGTTCCTTAACGAGGGTTCTCTCGATCACCTCGGGGCTCTTGCCCCCGCCTACCAGTGTCGGTTTGCGGTACGGGCGCTCACCCTAAGCAGCGAAGCTTTTCTTGACAGCTTAGGCTCGATCGAATCGCTTTGGGTCTCCCCTCAGCTTTCCCCTCTCCTCGGGCTTTCGCCCTACCATCGGGGACGCACCATGTCCATTGGGCACGCTCGACCTACCTTTCTGTGTCACTCGCAGCTTAACAGAGTGGGCGGTGCCGGAATATTAACCGGCTGTCCATCGCCTACGGCTCTCGCCCTCGGCTTAGGCCCGACTAACCCTACGCGGATTAACCTTGCGTAGGAAACCTTAGGCTTACGGTGGGCGTGGTTCTCACACGCCTTGCGCTACTCATGCCGGCATTCTCACTTCCCTCCGCTCCAGCAGAGCTCACGCTCTGCCTTCACTGCCGAAGGGAACGCTCCCCTACCGATGCCAAAAGGCATCTCATAGCTTCGGTGGCGGGCTTGAGCCCCGCTACATTTTCGGCGCGGAACCACTCGACCAGTGAGCTATTACGCACTCTTTAAATGATGGCTGCTTCTGAGCCAACATCCTGGCTGTCTGGGCGCCTCCACTTCCTTTACCACTTAGCCCGCACTTGGGGACCTTAGCTGATGATCTGGGTTGTTTCCCTCTCGACGATGGCGCTTATCCGTCACCGTCTCACTCCCAGGCTCTTTGGCTACGCCATTTGTGGTTTAGTTGAGTTTGGTAAGCTCCACGCCCCCTAGCTCATCCAGAGCCCTACCTGCGTAGCCGAGCACCTGAGGCTGCACCTCAATGCATTTCGGGGAGAACCAGCTATCTCCGGGTTCGTTTGGCATATCACCTCTATCCACAGCTCATCCTACAGCTTTGCCTCGCTGAGAGGTTCAGGCCTCCACGAGGGCTTAATCTCGCTTCACCTTGGCCATGGATAGCTCACCCGGTTTCGGGTCCGATCCGTGCCACTAAACGCCCTATTCAGACTCGCTTTCGCTGCGGCTGCGCAAGGAAACTTGCTTAACCTGGCGACACAGATCGACTCGCCGGCTCATTCTTCGATAGGCACGCCATCAGAGGCTTTCGCCTCCTCTGACCGTTTGTAGGCACACGGTTTCAGATCTCTTTCACTCCCCTCCCGGGGTTCTTTTCACCTTTCCCTCACGGTACTTGTTCACTATCGGTCGCCGAGAGTATTTAGCCTTGGGATGTGGTCACCCCTGCTTCCCACAGGATTTCCCGTGTCCCGTGGTACTTAAGGTCATAGCAAGGAGCCTCTCCTCTTTGACCTACAGGACTATCACCCTCTATGGTAGCCCGTTCCAGGTGCTTTCGGCTAGAGTCGAGGTTTTTCACTCCTCGAGAGGTCTTGGACCCTCTCTCGCTATGCCTTGCAACCCCCCGATGACATAAGGCTCCAAGGCCACTGGGTCATCAGGGTTTAGGCTCCTCCCCTTTCGCTCGCCACTACTTGGGGAATAATCTCTTTTCCTCGGGGTACTAAGATGTTTCAGTTCCCCCGCTTACCCCCTCTCGCCCTATGTGTTCAGGCGAGGGTGCTCAGATTTTACCTGAGCGGGTTGCCCCATTCGGGAATCCTCGGCTAAGCTTGCTCGGCAGCTCACCGAGGCTTATCGCAGCCTTGCCACGCCCTTCTTCGGCTCTCAGCGCCAAGGCATCCACCGCATGCCCTTAGTAGCTTTTGCCGACTCGGACAGAACCTTATTCACTTGTTAAAGTGCGTCGCCTCGAAGGCAATTTTAAGCGGCTTGATGTAACCAAGCCGCTGCTCAGCATACATCAGCCCACGGGGTTTGTCAAGTGCTATCTTGCTCTAGCGTCAATACCATCCTTTGTGCCTACTAGTATACACCTGGTGCCACAGCTTGTCAAGTAGTGTCTTATCGCCTTTAGGTGCTGAATGAGTTTTATTCCTTAGTGATGGTCAAGCGCGGGCCCTCCGGGGTATCGATGCAATCCACAACTGCGCCATCGACGATTGGACCAAGCTGCTCATCGATGAGCAATATCGTGGCTCCCTCGCTCTCCACCACCTCATCGCCAGCACCCTCCTTATCAAGGCGGAGGGAAAAACCCTGAGCTTCCCTGACCAGCCTCAAGACCTGCTCTGGCTCTACAGCATGGGCTTGCAGAATCCCCTTTAACTCTTGCGCCGCCCTTTCGGTTACAGTCAACATCTTGCACCTCCTTTTTTGATGAAGCTACTTCACTGCAGCGCAAGAGCCTGACTCAAACACTACACGAAAAGCAACTTGTTTATTAGAGGTTTTCAATGTGGTGGAGCTGAGGAGATTTGAACTCCTGACTTCCTGCGTGCAAAGCAGGCGCTCTCCCGCTGAGCTACAGCCCCGTGGCCCTTACTGGATTCGAACCAGCGACCTCAGCCTTCTCAGGACGAACGCTCCCCATTTAGACAGGGTAGCAGCTGGGGCTGCGCCTGTCAAGGGAAATGGGATAACAGGATAGCCGCACACTTAGTAAGGGCGTCCCTTTTCCTCCCACACTTTGGGCAGGCCAAAGTCCTCGGCCATGATTTTGTAACACATATAGCCATTGAGTCCACGCATCCCGCCCGCGTAGTGTTGAGAGCCATTACAGAGATAAAGGTTCTTTATCGGCGTCCGGTACTGTGCCAATTCAGGGCAAGGTCTGTTCCTGCCCATCTGAGAGGCAGTCTGCGCCCCCAATACCCAGCTACCCTCGTGCTCATTTATGTTCCTCTGCTCAACATCGTACGGGGTATTGGCATAGCCTGCGATGACATTATCCCAGTTCATGTTAGGGGCATACCACTGCCACTGCCTTACCATTTCGTTGACGATCTCCTTCTTCATTCGCAGCCATTCCCGCTCCGAGAAATAGCGAGCCGGGGCGGCAAACTGTTCCACCAGGGTATTATGTTTGCCCTCAGGAGCTCGGGTCTTATCGTTCAGGCTGTCAGTGCCGCCCGCCATGTATAACTTCTCCGGGATGCCACGGGTGAAGATCTCCATCTGGTGCCTCTCGGCCATGCCTTCCGGGTCTTTGGGCGTCATCCAAAACTTATACACTCCGAGACAATCTGGATTAAAGTCGGCTGCTTTCCACTGCGGGAGCTCATGGTGGGCAAAGTGCGCCCAGAAGATATTCCCCCTGTCATAGGAGAAGTTCCTTATCTTGCGCGCGAGCTGATGGCTTATATACTCCTCGCCCACAAGTCTAAGTAAGGTTATATTTGGCCCGACATTGCTAATCACCAGCTTTCTAGCCTCTGTCGTTGTTCCATCCACCAGCCGAACGCCCTTGGCTGCGCCGTTCTCGATGAGTATTTTGTCAACCTCGTGGTGCACGAAAAACTTACCTCCCAGCTCACTCAGTGCTTTCTGCAAGGCATGTGCCATGCTATGGGTGCCAC
>Ga0209427_10007173_pt1 | contig 12633 bp, 10 predicted proteins | sample DeeMarSWOR136_30_FD_187465 | JGI IMG/M metagenome (GOLD analysis project Ga0209427, IMG submission 187465) | Marine sediment microbial communities from White Oak River estuary, North Carolina - WOR-1-36_30 (SPAdes) (version 2) | ecosystem: Environmental > Aquatic > Marine > Intertidal zone >... | reverse complement strand
TCCGCGATTGTAAATCAATCCCTTTGGCAGAAGAAGCCGAGCATCCTCAAATAAACGTCAGCAATTATCCGCCGAACCAGTACGCGCGCACAAACGACGTAAGTTCAATTTGCCAAAATTGTTTACAGACGTAAGGCTTTCCCAAAATCCAGAACTTTTTTACCAGTAAAAATTCGCCCCAAAATTTTGGGCTCTCTGGAGGGGTTGTAAAAAAATCTAAAATAGTCTTATTTTGTCAAAATAACCTCAAATTACAGAGATCAGCGCCGGGGAAGGGATTCGAACCCCAATTTACTAGTAAAAGCATGTTATCAGCATTATTTCTCAATTAGCAAGTTCGCTGGGACTATCCCCCAAACGGCGTCAAGTCCATACCTCTAAGAGTTTACTGCGCCCGCGAATCGGGTTTGAACCAACGACAAGTAGAGATATCACCCGAAACTCTCCATTTTTCTCTATCCTCAGCCTAGTCTGTAGTAACGTACAAAGACAACATAATTGTCGAATGAGCGAGCGTAGTGCTCCATTAACTATGTTCCGAGCGCGCTTAAAGTCACCTTTTGTAATGCGTTTCAACAGATATTTATGTGGCAGATCAAATAAGGTAAGGTGACGTTGTGAAATGTTGCAGAAACCTCGAATTCTAGATTCTGACAAAAAGGGAATTGCTTTTTTGAGCACATATACTCCTAGGGAATGTGGTATAGCAACTTTCACGAAAGACCTAGTAGATGCTGTTGATCGACTTGGCGAATTCAGACCAACAAAGGTCATCGCAGTGAATGAAAGGGAGACAATCTACCAGTATGACAAGAGAGTTAAATGTCAAATAGGACAAGACTCTGCTGAGGACTACATTCAAGCAGCCCGCTACGTTAATTCATCTAAAGTTGATTTGGTCAATCTCCAGCATGAATTCGGTATTTTCGGAGGAGAGTGGGGAAAGTGTATTATCTCCTTTTTGGAAAACGTTCAGAAACCAGTAGTGACTACACTTCACACTGTACAACAAGACTTTGAGTTAAAGGCTCAAGCAATTCTGAAGGACATTACATCTCGCAGTGCATCGGTTGTCGTCATGGCACAAGCGGCTTTAGACATTTTACAAAAGTATGATGTGCCAAATGAAAAAATCCATGTAATCCAGCATGGCTGTCCAGATATTCCATTTGTTCCCAGTGAAACTGTCAAACTTTCACTAGGTTTGAAAGGAAAGACCGTTTTATCTACTTTTGGGCTTATAAATCGTGGTAAGGGTATTGAATATGCAATCCGGGCTCTCTCATCTATCGTTGATAAGAGGCCGAATATTCTTTATCTTATAATCGGAGAGACCCACCCTGAAGTAAGGAAAAATGAAGGCGAACGCTATCGGATGAAATTGATCAAGTTAGTTGATAATCTCGGATTGATGAAGTACGTCAGATTTCATAATCGCTTTCTGACCAAACGGGAATTAATCAAGTATCTCCAGGCAACTGACATTTACCTCCTTCCATACATCAGTCCGAATCAGATAAGCAGCGGCACACTTGTATACGCTCTAGGAGCGGGTAGAGCCGTAATCTCAACGCCTTATCTTCACGCCAAAGAAGTCTTGGCTGAAGGTCGAGGTTTGTTCTGCAAATTTAAGAACCCTGCTTCAATTGCTGAGGGCATAGACAAGCTTCTGGCAGATGAAAGACTGAGAAGTGACATGGAGAAAAAGGCTTACAAGTATAGTAGAAATTTCGTATGGTCGAGCGTTGCAAAAAAGTATGCTAGCGTATTCAAGCAAGCAATAAAGACCTGAAGATGGTGTGTTTACGTGGAACTCCCGCCTATTAAACTGGATTTTCTAAGATCTCTTACAGATGATACTGGAGTCCTTCAACATGCAAAATTTGCAACTCCTAAGAGACAAGAAGGATACGCCACGGATGATAACGCACGTGCGTTAATTGCAAGTGCCAAATACTATCAAATTCATGGTGATTCAGGAATCGGAAAAATGATAGACACTTATTTGAGCTTTCTATTGCATATGCAAAGATCAAACGGTAAAATGCATAATCTCCTCAGTTACGATCGTCGTTTTATGGATGACGAAGGTTCTGAAGATTGTATGGGTCGCGTCCTTTGGGCATGTGGGTGCATCGTGAATTCCGCTTTACCTATTGAGAAGAGACTTTTATCGAAGGAGATCTTTGACAAAGGTTTTTCATGGGTTCCTTTCTTTAAATCACTCAGATCCAAGGCCTTTGCAATATTGGGGCTTAGTCAATATCAGAAAGCTTACTCTCAGGATCAAAACCTACTCCAGAACATTAAGGTGATTGCAGATAAGCTTTTGGAAAACTATAAGCATGAGTCTTCTAGAGATTGGCGTTGGTTTGAATCTTATTTGACCTATGCCAACGGACGGCTCCCGCAAGCTCTTTTTGAAGCTTACAGAGACACAGGTAATGAGGAATATCTTCAGGTAGCCGAGGAGGCATTCGATTTCATCCTAGAAGCTCAGATGATCAACGATAGATTCGTGCCAATAGGCAACAAGGGTTGGTATAGGAAAGGTGGACAAAGGGCAATGTATGATCAGCAATCAGTCGAGGCATCGTGCATGGTAGAGGCGGCGCTTGTAGCTTTTCGAGTGACTGGCAATGACGATTATAGAATAGTAGCTCGCACTATCTTTGATTGGTTTTTAGGAAAGAACTCTCAAAGCGTGGTAGTTTACAATACGGACACTGGTGGGTGCTATGACGGAATAACTCCCCAGGGACTAAACCTTAACGAAGGTGCTGAAGCTACTGTGTCATATCTTATAGCCCGCTTGGAGCTGGAAGCATAGAGTAAGTATTGTACCGTGAATCTTTTATGTGCCGTTGAGTTTCTTCACTTTCATAATTTCAATGAACATTGCTCAAGTGAAAAGTTGTTTTGAGTTTTCATGGATTCAGTTTATTAATTTAAAATGTGTAAAAGTTATGTAGAAAGGAGCGGATTAATAGATGTTGTTGGTCAAGCACGTAATGGTTGAAAATGTGATAACAGCAAAAGATAACACTACTGCGAAGAGCGCTGTTGAGATGTTGTATAAGAAGCATGTGGGGTCGATAGTTGTGATTGATGATGAAAAAAAGTGTATAGGGATTTTCACCGAACGGGACGCCATTAGAATCGTAGCAAAAGATACCCCTTTAGACGCGCCTCTGGATAAAGTTATGACGAAGAATGTTGTTACGATTGGAGAAGAAGCTACCCTCGAGGAAGCAAGAAGACTAATAGTTTCGCATAGAATTAGACATCTGCCAGTAGTAGACCAGAAAGGGAAACTGGTGGGTTTGCTTTCTGTTAGACGTTTCTTAGATGAACTTTCTGGATTAAAGTCTTTGAAGTACTTGTAGGATATAAGGCATCATGAGGCGTTTTCAAAATAATCCGATTCTTGAACCAGTAGCAATGCATTCTTGGGAGTCACGGAGAGTGTTTAATGCTGCCGCCATTGCCTTGGACAAACGCGTTCACATCTTGTATCGTGCCATGGGTAACGATGGAGTTTCTCGCCTTGGATATGCCGCTACATCAGACGGGTATAATATTAACGAACGTCTGCCTTTACCTGTTTTTGAGCCTGCTAACGATGCAGAAGAGAGCGGGTGCGAAGATCCACGACTGACTCTTTTTGATGACAAATTAGTTATGGTTTATACTGCATTGGCGGAACATGATCATCAACATGTGTATCAGGTCTCGTTGACTTCGATTGCGGTTGACGATTTTCTCAGCAAACACTGGAAATGGGAAGGCAGGCTGTTACCTTTTAGAGGTATTCGTAACAAGGACGCTGTTGTTTTTCCTAGAAAGTTTGGCGGCAAGTATGTTATGTTTCATCGTTTTGAGCCAGACATATGTGCGGCTTATTCTGAGAATCTTCGGCGGTGGTATGACCTCAGATCTGTGTTAAGGCCACGAAGTAAGAGTTGGGATTGTTGGAAAGTAGGTGCAGCTGGCACTCCTATTGAGCTTAACGAAGGTTGGCTCTTCATTTATCATGGCGTGAGTTTCGAGAAAGTGTATTCTCTTGGTGTTGCTCTGCTCGACAAGGATGATCCTGAAGTGGTTCTATATCGTTCTGACAAACCTATACTGACGCCCGTCAAGGACTATGAACGCTTTGGCAAAGTGCCTAATGTGGTGTTTAGTTGTGGAAATGTGTTGATCGATAATGAAGTTCTGATATACTATGGAGGTGCTGACAGCGTTTTATGTGTTGCAACCTACGATCTGAGTGAGTTGATGCCTAAAAAATGAAGGCTTTAGTTTAGGGGCAAATCTTTTATCTGTATTAGGCTATGCAGGATTATTGTTGTCTTTTTAACGGTATCTTGCTGACTACTTTAGTCTAGGGCTTATCCAAAACCATGTGGAAATGCCGAGGCCGGGTTTGAACCCCCAACGCAGTGGAGCCGTCACCTGCAACATCCCTTTTTTATTCTTGCATCTGACTTTCGTTCGCATCGCTAACAATAATTCTGTTTTAAGGCAAAAGTTCTGCTTTATTGGTTGGATTAAATTTTAATCCCCCCAAAACCACTAACTCATTACAAAACAAAGCTAGAAAAAAGCAGACATTTTATTCTCTTCTTTTCAAAATTATCTCTTTACCAACGTTTCTGAATTTTTCTCCTGAATCATGAAGTAGCGGGTTTATCTCATCCAGTCCGCCTTTTTCTGCTTCAGCATGAACAACTTTTCCAACAAGGATTATGTGGTCTCCGTCATATTCTAGAAATCGAGTTACCTTGCATTCCAAAACTGCCCTAGCTTCTTTTATACTCGGAACTTTGACTTTTTCTGATTTCTTTACGTGTAAACCATGTTTTTCCCAAAGTTTATCTCCAGGTTTATGGCTTTTTTCGCAGCTAACTGCTTGCTGACCGAAATCCACCGACACAACACAGACCGCAAATTCACCAGTCTTTTTTGAGTTGATATAACTCAATTTGTGTTTGCCGCCGATACCGACTCCAATTAAGGGGGGGTTAAAGCTAAGAGGAAAGATCCAAGAGTAAGGTGAAGAATTCAATTCACCCTCTTCATCCACAGTATTTATCAGCACGGTCAATCGGGGAGAAATGAGCTTGACTGATTTTGAAAGTGGAATGTTGACCATATTATCACCATCATTCTTCACAATAGAAGTAATTATAACCCGAAAAAGATAAATCTTAATCCCAAACCCATGTAGACTGTTTTTCCAGGGATATGCCTGTCGTGTTCATGGCGGCATTTCTGGGGTGAAGCCTATAGCCATGTGTTTAGGATGCACTGCTTGAATGTTCGCCCGGCTCCGATTTCCCGATTAAGCTTTAAGCATGAATATCCCTGCTAAACAACGGTGGCTCTGCATGAGCGTGAAGCACGCCCTCTCGAAACTTCAAAGCTACTCAGACGAACTCAGCCTCGACCTAACCAAACCGGAGGACAGGTTCAAATGGTTCTTGGCCTCCGTACTCTTTGCCAAAAGAATCTCGGCTGAAACCGCCAAAGAGACTTACCTCTATTTTGAACAAGAAGAACTGACAAGCCCGGACGCCATATTGCAAGCCGGCTGGGACCGCCTAGTCGAAGTTCTAGACTCCGGCGGGTACACCAGATACGACTTCTCCACAGCCACAAACCTCCTAGGGATTGCGAAAACACTGAAAGAAAAGTACGGCAGCCTCGAAAGGCTTCACGCAGAATCCAGCAACCCAAGAGACCTAGAAAACCGCCTTCAAGAGTTCAAAGGCGTTGGTCCCGTGGGCGTGAACATATTCCTGAGAGAACTTCGGGGAATCTGGGAAAAAGCAAAACCAACCCCCTCGCCAATGGCCGTAGCAACAGCACAAAAAATAGGCCTAGACCCAGAAGAAGTTGAACGCTACGAATCTCAGCTTGTGCGATTAAACCTGGAGTACTGCAAGAAACACAGAAGCTCAGAATGCCCGCTTGAAAACAACTGCGCAGACAAATAGGCGCCACTGAAAAAATTATGGGAAAAACTATTTTTGAGTTAATGCCGCTATCCCAATTTAAAATCGTCTAGGCGGTCTTCTTTTTGAGTAGCAGTCTCGGCAGTATACTGGTCTGGTTCCGTCGGGTTTGAATGGAACTTCACATTCTTGCTTACAATCAGCGCAGACTGCCTTGTGCATCTCTCGGTCTCTATACATTCGCTATTTCAACTCCTGATATTTTGCTGTGCAAAAATCGCTTCTTACACGGTACACCTAACGTTTGCGCCGACACTTATAAACTACATGCTCGAAAGTTTGAAAAATAGCGTGGAAAAGTCTACAGCACGTGCTGATTTGAAGAAGGGCGGAGGATAGTATTGAAAAGTGATTCAGCAACGAACTAAGAGGGGGAGGACGTGTTCTTAACTACAGAATTTAGCGATAGGGTAGCCTTAGAGAATCAAGAGGCTATAGAGAACTAAAAGGGTTTAGTCGCTGCATATCGTTTAGTTGATTATTTCTTTTTAGTGTGCTTTGTAGGAAGCGAAACCTGCTTTCTCTGTTTCCTTTTCATTTCCTTCTCTCTTTGAAGCTGTTTATGTTTTTCCAGACCAGCAGCTTTCTCTCTCTTGCTCTTAGGCATTTCTTAATCACCAACAAGTTTTATGACGTTATTGCCATTTTATAAAAACATTGTTATTTCTTCTACCATACTTCCAACAGTTTAGAGGGCTACAGGGAGCGCGCACTCTGACTAGCACCAAAAGGGGGCAAGTTTAGTTTATCTGATAAGCGCTTAAGGTACAACGGTTCTGTCTTCGAAGTCTGCCTTTAATTTTTTACCAGTAAAAATTCTCCGCGAAATTAGGTTCGTTTCTGAGCAAATCCAGAAAGCCTGTAATTAAGCCCAGTTTAACAAAATAACCCTAAAATGGGCTTGAAAAAACAGCGCCGGGGAAGGGATTCGAACCCCTGCGAGCCAAAGGCCCACTGGCTGGCTTGTCTTTGGCATAGCCCTGTTTGTGCCTATGTGGATCTCGAGGCCAGCGCGATAACCACTCCGCCACCCCGGCTTAATTAGAGATTTGCACCACTGTCTAAAAGAGTTTTCATTTCGACTTCAGAAGCGAAGGAAAAAGATAGCGTTTTTTACTCTTTCTTTTCTCGGCGTCCCATTCACTGAGTATTTTTGTGGCTTCGTTGGCGATTTTGATGGCTTTTTCCTCACCCGCACCTGCCTTGAACTCGCCTGTAAGCTGACTGTTAAAAACAGCCAAAACCGCGCCTGCCCGCAGCCCGTATAAGCTTGCCAACGTGAATAAAGTAGCGGTCTCCATTTCCAAGTTCAGTACTCGTGCCTTCTGTAATATGGGAAGCAGGTTTGCCATTTCGGGAGTCCCGCCCAATTGGTTGGGACGGTTTTGGCCTGCGTAAAAGTCGGCGGTTGTGGCTGTTACGCCGACATGATAGTTTGAGATGCACAAGTTTTCGGCCGCTTCAATCAGCGCCAGTAAAGTCTCATAGTTTGCTGCGGCAGGATATTCGGGAATGATGTAGCAGTTACTCGTGTAGTCTAAGCGCACGGCTGCGGAAGAGATTATCACGTCGCCGCAGTTGATGCCCCGCTGTATGGCGCCGGTGCTGCCTACTCTGATGAACGTGTTTACGCCTATGTTTGAGGCTTCGTTGACAGCAATAGACATGCACGCTGGACCTATGCCGCTGGATAGTGCAGAAACAGGGACCCCTTTATAGGTGCCCGAGAAACTGCGAAATTCACGGTTACTTGAAACTTCCCTTGCAGTATCCCAAAAACGGGCAATCCTTGGAACACGGTCAGGATCGCCTGGCATGAGAAGGCGCTCTGCTAAGTCGCCTCGACGGCAAGCGATATGGTATTGTTTACCAGTAGGAGTTTTTGCGTGCATGCGCTTCACCAAGTTAAGGAATAGCAGAATAAGATTTAAAAATGCCGTAAATATTACGGCGCAAGACAAAGAGAGTGTTTCCTCATTAAACGACTAGGTCTGCTAAATCCACGCTATGCTCGTAAATCTGCCTTAAAAAGGAGGCTGTAGCCAAGATTTGTGGCATCACCTCGATAGGCTGATCCTTCGCAACCTTCTCTACATCCGCGAAAATTGTTTCAATTTTCCCATGCAGGTTCCGCACTTTGTCAGCCGAGGCGATGTCTTTGTTTACGAAAGATTTCAATGCTTGTTCATAAGCATCAAAACAAATTGCCTGCAAACTAGCCAACAATTTTTGCAGTTCTTCAGAGGGCTTAATCTCGTTTAGTTCTATCGTCTTGGCGGCTACTTGCACGCATGCATCGCCTATAGCCTCAATCAAACTGGCGGCTAAACGGTAGTCTAAACATTCTATTGGAGTTATTCCAAGTTTCTCGCTCAAGCTAGGAGCCTGAATTATTGTACGCAGAATTCGAACCAATAGGAAATAGAGGCGGTTGCTCTCGTCATCGCGGGCGATAACGCTTTTAGCCAGTTGCAAATCTCCGTTGATAAAGGAGTTAGCGGCATCGCGGTTCATTCCCGCAACTATGGCGTAATTGCGGCGCAAAATCTTTTCGGGCGGAAAACCAGAAGGCTCCAACAAACACTGGAGAACTATCTGGGAGTAGTTCTCCTCAACGATCTCCAATCCAATCAGGGAACCTACAGTTGTTTTAACGATGTTTCTAACGTCGAAGTCGATACGCTCCTTTGCTTCGATGCGAATTATATCAAAACCTAGAAGATAGCGACTAATAATTTCACGGCTTAAATATGGTCCAGCGTTTAAATTCGCGACCCGTGGCAACGGTTCAGCATTATACTTAGGGTCTATGAGAAGTTTACCCTCGCTCGTTTCATCAAGAGCGACCAAAGCACCTTTTCTCAAACCTTGCTGTTCAGCCCAAGACCTTGGCAAACAAACAAAAAATGTGCCAGTGGGCGTGCGTTGCACCTTGCGTAATTCACCCATTACAATTATCCTCCTCAACGTGACCTCAGTTTTGAAATAACATATCTAAATAATAAATCGCATATATAAATTTGAAAGCTTATGTTAGGATTTAATGGCAAATGTGTGATTGGCATAGATTTAGCGGCGTCAAGCAGAAACCCTAGTGGATGGGCACTGCTAAAAGGCAATGCTGTGAAAGCCTCTCTGGTTTATACAGATAGCGAAATTTTAGAAAATATAGCAAGGAATCACCCTGCACTCATAGCCATAGACGCGCCTTTGAGCCTTCCAGAAAAGGGCGAGTTTTTTAGGAAAGCAGACAGAGAAATGATAAGAAAAGGATACAGAGTGTTTCCTCCAAATCTCCCCGCCATGAAAAAACTAGCCTTACGGGCAATAAGAGTGAATAGGCTAATAGAGGAGAAAAGGTATAAAACAATTGAAGTACATCCAACATCAACCCGAAAAGCCCTACAAATGCCATTAAAAGATTGGAAGGCAATCCAAGAAATCCTAAAAACCCTTGGACTGAAAGGAAAATTAGAAACGCGCCCTTTGGCGACTCATGAAATCGACGCAGTCACAGCGGCTTTAACAGCAGTTCTCCACCTGAAAAGTCAAACTGAACAAGTAGGTGACGACGAGAAGGGCTACATAACAGTTCCGAAGAAGAGAGACTGGAGAACCCTAGCAGCATGAATGAAAGAGAAAAACTTCAAAAAGCCGTTGAAACAACGATTGCAGCAGGATACCAATTAAACAGCGAAGCGTTTGAATTTTTATATAAAGCCGCCACTACGGACGACCCAACCGCGCTAATGAATAAAGCGCTACAAAGAATAGAAGAATTACGAGAGAAACCATTATTCATTGACAGAAGCTTCTTGGAAACTGTGCTTAGACAACCAGAAACCATAGAAGAAGGACAAGTTCAACCTCAGGATAAAAGCTTGGAGTTGCCACAGCAAAATTTGACTGAGGGAAAAAACCTTTTTCACCCTTACGCAAAGGATGTAGAAGCAGACATTAACGTGATAGAGGACCCCACAAACAAGCTCAGCTCCAACGGAACAATCGAAGAATACCTCCATTACTTTCAAGACAGATTTAAACGAATTGAACGCTTGCTAAGACAAAGGATCGATGTTAAAGCCGCAACTCCGATATTAGAAGCGTTAAAATCGCCAGCCAAAACAAAACTAAAGATAATCTGCATGGTGACTGAAAAGCGAGAATCAAAACAGAATATGATTTTGACAGTTGAAGACCCGCAAGCACGTGCCACTATTCTAGTGACCCGCAACGCGCCAGAAGCGCTGCATAAAAAAGCCCAGATGCTTCTTCCTGACCAAGTCGTATGCATAGCGGTGGTAAAAACGAGGAGTAATCTTTTCTTGGCTGAGGAAATAATTTTTCCAGAAGTGGGCCAGAAGCCTCGGCGTAGAGCTCCAGAACCCATTTACGCGGTGCTCACTTCAGACATGCATGTAGGCAGTGCAAAGTTTAATAGAGAAGCCTTTAACCGTTTCATTTTATGGCTTAACGGCAAGTATGGAAACGGCAGAATGAAGGAAATAGCTGGCCACGTAAAATACCTGTTAATTGCAGGCGACATAGTTGATGGTATTGGAATTTACCCCAATCAAGTGAAGGAACTGGCGATAAAAGATGTACACAAACAGTACAGGCTTGCCGCAAAACTGATTGAACAAATACCAGACTACGTTGAAGTTATAGTTTCGCCTGGAAACCACGACGCTCCGAGAAAAGCGTTACCTCAACCAGCGATATCGGAAGACTTTCTGAAACCTCTCCAAGAGTCTAGAAAAGTGTATTCCCTTGGCGACCCCTGTTTGGTTAGCCTTCACAATGTGGAAGTTTTGATGTACCATGGTCGCAGTTTGGACGACATAATAGCAACAGCACCTGGCTTAGACCATGAACACCCTGAGAAAGCCATGAAATTGCTTCTGCAAAGTCGCCATTTAGCGCCCTTGTACGGCGGCAAAACGATGTTGTCGCCGGAAAACCGAGATTTCCTTGTGATAGAGCGAGTTCCAGACATTTTTCATGCTGGCCATGTCCATGTAGTGGGCTATTGCAACTATCGCGGGGTGTTAATCGTGAATTCGGGCGGCTGGCAAGAGCAAACAGAGTACATGCAAAAGCTCGGGTTGATTCCAACACCTGGGAAAGTGCCAGTGGTGAACCTGCAAACATTAGAAACCACGGTGCTCTCGTTCATTTAAAGAAAACCCACAAGCGCTTGCCGTAGCTCGCCTCATTTTTTGTTGCGTTATATCGTTAGCAACCCAATGAACTTGTCAAAAGCCAAAAACCACAAGATCTTTGAAGTTGAAACGTGCAAAGAATTTTCCATAGAGCGAGAGGGCAGCAAATAGAAAGCCATTCTGTTATCGGTTTCTTACAACTCTCTCAAGCTTTGTTGTTTGCGTTTTTTGAGCGAATTTGTTTATAATTAATCAGGAGTCCTATTCTGCCGTCACTTTCAAAAACATCTTTAATTAATGTACGGGATATTTCCAGCCTAATCTTTTTCGTGCGACCGTAACGTCCCATGCTCACCACCTTCGCGTTTAAAATGCCCATTGCATCAAGCTCATTAACCAGAGTGCCCAGACGTCGTTGTGTGAGAAGCCCAGCGCCTAATTCGCCACAAATTTCGTTGTAGACATCGTATATTTCCCCAGTAGTAGCGCTCGACTTGTTCAAGCGGTACACGCTTAAAAGAACTAACTTGGAATGCAGCGTTAGGTTCTTAAGGGCTTCCACAACTCGATTATGTTCAATGTGTTTTTCAGCCTCCCTAACATGCTCTTCCGTGATCGTTTTTGCCCCTTGGCGCTCGGCAACTTCGCCAGCCACGCGTAATAAGTCTAAAGCACGGCGAGCATCTCCGTGTTCTGCAGCGGCCAAAGCAGAGCAGATGTTCAAAGCAGCTTCGGAGAGAGAGCCTTCATGAAAGGATATTTTTGAACGTTCAAGAAGAATATTGTGCAATTCGCTCGCGTCATAAGGTCTGAAGACCATCTCTTCTTCGCTGAGGGAACTGAAAACCCGGGGATCAAGAAATTCCTTCAATCGAAGGTCGTTGGATATGCCAATTATTGAAACTTTGCTTTTATTCAGAGTTTCATTTATTCTGGTTAATTCGTAAAGGAGACTGTCGCCGCGATTTTTAATTAAGGCGTCTATTTCATCTAAAACCACGATGAAGATTGTTCTTGATGCATCTAAACCTGTTCGAAATCTATCGAATACTTCACCTACGGACAAGCCAGTAAAGGGTATACTTAGCCCTATACTTTGGCTGAGGTTTGCGAAGACGCGATATTCGGAGCCCGTCATCCGGCAGTTCACGTAGGAAAACTTGACTGGTGCACCATATTCTTTTGCTTTGGCCTCCAAGTGACTTAGCACATATTTAGTTACAGCGGTCTTTCCAGTGCCAGTATTTCCATAGATAAAAATGTTGGAACAACGTGCATCCTTTAGAACAGGTGCGACTGTTGCGCCTAGAAGCCGTATTTGGTCTTCTCTATGGGGTAGCTTTTCAGGAAGATAATCATGTCTTAAAACCTCTCGGTCTTTGAAAAGGTTAGCACTGTTCACGAAATTTTCGAAGATATCGTCAAGTATTTTCGGATTGCCCATTGTAGTCCCC
>Ga0209427_10007171_pt1 | contig 12637 bp, 13 predicted proteins | sample DeeMarSWOR136_30_FD_187465 | JGI IMG/M metagenome (GOLD analysis project Ga0209427, IMG submission 187465) | Marine sediment microbial communities from White Oak River estuary, North Carolina - WOR-1-36_30 (SPAdes) (version 2) | ecosystem: Environmental > Aquatic > Marine > Intertidal zone >... | reverse complement strand
CACTTTATTTTACAATGTCAGTCACTATACTGTAGAAATGAATTTTTATCATACGGCTTTGGTTGAACATTTTGAGATTCGTGGAACAGAAGGAGTTATAGAACAAGATAGGTTTGTAGTTACTACAGCAACAGTCAGTCCTTCAAACAGTACCCCTGGATTAGTTACAGTAGCAGGTGAAATCAGGAATAATGGAGCAAAAAATGAAACAATACTTGTTATCATGCAGATTAAAGAACCTAACGGTGACATAATGTCATTTGAGAATAACTCCGTGCTTTTGGAAATTCCTGCTGGTGAAACTAGAAATGTAAAGTTTGAGCCTAGAATTCCTCTTAATGTCAAGATAGGAATCTTCAATGTCCAATTGGAAGTCCATAACATAAATCAGACCATTAATTATTACTCAACAGGTTTTATCTATCCTTTTACAACTCCTATAAGGTATCATATTTATCCAGATCTTGGACCAAAAGGTTTTGATTTTATGATGACAGTTGATGGCAAAACTTACCATGAAGGTGCGGTTTTTTATTGGTATCTTGGAGAGACACATACAATTATTGTGCCGCATATTGTGATGGTTAATGATGTTTATGGCTGGATTTTTGATGGTTGGGGTGGTCCAGATGGCAATATTTTAGAGTTGACTGTTACAGCTGATCATCCTACTGATATTGAAATCAGTTATGGGTTATATTATCCCTGATGATGATAGTTGAGATTGTTTTCTCTAGTCTATTTGAAGAGACGGAAACACTAGAATTTGTTGTTACAACGTAGTTTTGGATAGTAGAGAAAACTTTAGTACTAAAAAGATTAAAACAAAAAATACAAAATAATACTATGGTGAAAATCTGATGCAAGTATTAGTCATAAATGGAAGTGCTAGGAAGGAAAAAGGTTACACAGCAATGGTTTTGAAACCTTTTATGAATGGTATGGAACAAGCGGGGGCACAAATAAACTTGTTGTATGCAAAACAGTTGGATGTAAATCCCTGCATAGGTGACTTTTCATGTTGGTATAAAAATCCTGGCAAATGCCACATAAATGACATTATGCAATCAGTTTATCCCAAACTTAAGGAAGCTGACGTTCTTGTGTTGGGGATTCCTGTTTATTTTCCTTTGCCTGGAGCAATACAAAACTTTCTCAACAGGCTTATGCCATTAGTAAATCCTATTCTGAAATACCGAAATGGTCACACTCAAATCCGGTTTCATGATTATGTCAAGATTAAGAAGATTGTTTTAGTTTCTGTTTGTGGTTGGTGGGAGAAGGGTAATTTTGATACTGTAACGCGTATAGCTGAAGAAATATGCCAGAAAGTTAGTATTGATTTTTCTGGTTCAGTTTTGCGTCCTCATGCAGATTTGTTGTCTGAAGAAAAGGACAAAGCTGAAGAGATTTTTGAAGCACTAAGGAAGGTTGGTTTTAGTCTTATTAGGACTGGGGTTCTTCCAGTGTCTCTTTTGGAAATTGTGGCTCAACCACTTATTTCAGAGAAGGAATTTAGGAAAAGGCTTAGTAAATAACTGTTTTTTCCAGTTTAGGAACAGTTTTGGAGCGTTGAGAATACTTTGCTGGAAAATGTGGTGAGAAAATTTAATAGTGGAAAAAAGCCTGTTTTGTGTTAAGAGTGACCACCGATTGTCTAAGCAGAAAAATGGAAAGAGGCAGAAGCAGGAGGCTGTGCAGAAAGAAAAGAAAGTTGACAGTAAAAACATTGAGAAAATTTCGCAAAGGCTGGATGAGTTAAGAAGTAAAGGCAAGTATGTTGATGTTGCAGTTTGTCCTGTTTGCAAGAGTCTCAATTTGCGCAGGGTTAAGTCCACTCGTGGTGATATAACTGGGCATATAGGGTGGCTGCCAGTCATTTATGAGTGTTTGGATTGTGGATGGAGAGGAAGATTGGAGATTTATGCAACAAATAGGAACCTGAATTGGAGAGAAGTTGCCATAATGGCTGAAGTAAGAGATTTAAAATCAGAGAATAGAAAAGACAAAAAAAGGGTAACTTACTAAGTTGTTTTTATATCTTGAAATTAGTTGGCGAGCGCCTATAGCTCAAAATGAAAACAGTAAAATCCTAGCTACATAGGAAAACGCTAATTCTGCTCTTTCCATAGCTATCCTGAAAAACCCAAGCTAAAAGCAATCTTTTTATCTCACAACTGCATCTTCGATTTGAATAGGAAGGAAGAGAGGGGTCAGTTCGGCTCACCTCCTTCTGGCTCCTTCCTTCTTTCCGACCTGCAGGGAAGAAACGGCAAAATTCAGTATCACTGCTATCTGTTTTTGGAATTTGCTAAGTAGGTTTTAAAAAAATTTGATACTGTAAAATCCATAACAACAAATTCGGGGAGGGCCTAGAAATTTTTTGCTTAGCTATTCCAAAGCGTATGCAAGGATGTTCCAAAAAATTTGTAAGGTCAAATCTTCTTTTGGCATAAAGAATTCTATCCTTATGGTAATACTGTATTTTTTGAAGACTATTGAAACCTAGTTGCTATCTACTGAGTCAATCCATTTTTGGGGATTCTGATACTTCACTTCAGGACCTTTTTGCCAAATAGAATCGTAAACTCGCCAGAATTCATCCGCACAAAGCTTCTCCTGTTTGCTCAATTTGTCCACAATTCGTTTTTTGTCTTCTTCCAGTTTACCTTTTTTCCTTAGAATTTCAGCTACTTTTTTGCTGAAAATCATGTTTCTCTCCTCGACGACAAATTAAAATTGGAAATTAAGCGATTTAAATGAGCCTTCAAAAACAGCAATATACTCGGAATTGATACTAAACCCCTAAAATATTGCCCTGTGAAAATTGTTTTTTAACTATAGTTCATTTTTGAGATTGAAGAAATCTCGAGATCAGTGAACTGTACAACAGATTCTGCGATTGGTTTAGTTTCTTACTATCACAATGTTGTGAGCGTGCAATTTTTCAATGGAACTGCAATTTATTTAATATTATACTGCAATTTACTTAGTGTAGAAATTGAAACATGTAGTTCTGTAGAACATCTGATATATTACGATATGGAAATCTGGTTTATAAGCGGTGTTTTTTACATAAGTTGACGGAGAAAGGAGACAGGCTTGTTACGTTTTTTCAAGAAGAAATCCAAAACCATTAGGAATTGGCACTCAAGGGCAATGCTGATAGACCCAAAAGAGACAAGATTGATTATCATCAAAACTGAAGCCACAGATTCTTTTAAGTAACACTGAGCTTTCCTTGGCAGAAATCGTTAATTAGAATTTTTTATGCCGCACAGGAATCTTTTGAGAAAAATAAGAACGAATTAGAACAGAAGCCCCCAGATTCCAAGAACTATTGCTATTACCCCAATGATAGTTTGGAAGCTACCCAGCACTTTAATAGCCTTTGCCAAATCCTTTCCTATGGCAGGGATGTTTGGGAGAAGACCCATAGCTAATATTAATCCAGCCACTATTGATACTATTCCCTGCAACCCAAAGTATAGCAAACCGATTACTATGGCTATTACTCCGATTAGTGTCTGGAATCCACCCAACCATTTAGCAACTCTAGCTAAATCTTTCCCTATAGCAGGTATGTTGGGTAGTATGCCCATTGCCAGAATAAGCCCTGCTACGATGTTCGTTATCTCTACTAGCATACAATTCACCAGTTGATATCTGTTGTAGAGCTGAATTTATAAAGCTTTTAAGGTTTGATGGACTAAACTTAGCGCGCGCGTTATGATGGAGAGGTATTGTAGCAAATGTGCTGCAAATAATCCATGTTTCTGCAGACACATCAAATGAATGATAACAGAATTGGCATGTTTGTGAAGTGAAAGAGAGAGAATGAATTAGCAAATCAGATAGCAAGCGACACAGAAAAATACAAATAGTGCCATAATCAATATCTTCGAGAGATTTGAATGGCAACAGCGTTTGTTTTTATAACCACCAACCCTGTTTCGATGCCAGTGGTGTTGAAGAATGTTAGGGCAATTGAGGGAGTGGTAGAAGCTGAGATGGTGTATGGCGTCTTTGATATTGTTGCAAAGGTGCAAACAGAAACTATGGACCAACTTAAGCAGATTGTTGCTTTCAAACTAAGGATGCTCGCCAACGTGCTAAAAACTGAAACCTTGTTGGTTGTCCTCCCAGAATAGCCTTTTATATAGTGTTTTAGTTACATGGTAATCTTTCAATCCTAGAAAATAGGTTCTGCGGGTCCCTTTTCTACTCTACTACTAAATCACATCAAAAGGGACCGGCGCTACACGATTTTTGACTTCTTTATAGTCCGAAGGGCAAGAAGATAGGTTACAATATCGAAAATTATGAGGAAAGCTAGGGAAATCAGTATGTCGTAGGGGCCATAGGAATAGTGTACTCCGAAGGCGTAGAAGTCTGATCCCAAGCTGAAGTAACGGAAGCCGTTGATGAAATGTGAAAGTGGGTTAACATAGCTTGCTATCCTTATGACCTCGGGAAGAGAAGTTATTGGGTACAGTGCATTGCTGGCGAAAAAGAGAGGCAGGGAAAGCAACGTTATCACGCCCTGAAGCCCTTCATGACTTTCCAGCTTTAGTGCAATCATGCTGGACAGAAAAAGCAGTCCCAATGCGAGAAGCACCACGAAGAGCAGAATCCCGAGAATGGACAGAAACGCACCTGCAAGAGTGAAGCCTTCAAAGAACCGCACGCCCAGAACATAACCAAACAAGAAGATCACGGTAGCCTGAATCAGCGATTTTACCATACCGCTCAAGCTGAGACCCAAGAGGATATGAGACCTCGGCAATGGGGAAGCTACCATCTCCTTCATTAACCCGAACTCCTTGTCAAACTGAAGGGTAATCCCACTGTACAAACAAGTAAAAAGAATCGTTAGCGAAACCACGCCTGCAGCCATAAAAGTCAAATAGTTAACTGAAATCACTCCTGGTGGAGGAGAACCTCCAGGTGCAAGCAAAGTAAAATTGCTTGACATAGATAAGCCGTAGAGTGCTAGCCATATGGCAGGCTGAACCAGAGAAGTGAAAAGCATGGACTTAATGCGGATGAACTTGAGCATGTCTCTCCAAAAGATCGTTAGAAACTCGGTCCTCATCCAACGCGTTCTCCGAGTTCTTCATTGTTAGCTCTAAGGGTTTCGTTCTCATCACGTAAGCCCCGGCCGGTAAAATAGATGAAAACATCGTCCAACGTTGGTTTCTTCAAATTAACGTTCCGAATCTCGATGTTTTCTTCCCGAATCTTCTCCATAAGCTTTGGCATACACTGGGAACCATCCTTCAGCGAAACAATCAATCCATCAGGACAAGAACGAATACCAGCGGCGACACCCATTGTCTTGATAATCTGTGTAGCCCTCAAATCATCATCTGTCTCCATATAAATCACATCCATTCCAAGCGCGTTCTTCAAGCTCTCAGAAGTACCATTGGCCTTGATCTTTCCCCTGTCAAGAATGCAAATAGTATCACTTAGCTGATCCGCTTCATCCATGTAATGCGTAGTTAGAAAAACAGTAACTCCCTCCTCATTAATTTTCTTAATATAATCCCATGTTCTCAGTCTCGAAGTAGGGTCCAAACCGATAGTTGGCTCATCCAAAAACAAAACAACTGGTCGGGTCAAAAGCCCTCGAGCAATCTCCATGCGCCTTTTCATTCCACCGCTTAAATGCTTCACTAACGTTTTTTTATCCTCGAAAAGCTCTACCAATCTCAACAACTCATCAATCCTACTCCGACGCAACTCTTTAGGCATAGAATAAATCCGACCATGAAACTCCAAACTCTCCCACACTGACAAGTTCCAGTCAAGCGTCGGATTCTGAAAAACAATCCCAATGGATCTCCGAACATTATCCTGCTGTTTGGTCACATCAAACCCCGCTATGGAAACTCTTCCCTTCTGCATAGGTAAAAGGGTTGTTAACAAATTAATAGTAGTTGTCTTCCCCGCACCGTTTGGACCCAAGAACGAGAAAATTTGTCCTCTCTTCACCTCAAAATTGATATTATCTACAGCCACCGTTTTTCCATAGCAGTAGCTAAGATTATCAACAGAAATCACTGACTCTGCAGTGTGATTCGCTTGACGTGCAGATTTATCCATCAGAGACCAATCTATCGACATAGGTGTCTGTAGGGATATACGTTTTTCGATAATTTGCCAGCCTCAGGTTTTTATATAATATTAAAAGAAGGTCTGCTGTTTACTGAATGTCTTAGAAGTGAAAAGAAAGAATGCAAACCAAGAACATTGCTTTTCTCAGCCAAAAACCATTTCACTTGAAAAACTAATATTATAATGAGATGACTGATCCGAAACAGGCGTGTCCCAGATGTGGTGTTGATTTAGGCAGGCTTCTTTACTGTACTCCATTGAAAGGTATTAAGTTCTTTTGTCCTAATTGTGGCTTGCGGGTTCAGATGGAATGCCCTAAATGTGGTAACTGGATGGTTATGATAGAGAAGTATTGTGGCAAATGTGGTGCAAAAAATCCATGTTTCTACAGAACTGAGTGCTGACTATTAAAAGCCATGAGATGTTACCGAAAGTGAAAAAGAGTGTTCTTGAATCTTTCGAGTTTCTAGAAGAGGAAACTGAAAAATATTAGAATTGACATAATTATTATTTGGAGGTTGAGCATACAATGGAGAGTGTTCTGGTTGAGTATGTTCAAGGAGCTCCGCCTGACAGGTGGCACTGGTGCAAAAACTGCTCACAATATCCACTTAAGGTCTACAAGAAACGCTCTAGAAAACCAGCTCATGACCTTTGTGATGAGTGTGGTAGAAGAGAAAAAAAGCAAAATTGTATAACTTAAAGGCTTAAATCGCTTTGTTACCTGGCTCCTTGGGTATATTCGGTAAGTAGTCAAAGAATACGGGGAAAAAAGAGAGGAGTCTATTCTTTATTGAAGTAGTAATAGAATTAGTTTTTGTACTTACTCTCTTTTTAGAATCCTTGAATATCTGTATCCTAGTTTAAAAATCTGAAAAATAAGCGGTAGCACTTTTAAGAGAGATTAATTGCGTGCTTTGATTTTGGGAGAATGAGAAATGTCTAAAAGTGAAAAGCAAAAAGAGAGGGGTTAGAAAAACAGACAAGTGCCTAGAGATAAGAAACTGAGGCTCATGGCAAAGAAACAGGTATAATTGCCCAAAAAACATAGTCAAGAAATGAAATTACGCCAATAATGTTTTCCCCAAGTTTTCTGTTACAACTCACATCTGTCTACTTAGTAATATTTTTGAAGTGAAAAAGGAAACAGTTTATACTCTGATTCAATTTTGTCTCTGACACGACTTTATACACTCTACAAGCGCCTCAAGATTTTCTATATCTTCATCTAAGGTGATGAAATTACCAACTATACTAACTATTTCAGAGGGAATAACTATTACTACTTTGCTTAACAAGGGTCTCTTGAATCCAAGTTTAGTTGCAGCATCATCTGTCAAACTAACCTGCAAGCCTTTAACTTGCCAGTTGCTGTGGTCTAAATCTAATCCTTCAACTTCTCCTATAACGCAGCCTTTGGCACCAAGTACTTTCTTGCCTTTTAGTTTAGTAGAACTAGCAAATGTCTCTTTTTCTGCTATGTCTTCAAGTTTTCTTATCGGCTCTTTAAGAGTTATTACCTCACCAACAGCTTTGACAAGCTTTGTTGGCAAGCATACTGTGATTCGGCTTAGGAATGATTTTTTAAGTCTGTACTCTGCGGTAGCTTCATCACTCAGACTAACATAGAAGGCGTTGGCTTTCCAAGAGTTTAAGTCGATATCTACTCCATCCACTTCTCCTAGTATATATCCTTCGGACCCAACAACTTTTTTGCCATCCAACAGAGTAGGGTTCACCCAAAATCACCTAATTTATTATATTTTCCCTTTTTCTAAATAAATGCGTTGCTCAGTATCAAATTGCAAAATTCTTGATTCCCTATTTTCAAGTATGGATGGACTTACAATATCAAATCAAGAGCTGACATCATTTTCGTTGTTAGCGCGTACAAATTACTCTTGACATATTGTTGAATTGGAAGGTTGATTGATAAAGATTGAACTCATGCTCTATCTGTTCGTGGCGAAACCTTGAAGTGTCCAAACTGCAAAAATGAAGTGTTTGTCAACTTGGAGAATAGTTCTTCACAATGCACTAGATGTGGTTGGATAGCACAAATAAGCGAATTACCTGTTCAGGCTAGTAAGAATAAACAAGTCTGGAAAAAACCATGATAAACTCAATTCTTTCTGCTTAATCTGTTCAACACATTGAATGAAGGAAAGTTGAAATTTTAAACGTTACCATGAAAGTGTTCCATACGATTACATAAAAACGATTTAGTTTTTTCTTCTTGCTCCGCAATGTGGACAAAACATTAATGTCTGAGGCATCAAATTACCGCAGTATTGGCAGGGAAGCATGGCTACTTCTTTAACATTGACTTTTCCTTTATCGTCTTTGCTTCAGTGTACTCATCGTACTTACCCATTTTGGCAAGTTCAAGAGATCTGCGAATATGCTCAAAATAGTAAATTAAAAAGGCAATCGCGCAGGGGACTCCAAAAGTGAAAAACAAAGCTAAGAACATAATCAAAGTGCTATCCACTACCTCGTTACCAACTATGAAAAACCAAAAAACAAATTTGAGGTTACGCAGTGACAATAAGGATTCAGATTTCTAGGTTCTGACGAAATTGTGGTTTCTTTTGCTTAGAATGCTTATGAATTTAAGCAAATTTCAATAGACCTACGATTTTAAGGGCTATTTGCAATTTATCTGCACCTGTAGAGAAAGAAAAGTTTCTTTTCAAATGCAAATAATGTACAACATATGCCCTCATTTAGAAGGCTATTCCTTTTTGCAAATAAAATGCTCGTGAGAAATAGGTACCTATTTCTTTGTTGTATGTTTGTGAAAATGAAAATAGCCAAAATTAGAATTGATTATCTGCGGAGTCATATTGGTTTTCATTTAGCAACGGAGCAAGTACATTGGTTCCTTTAATTCTCTTTTCTTTTCCTCTACTTCTTCGTTTGTAACTGCTTTGTTTTTATTAACCATTATCAGTTCACCTTCAGATGATAGGGTTCTCAACAAGACAGAATGCATCTATATAAACATAATTCAGAAAACTGATCCGAATGGATATAATACAGTAATTTTTGCTTCTTTCACTTGAAATGTTTGTTAATTAAAAAACTTTGAAATATTTCTAATTTTGAAGCATGGCTTTTATTCTCTTTGAGGCTATCTCACAATTGGACAGGGAGAATTGAGAAGCTTCCTTTGATGCCAGGGATTAGGAAAAAACATCCTCAATCCCTGGGAGACCTTGTTTTTAGAATGATATTCTTAGATTGTTTGTTAGGTGAAAAAAGTTGCTAATTTTGTCTTAGCGCGCTAGAAATAGGTGAGATTAGATGTATGAGTAAAACTCAAGAGAGGGTACTAAGATTAGGTTAATGAGCGGTTTTGGTTAAAAATGCTGACAGAGTGTGCGGGATCTGATTGACTATCTCATCGGGACTGGCGGTTGGGCTTATTTCAAAATTCCCGGCAAGCCTTCTCTAAAATCGTATTCTGAGGTTTTCAATTTTGTCGAGGTTAACTACACTTTTTATGAATATCCAGACACGCGAATGGTTGAGCAATGGCGAAATACAGTGCCAAGCGACTTCACTTTTGCGGTGCGTTGCCATCAGGATTTGACACATAGGATTGGATTGAAGCCTGTTGATGAAGCCTACACAGTGCTTGGTAGAATGGTGAGCTACTGCAAGTTTCTTGATTCTCCTTTTTTGGTTTTGGAAACTCCTGCCAACTACGTAATTAATCAGGAAAAAGCGAAACAAGCGAGAGACCTGTTTTCTTCCTTTACTCTTCGAAGTGTAAATCTTGTTTGGGAGATACGGGCACCTATAACAGAAGTAGCCCTTGACTTATTACGGGATTTTAACATTATTGAATGCGTTGATCTTTCAATCAAAACGCCGAGTGTCGAGTCGGATATTGTTTATAGTCGACTTTTTGGCAAGGGAAGACACAATGTCTATCAGTTCACGGATGAGGAGCTTTTAACCATAGACCATGAGATTGAGAGTATTAATCCTCGGATTGCGGCTTTATCGTATCATGGGATTAAAATGAATATTGATGCGGCACGTTACATGCAATATAAAAAGACTGGAAAGTTTGTTCCCATAACGGATTTCACAGGGATCGATTCTGCAAGGGTGGTTCTATTTGAAGACACACAGTTTCCAATATCAAAATCGGAGTTGATTGAAAAACAGGGTTGGAAAGTGATTGATTTAACTTTGGATAAGCGGGGTCACCTTGCTGAATTGCTTGTTAATATTCCTGATAAGATATATAATAGCGTGGACGAAGTAGCTGAGGCTTTGGAGGAGATCATGTGAACAAAGAGAATATCTTCTTGGGCACTTCTGGTTGGAGCTATAGAGAATGGGAAGAGGTTTTCTATCAGAAGGGCGAGAAGAGGAAACTTAGAGCTTATTCCAAGGTTTTCAGCACTGTGGAGATTGATTCAACGTTTTATCGTTATCCTTCTAAGGGAATGGTTATGGGCTGGCTTAGGTATTCGCCCGCAAATTTTGTTTTTACGGCCAAACTGCCCAAGGTGATTACACATGATAAGATGTTGGGATTGAAATTTGATATTTCAGGAGACTTGGCGGCTTATCTGGAATTAATGCGTCCTTTACAGATAGGCGGGAAACTTGGCTGTCTGCTGGTCCAACTTCCACCAAAATATGATTACAATCCTGAGAATTTGGAATCGTTCTTCAACCTTCTCGACCCTCTATTTCGGTACGCCGTCGAGTTTCGGAACCTTTCTTGGATACGCGACGAAACTTGGAAGTTGCTGAAGAAATATGATGTTGCTTATGTTAATGTGGATGAGCCGCTGTTGCCGCCAAATGTGCATTTAATAACTGACTTCACATATTTTCGCTGGCATGGAAGAGGAGAGCGACCGTGGTTCGACTACCTTTATTCAAAAAAAGAAATTGACCAATGGGTTCCAAAAGTGGAAAAGGCATCCCAAAAGGTAAATAAAGTTTACGGGTATTTCAACAATCACTTTCACGGGTATGCTCCTGAGAACTGTTTATACTTATTGGAAAAACTGGGTTTATTGTCAGATGAGCAAAAGCGCTCTAAAGACAAAATGAAGGTTAAGCAATCTCGACTTGGCTTGTTTTTCGGATGAAGACAAGGCTCGCAAACTCCAAAGTAGCTTATGTGCTTCAGGCAAAAAAGAAGTGCGGGGAAACGTTTATACAGCAAAGTGGAGAGTTAGGTAAAAGCGAAGATAAGGGCGCGTCTCCTTTTTTCGTTTTTGACCAAAGGCGATGATTAAAATTTTATCCTATGTAGCGATTAAAAGCAAATAAAACGAAATGGAGAATTCCAAAAGTTTTACCATTTGCACGTGTTAGCAAAAGCGGAAAACCTATGCGCCCAAGAACCTCCCTAAACGCTTATCTTCATTTATCTAAATGGTTAATACATGCTAAAATTCAAAATGCAAACTTATTATGCGATGAACTGCTTTTCGATAGGGTAGTGCTTACTGGTTTCTGCTGACGAAACCTTTATTGATAGCTTAACTCACTTTGTAAAAAGAGAATTATGAATATTAAAATTAATAAAAAGATAGACTGCTTAGGTCTTTTTTGTCCCGAGCCAGTTTTTAAAACTCGAATGCAACTAGACGAGATGGAAATTGGAGAAACGCTTGAGATCGAAGCTGACGACCCAGCAGCAAAATCAGACATTGAAAACTTGGCTAAGAATTTGGGTCAAGAAATTGTGGAAAGCGTTCAAGAAGGAAATGTAACTCGGATAATAATTAAGAAAGTGAAATAGATTTACCGAGGACAACTTGAAATGAGCTCTCAAAAAGAGAGAAAAATTTGCATGGATTATTCAGCGGGGAAACCAGTTGACCCAAGGATAATTGATGAACTTTTGACCTACATGAATTCATCATTTGGCAACCCTTCATCTCTTCATACTTTGGGACAAGAAGCAAAAAAGGCATTAGAGAAAAGTAGAGAAGCAGTAGCTAAACTTGTCAACGCAGAAGAACCAAGGAGTATTATCTTTACTTCTGGAGCTACAGAAAGTAACAACTTGGCAATTAAGGGCATAGCCAGTCGAAACAAAAACCGAGGAACAAAAATTCTAACATCGAGTATAGAACACATGTCAATCGTTAACCCCTGCAAACTAATGATGAGAAAAGGGTTTCAAGTAGTCTTTCTCCCGGTAGACAGGTTTGGTGTCTTGGATTTAGATAAACTTGAAATGGAGTTAGACGATAATACCACACTGGTTTCCATTGTGCATGCAAACAGTGAAATAGGAACTATTGAACCCATTAAGGAAATTAGCAAGATAGTACACACAAAAAAGGCTTATTTGCATGTTGACACAACAGCAGCGTGCGGTCAAATCCCAATAGATGTGCAAGACGACAACATTGACCTATTGACAATATCCAGCAATGATATGTATGGACCTAGGGGAGTTGGAGCATTGTACATTAAAAAGGGTACATCCATAGAACAGATAATCCAAGGTGGGGGTCAAGAACGTGGATTA
>Ga0209427_10007170_pt1 | contig 12639 bp, 12 predicted proteins | sample DeeMarSWOR136_30_FD_187465 | JGI IMG/M metagenome (GOLD analysis project Ga0209427, IMG submission 187465) | Marine sediment microbial communities from White Oak River estuary, North Carolina - WOR-1-36_30 (SPAdes) (version 2) | ecosystem: Environmental > Aquatic > Marine > Intertidal zone >... | reverse complement strand
AGGGAAGATGTCTATTAAACAAGCTCAATACAATGAAGACGAAAGGCCGGTCGACGAGGCGTGCCTCTGTTACACCTGTCGCAATTATTCGAGAGCCTATCTCCGGCACCTTTACCTTGCGAATGAGATTCTCTCTTCGAGGTTGAATACGATTCACAATCTCTATTACTATATGAATTTTATGAGGCGTATCCAGGAGGCAATCCGAGAAAATCGTTTCCTTGACTTCTCTAAGACCCATCGCTCACACCCAAATGGGCGAGAGATAGAAAATCTCGTCCGAAACCATACGACTTTTGTGTTAGGATAGAAATAGAAAGGAGGATTTTATGGGACCAGAACTGGCCTATGCTATGGGGCCACAACCAGGAGGTGGGGGAGGTTCTTCATTTATGAGTTTCCTTCCCATCATCTTAATTTTCGTCATCTTCTACTTCTTGCTCATTCGACCTCAACAGAAGCGTTCGAAAGATCACCGAAGCCTTCTAGAAAACCTCAGGACCGGAGAGTACGTGCTGACAAGTGGAGGGATCTACGGACGAATTACCGGCATCAAAGATAATGTGATCACCCTTGAAATCTCCGATAAAGTGAGGGTAAAGGTCAACAGAGGAAATATTGCAGGGGTCGTAAAATCCGATGTGATGAAACCCGACTAAACCCATTTCAGATTTCAAATTTAAGATTTCAGATTTAAGGTTTTTTCAATCTGCAATCTGCGATCTGCAATCTGCAATTGATTTTTGCTCCTTGCTCTAAACACAGTTTTAGGGCTATAATCCACGAGGAGGTGAACAATGAGGAAATATGAAACGATTTTCATCTTGGACCCTGATCTCGAAGAAGAGCAAGTCCAATCCGCCATTGAAAAAGTTAAGGGCATTATCACACAAACCAATGGAGAAATCCAAAAGGTCGAAGACTGGGGAAAACGAAAACTTGCCTATGAAGTCAAGAAGAAGTCCAAAGGCCATTATATTCTGATCCACTTTTTGGGAACACCCGCCCTGCTCTCCGAATTGGAGAGAAATTTTCGAGTTATGGATGCCGTCATCAAGTTCCAATCCGTTCGTTTGGACGAACGCCTCGCCTCCGTCTCAGAAGGTCCCCTTCCGGAAGAGCCCCCTGAGGAGGAGTCGGAGGCATGAGATAGGATATGACATCGTATAATCGCGTGATTCTCACGGGGAGGGTAGCGACCCCCCCGCGATGCCATTACCGTCCGGATGGATCCCCCGTGATCCAATTCCCTTTGGAACTGGACGAAATCAGAGACCCACCGCGTCAAGACAAGCCTCAGGGTCACAGGAAGCCCCCTCTAGACCGCAGGGGTTCAGGGCCAGCCCCGAACCGCACTGGCCCGGGGAGTTTGATCAACATCGTGGCCACTGGAGACTTAGCCGAATTCAAACGGGAGCTACAGTGTGGCCAACATCTTTTGGTCGTGGGGAGGCTCAATCAACGAAGCTGGAAATCCCCAGAGGGGAGGAATCAAACCCGTACTGAGGTGATCGCAACGGACCTCCGAACAATTGAAGAAACGAAACCTGATCCTGTCCGTTAAAGAGAGGAGAAGACCATGAGGAAACCGGCTGAAAGGCCAACAATGGAAAGAAAGAAAAAACCTTTCCTAAGGCGAAAGGTCTGTCGATTCTGCACCGATAAGAAACTAGATATCGACTATAAGAATCCGAGGATCCTCCGATATTTCATTACGGAAAGAGGAAAGATCATCCCTAGAAGGATCTCTGGAAACTGTGCAAAGCACCAAAGACAAGTGACCGTGGCCATTAAAAGGGCCCGCAATATCGCCATTATGCCCTTTACAACGGCGACGCGATAACTATCTGCTAGTTTCTAATTTTAAATTTCGAATTTTGAATTTTGGATTTGTTTCGACATTCGAAATTAGCCTGCCACAGGCAGGGATTTAGAATTTCCCTCGACAGAGTCGGGGGTACGGAGGTGATGCATGCAGGTCATTTTATTGGAGGACGTTCCTTCTCTGGGAAAGGCCGGGGAGCAGGTGAAGGTCTCGGATGGCTACGGGAGGAACTACCTCATTCCCAAGAAGAAGGCAATCCTTGCCACCGAAAAGAGTCTGAAGGCTTTAGAACATCAAAAACGCCAGGTTCAGCAGCGTATGGGAAAGGCGAAAAAGGATGCAGAGAAAATAGCCCAGCAGATTGAGACGCTCTCCTGCACCTTTGCGAAAACGGTTGGAGAAAGCGGAAAACTTTTTGGTTCGGTTACGTCGATGGAGGTTGAAAGTTATCTAAAGGAAAATGGAATCGACATAGACCGTAAGAAAATTCTGCTGGAAGAGCCCATTAAGAATTTGGGGATGTTTACCATTCCGATCAAACTCCATCCGGAGGTGACTGCCCAACTGAAAGTCTGGGTAGTTCAGGAGTAATGTTCGATGGATGAATTGGATGTCTCCTCTCACAAACTCCCTCCTCAGAATGTTGAGGCGGAGCAATCCGTATTAGGGGGAATCCTGATTGAGAATGACACCATCAATAAAGTGACGGAAATCCTCTCTCCTGACGACTTTTATCGGGAAGGTCATCGTAAGATCTTTAACGCCCTGATCAACCTTTCAGAGCGTGACGAACCTGCTGATTTGATCACGTTGACCAATGAGCTTCGAAATATAAATCAACTCGACTCCGTCGGAGGCGCTTCCTATCTCGCCTCCCTCATCGATTTCGTTCCTACGGCTGCCAACATTGAATACTATGCCAGGATCGTCAAAGAGAAGTCGATCCTCCGACAGCTGATCCAAACTTCCACCGAAATCGTCACCCAATGTTACGAGGATCGAGGCGATGTGGAAAGTTTTCTCGACGAGGCAGAACGGGCCATCTTCCAGATTTCTGAAAATAGAGTGAGACCCTCCTTTTATTCCATCCGGGATATCGTCAAGCAAAGTTTTAAGACCATCGAAAGGCTCTTTGAGAAGAAGGAACTCGTGACCGGGGTCCCCTCTGGATTTAAAGAACTGGATCAAAGGACAGCAGGGTTTCAGCCTTCTGATCTTATCATCGTCGCTGGAAGGCCCAGCATGGGCAAGACCGCTTTCTGCCTCAATCTCTGCCAGTATGCTGCTATCGAAAAGAGGATCCCGGTAGCCATCTTCTCGCTCGAAATGTCAAAGGAACAGCTTGTCATTCGTATGCTCTGTTCTGAAGCCCACGTGGAAGGGACAAGACTCAGAACGGGTTTCCTGAACGAGAGTGACTGGCCCAGGCTGACACTTGCGGCAGGAAACCTCTCCGATGCGCCCATCTTCATTGACGACACCGCTGCCCTTTCCATCCTTGAATTGAGAGCGAAGGCGAGGCGTCTCAATGCGGAGCATGGTTTGGGCATGATCATCATTGATTATCTGCAACTAATGAGGGGAAGGACAAGAGCTGAAAGCCGCCAGCAGGAGATTTCGGAAATCTCCCGCTCCCTGAAGGCATTGGCCAAGGAACTCAGTATTCCGGTGATCGCTGTCTCCCAACTCAGCCGGAAAGCTGAGGAGCGGACAGGGATGAGGCCACAGCTGTCAGACCTCCGAGAGTCAGGAGCTATTGAACAAGATGCTGATGTGATCCTCTTTCTCTATCGGGATGAAGTCTATAATCGGTCAGAGGATAATCCGAATCGGGGAAAAGCGGAGCTCATCATCGGAAAGCAACGCAATGGTCCTATCGGAAAGGTCGAACTCGCCTTTCTGGATAAGTTTACAACGTTTAAAGACCTGTATAGAGGAGAGGTTGGAACGTAAGGTTAAACCAAATACAAATTTCAAATTTCAGATCCCAGATCACTTTATACTTTGAACTTTGTCATTTGGATTTCATTCGGAATTTGAGCTTTGACACTTGATATTAATTTAATTAATGGTAATTCCATCTGAATTAGGCTCGAAATGAACGTACCGAATTTCCTTACGCTCATCAGAATCCTTCTGATTCCCGTTTTTGTCATCCTCATTATCTATGAATCCTTCGGGTGGGCTCTTGTCATCTTTGCGATTGCAGGCATTACGGATGGAATCGATGGTCTCATTGCCCGAATTACTCGCCAACGTACAGAATTGGGAGCCTATCTCGATCCGATTGCGGATAAACTCCTCATTTCCGCTGCATTCATCACCCTTGCCATCATTGAAATCCTTCCCAGTTGGCTGGCCGTAATTGTCATCACAAGGGATATGATCATCCTCTTAGGCATTCTGGTGATGGTCCTCATCGATTACCGCCCAAAAATTCAACCCAGTCTTGTGAGCAGGGTGACCACTGTGTTCCAGATCTTAACAATCATACTCGTTTTGATGGTGGAGTATGGCTCCTTTTTCAGACAACTCTCCACCATCGCCATTTATGGGACCACACTCTTCACGATCCTTTCAGGGGCTCACTACATCTATATTGGGACTCGGATTTTTAACGAAAGGAAATGAGGATTGATTCCCCTCAGCCCATCCCTATCCCCTTAGGGGAGGGGGAGGACGAGGGGGAACGGGGGGATGGATATGCCGACCATCATTGAGCTTATTGGAAGGGAGATTATCGATTCCAGAGGAAATCCTACTGTTGAGGTAGAGGTCATCCTCGAGAATGGTCTCATAGGAAGAGCCTCTGTCCCTTCCGGTGCTTCTACAGGAAGCCATGAGGCCTTGGAACTGAGAGATAAGGATGCCAGACGCTATCTCGGTAAAGGGGTCCAGAAGGCGATCCAAAATATTCGTCGTGGGATCGCACCCAAGCTCCTCGGAATGGATGTCCTGGATCAAAAGGGAATTGATGCTGCGATGATTCGATGGGATGGGACCCCGAATAAGATCCGGCTGGGGGCCAATGCCATACTGGGGGTCTCGCTGGCCTGTGCAAAGGCCGCTGCTGGTTGCCTGGGCATTCCTCTCTACCAGCATCTCGGAGGCTTTTCGGCGACAAAACTCCCTCTCCCTCTGATGAATATTATCAACGGTGGAGTTCACGCTGATAATAACGTCGACTTGCAGGAGTGCATGATCCTTCCGATTAGCTCCAAGAGTTTCAAGGAGGCCCTTCGGATGGGAGTTGAAGTCTTCCACTATCTTAAAACGATTCTGAAGACAAAAGGTTACAAAACTTCTGTGGGGGATGAGGGAGGATTCGCCCCAGACCTTCGATCGAACGAGGAAGCCTTCTCCTTGATTGTAGAGGCCATCCGAAAAGCAGGGTATCGGCCGGGTAGGGATGTCGCCCTTGGCATAGATGCAGCCGCCACTGAATTCCATCGGAAAGGTTTCTATTTTTTAAAAGCTGAAAAAAAGGCCAAAAGGACCTCAGTAGAGATGATTGAATACTACGAATCCCTGATCAAGAAATTTCCTATTCTGACCATTGAAGATGGCCTTGCCGAGGACGACTGGAAGGGATGGAAAGCCATGACGGCTCGGTTGGGAAAAAAGACTCAACTGGTAGGAGACGATCTTTTTGTCACCAATCCAAACCGACTTTTGAGGGGGATCCGAGAAGGGGTGGCTAACGCTATCCTAGTCAAGCCGAACCAGATTGGAACGTTAACCGAAACCCTTGAAGTGATCGATATGGCCAAAAAAGCGGGTTATCGAACCATCATCTCCCACCGTTCCGGTGAGACAGAGGATACAACCATTTCAGATTTGGCCGTGGGCACTAATGCCGGTCAGATCAAAACCGGAGCGGCCTCCAGAACGGATCGAGTGGCTAAATACAACCAATTGATTCGAATCGAAGAAGGACTTGGAGACCGGGCCATCTACGCACCACCCCTTCGGTGGCCACCCAAAAGATAGTTCCCCCTCACCCCCTCCCCTGAGGGGAGAGGGGGGGGGGAGGGGCAAACGGAGGAACGATGAAGATTCGAAAATATTTTGATCCTGAAATGGAGACGATGGACCGGGAAGAACTGGAGGCCCTCCAACTTCATGAACTCAAACTCCAAATAAGGAGATGCTATCGAGATTCTGAATTCTATCGAGAGAAATTTAAAAAGGTGGGCATTAAGCCTGAAGATGTTCAATCTTTGGATGATGTCATCCATCTTCCTTTTATCTCTAAAGATGAACTTCGAGACGAACAGCAGGCTCATCCTCATTTTGGAAGATTTATCGTTGCACCTCCTGAGAGGTGGGCAGAACTTCGCCCATCCCTTGGAACAACAGGCACTCCTATCAATACTATCTGGTCCCATGAAGATGTAAAGAAGATCACACGATGGACAGCCAGGACGATGTGGACCTTCGGCGTTCGTCCGGGGGATATTATTCAAAACGGGTTCGGATATGGCATATGGGTTGCAGGAATCTCCGTCCATTATGCCTGCAAAGAATTGGAATGTTTCGTTATACCCGTTGGCTCCACGAAAAGCGAACACCAGATCGACTATTTTCTGAACCCGGGTTCCACTGTTCTCATTTGCACTCCCTCCTATGCCTTAAACATTGCAGAGCGTTTGAAGGAAAAGGGAATTTCACCGGAAGACATTCCACTGAGAATCGGATGCTTTGGTGGGGAAGCAGGGGCCGCGGTTCCCGCAACCCGAGAGAGGATTGAAAAAGGATTAGGCATTAATGCCTTCGATTGTTATGGAATTACTGAGATTGGTCCAATTCTGGCAACGGAGTGTTCTCACAAGGCAGGAATTCACTGGGTTGAAGACCATCTTCTTGTTGAAGTGATCAATCCACAAACAAACAAACCTTGCAAACCGGGTGAAATGGGTGTCGTGGTGCTTACGCACCTTACGAAAGAAGCCACACCCATGATCCGTTTTTGGACAAGCGATATGGCCAAATTGGATAAGAGAAAATGTAAGTGTGGCCGTACCCATGCTCGTTCCCCAGGTGGAATTCTTGGAAGAGCTGAAGATATGGTTCACTACGGAGGGGTCAATATCTTCCCCTCTCAGATCGAGAATGTGGTCCGGAGTATTCACGAACTTTCGGATGAATTCTCTATCGAACTGACCACTGATCCAACCTCTGGTGAAGAGAAGTGCACCATCGTCGTCGAGTGCCTTAGGGAGGAAGATATCCAGAAAGTTGCACCTCAATTGAAAGATAGATTAAAGCAGCAATGCCAGACAACTCCTGAAATCAAGGTGGTCCGCTCCGGCACCCTCCCCTCAACCGTTTTCAGGGCAAGGCGGGTGGCCGACAGGAGAGAAAAAAGGTGAAATTCCAATCACCAAATTCCCTGCCTGTGCCTACCTGCCGCTAGGGAGGGCAGGCAGGCAAATCCCAAATGAGCTCCAATCACCAATGACCAAAACTCTAATTATAAGGGACTATCCCCTCCCTCGTGTCCAAAAGGGAGATCAAGTCACAGGCTTCAGCCTCTTCGCCTTTCAATGTCTTAACATCACATAAGTCTGGGACGAAACGGCGACTGAAGTCGCCCTCCCTCCCGCTCTTTTAAAAAGTTTGAAAATTTGATAATTGGAATTTGTTTGGAATCTGGCGCCTGTAATTTGGTGCTTGCTGCCTCCTCCCCCTTTACAAAGACCTAATATATTGCTAATGAATTAAGAGATGAAAACGCTTACCCTTAAAATTTCTATTCTCATCATGGGGATCAGCGGTATTGTTGCTCAGATCCTCCTGCTCCGGGAACTCCTCATCTCTTTTTTGGGCAACGAGCTCACCCTCGGAATCATATTGGCCAACTGGCTGATCCTTGAGGCGATCGGTTCCTTCGTCATAGGAAAAACGGTTGAAAAGACGGAAAGAAAGATAGAGTTCTATGTTTTTTTTCAGTTAATTTTTTCTTTAGCCTTACCTTTCGCCATCTACCTCTCCAGAATATTCAAGAATCTCCTCCTCGTCACTCCTGGCGAAGGGTTGGGGTTTACCCCAATTTTTTACTCCTCGTTTCTGATCCTCCTTCTCGTTAGCATCCCCCACGGGGCCCTCTTCACTTATGGGTGTAAAATCTATGCCCAAAACATTCGAGAAGATGCATCTTCTATTGGGAAGGTTTATGTTTTCGAAACAATTGGTTCCATTATCGGGGGTTTAGGGGTGACCTTTCTTCTGATTCAATATCTCAATTCTTTTGCAGTCGCCTTCTTGATCTCGTTGATGAATGCATTGGTCTCAGTGGTCCTCCTATGGCCTACCTCCGAATCATCGAAACATCGTGTTCAAACTTTTCTCTGGGTTTTATCCGGCCTTCTTTCTTTCATCTTTGCCTATAGCCTTCTGCCTCAAACCTCAAGCGCGATTCATCGCTCCTCTGTCCGATCCCAGTGGAAAGAGCTCAATGTCATCCACAATGAAAATTCCATCTACGGAAACATCACCATTACAAAGAGGGGAGAACAATATACCTTTTTTACGGATGGCGTTCCTTCCATTACCACCCCTTTCCCTGATATTGCCTCCATCGAAGACTTTGTCCATTTCCCCATGCTCTTCCATGAAAAACCCGAATCGGTTTTGATCCTGAGCGGAGGAGCAGGTGGAATGATCCATGAAATTCTAAAATATCCTGTCATCCATGTGGACTATGTGGAACTCGATCCTCTTCTTTTAAAACTGATTCAGAAATTCTCGACTCCATTAACTCAGTCCGAGTTGTCGGATAAAAGAGTGAGGATTCATTATATGGACGGCCGCTTCTTCATCAAAAGAACTCAAGACCGATTTGATATCATTCTCATCGGACTCTCCTCACCTCAGGAATTACAGACGAACAGGCTCTTTTCCTTTGAGTTTTTCTCCATCGCAAAAAAAAGGATGAATCCCGGCGGAATCATCGTCTTGAGCCTTCCAGGCTCTCTTACGTATATCAGCCCAGAATTAAGAGATTTGAATGGATGTATTCTGCACACCTTAAAAAATGTTTACCCCTATGTGAGGATCATTCCTGGCGACACCAATCTCTACCTTGCCTCCAATTCAAAACAAATGGAAAAGGTAAACACCCGTGAAATCATCAAGCGACATGAGGAAAGAAAGATTAAGACGAGCCTTATCACCAGAAGCTACATTGAATACCGCCTCCATGAAAGATGGCTGAAATGGTATGTCAAGTCGATGGAAGGGAAGAAGGTAAATATCAACTCCGATTTTCGGCCCTTGGGGGTCTTCTTCAGCCTCTCCTACTGGAATGCCCTCTTCTCTCCATACTTGACAGGATTATTTAAATGGTTTGAGGGATTCAGTCTCAACCTTTTCATAGCCGTCATAGCCGTTGTCACTCTCATCCTTTCAACCCTCTTCATTAAGAAGCCTCGCCTCTCTCAATACTCCATTCCTTATGCCATCTTCACATCCGGGATCACGGATATGATGCTCGACTTGGCGATTATTTTCACTTTTCAATCTCTTTATGGCTACCTCTACTATCAGATCGGCCTCCTCATTACTATTTTTATGGTGGGCGTTGCCCTCGCCAGCCTTTACATGACTCGACGCCTCGAGGGGATCAAGAAGGATGCCTCGCTTTTCTTGTTCATGGAGTTCTGGGTCATCTGCTTTTCTTTTCTACTTCCATTTATCTTTTCTATTCCATCCTATCATCTTGAAAAAACGAGCGTCTACATCCTCCTTTATGCGACCTTTTTGACAGCTTCATTTCTATGTGGCACATTGGTCGGATTACAGTTTCCATTAGCGACAAAGATTTACCTGAACACCTATAAAGAGGAAAAGAAACTGGGTCAGACGGCTGGATTGCTCTACGGAGCAGATCTTTTTGGAGGGTTCTTCGGAGGACTCTTCGGGGGCGTTCTTTTGTTGCCTATTCTGGGTTTAAAGGATTCCTGCTTTATGATGGCGATCATCAAGATAAGCAGTTTTATTCTCGTGTTTCACTTCAAAAGGCTCCAAAAATAAATTAGAATAATGTTTATGGACCACCAATCGGGCAGACCCAGGTCTCTTGACCCGGGTGCAATCGTCTCTGAGAAAGGGATTATGTAATCACCCATTTGAATACGAATTTTCAGATTTCAAACGGTATTTCGGGGCAGGAGACCCGAAACTACGCTGATAAAGATCGAATGTTAGACCGAAGGAGATTTCTTCAGACAATGACTTCTATTTTTTTAGGAACCGGACTTTCGGCCTTCTCTTCTAATAAGGCAGATACAAAACAGCTCTCTACCCTTAAAGAAGCTATGTTCTATAAGAAAGGAGAAGGGCAGGAGGTGCAGTGTCTTCTTTGCCCGAGGGAATGTGTGATCACAGATGGGAAAAGGGGGTTTTGCAGAAACCGTGAGAACCAGAGAGGGAAATTATATACTATTGTTTATGGTAACCCTTCTGTCGTCGATATCGGACCGATTGAAAAAGCACCTCTCTACCATTTCATCCCTGGCCACTTCAGGCTCTGCGTCACCTGTGCCAGTTGCAACCTGAGATGCAAATATTGTCATAACTGGCATCTCTCGCAAAAAAGTTTGGAGGAGTTGAGTCACAGCTCTTACTCTCCGGCAGATATTGTTCAACAGGCAAAAAACCATAAGCTCAACTCCATCTCCTTCACCTATACAGAACCTACTGTCTACTATGAGTATCTTTATGATATTTGTTCCATGGCAAGACCTATGGGAATAAAGACCTCGATTGTTTCAAACGGATATATCAATCGAGAGCCTCTCTTAAAGCTCTTGAAGGTTCTCGATGCGGTAAAGATCGACCTCAAAGGGTTCAGCGAGAAATTTTATGAACAGGTCTCCTCGGCGACCTTGAAGCCCGTGCTCCAATCCCTCATCACGGTTAAGAAAGAGAAGGTATGGTTGGAAATCGTGAATTTGATTGTCCCTACTTTAAACGATGATCCCGAAATGATCAATCAGATGTGCCGATGGATCAGAGAGAATTTAGGCCAGGATACTCCTCTCCATTTCACAAGGTTCTTTCCAAATTATAAATTGACCCACCTCTCTCCTACTCCGATCTCAATCCTGGAATCGGCTTATGAGATTGCAAAGAAGAACGGTTTGAAATATGTCTATATCGGGAATGTCCCTGGCCATAACTACAATTCCACCTTCTGCCCTTCTTGTAAAAGGAAGATCATCTATCGAACGCACTTTGATGTCCTTGAGATGGCCGTTGCTAACGGAAGGTGCAAGTTTTGCAACTTCGTTATTCCAGGAAAATGGGCATAGAATTAGACCGCCGTTCTTTTTTAAAAAAGTCTCTCTTCTATTTCCTATCGGGGGGCATTTGTTCCTGTTTGTTCTCTTCTCCTTCCCACCCGAATGAGACGGATACTTCTTCCAGAACTTTCGATAGAAAAGTCATGTTTTTCAAAAAAGGGGAGAATAATTTTGTCCGATGTCAACTCTGCTTCCGGCAATGCCTGATACCAGAGGGCAAAAGAGGCTTCTGTCGTGTCAGGGAAAATAGAGGTGGTGAGCTCCGAAGTCTCGTTTATGGAAGGCCAGGGGGACTCCAGATCGACCCCATTGAACTCGAACCGATGTATCACATGGTTCCGGGCCACAAAAATCTCTGTGTCTATACAGCTTCCTGTAACTTTCGATGTAAACACTGCCATAACTGGCCGATCTCCCAGTCTCCTCCGGAGAACATCAGAACATTGAACTATTCACCAAAGCAGATAGTTGAAGAAACCCTGAGACAGGAATGTAAATCGATTTCTCACAGCATCAACGAGCCCACCGTTTTCTATGAACTGATGTATGATACTGTTCGGGAGGCGAAGAAGAAGGGTCTGATGACACTATGCCACACGAATGGAGGGATAGCCACGGCTCCTATGTTGGAGTTGCTCAAATTTATGGATGCCGTGACGGTTGATCTAAAAGCCTTCAACCAGACATTCTATCAAGAGATTTCAGAGGCGAGGCTGGAGCCGGTATTAGAGACTTTGAGGACCATCAAAGGAGCAAACAAACATCTCGAAATCGTCAATTTGCTCATTCCCACTCTAAATGACAATAGGGACGACATTAAGAAGATGAGCAGCTGGATTGTAGTCAATCTCGGAAAGGAGGTCCCCCTCCACTTCACTCGCTTCTCCCCTTCTTATCGAATGACTCACCTACCCTACACCCCCATTAAGACTCTTGAGCAAGCTAGATCCATAGCGATGAATGAAGGATTAAAATATGTCTATGTTGGAAACGTAGTTGGCCATCCAGCCAACTGCACCTACTGTCCAAAATTTGGTAAAAATTTAATTGAGAGATCCCATTTCATCGTTTTGAAAAGTCAAGTCAAGAAAGGGCTTTGCCCATTTTGTAAAGAAAAAATCCCTGGAATGTGGAGTTAAGATCCGTATCATGGAGTTTGAGACAATAGAATAATTAATAGACGAGAGGAAAAACTATGGCAAAAAAAGAAACCAAGATTAATCCCTTGGATGTGGCGATGAAGCAGGTGGATATTGCGGCAGAGAAGTTGAATTTGGATCCGGGTCTCTGTGAAAAGATCAAACAGACGAAGCGGGAGCTGATTGTTCATTTTCCAGTCAAGATGGATGATGGAAGCGTTAAGATATTCACCGGATATCGAGTTCAGCACAACTTGACCCGAGGCCCTGGAAAGGGAGGCATTCGTTACCATCCCGATGTAGATCTTGACGAGGTAAGAGCTCTAGCGATGTGGATGACATGGAAAGCTTCTGTAGTTAACATCCCCTT
>Ga0209427_10007169_pt1 | contig 12639 bp, 14 predicted proteins | sample DeeMarSWOR136_30_FD_187465 | JGI IMG/M metagenome (GOLD analysis project Ga0209427, IMG submission 187465) | Marine sediment microbial communities from White Oak River estuary, North Carolina - WOR-1-36_30 (SPAdes) (version 2) | ecosystem: Environmental > Aquatic > Marine > Intertidal zone >... | reverse complement strand
TGCCCTGCTGAAACTGGCCCGGTATCGTTCTACCGAAGGATTTGAGCACGCAGGGATTTCGGACTTCTTCGACACGTAGACCGACCCAATGGCGAACGACCTGTGACATGAGGTTGTCCGTTCGAGCACATAGCAGGGCTTGGCATTGCGGCAATGGCGACAGGATCATCGAGCATGACGTTCCAACGGCGATTAGATGGGTTTAGGTTTGCGCGCACTTTCCTTTCTCCCTCAAATTTGCTAGGTATATTTATTTTTCTTAGACACTTCAAATAAATCAGGGCTGAAGGAGTGAAGCGAGCGCGCGTGAAAACGTCTAGAGATGATTTCGAGTGACGGTTGATACGATTTTACGGTCATTCTCGCTCATCGTTGGCGGTGTAATATTTGTTATTGTCGTTGTTGGTGGACTAATAGCACGTACGAAGGAAGTTGCGCGTGACCCCTGGTTTTGGGGGAGGGTAACATTCACTGGAAGTTTCATTATGATTCTTTTATGGGGTGCTACGACTGGGTTTTTCTTCATATCTCCGACTGATGGTTGGGTGGAGATTATAGCTGAGGCTCTAGCGGTTAGTCTGATGGTAATGGTTGCTGAGGTAATGGCGACACAAGCATATTTCAGGTGGAGGAAGGATAAAGAATAACTTGTTCGCTCGCGCAGATAACATATTATTAGTCATTATGAGACCCATTTTTCTAGGTGAATGAAAATATGGCTTATCTCGATCGACAATCGCTAATCCCAGTGCTAATTCTTTCGCTAGTAATCAGCGTCGTACCGTTAACTGGAATCGGGCTAAACCAACGGTCTGACTCCGTCAACGGATGGTTAGAGGACATCTTCGGAGGCTCCAAATCAGAGACAAGCTCAACGATATTTGCCAAGTTTGAGGCTATCAACGGCGAGTCCACAGATGAAAAACACAAGAACTGGATAGAAATCAATTCCTTCGAATTCAGCATGGCTGTCCCCGGGCCGGCGTCTGGAACCTCGAGGAGACGCGGGGACGTCGTGGCCAACGACATCTTCATCACCAAGAGCGTCGACAAATCGACTCCAAAGCTGATGGAGGCATTGACCAGCAGCACGGTGATAGGTGAGGTGATAATTGAGGTTGTTCGACCAACGGGAAGTAAAGATACTTTCTACAGATACGAGCTCACGAACGTGCTAGTAACAAGTTACCAGAGTGGAGGGGAGGCAAGCGGCATCAAGCCTGGTGATGTACTATCCTTGAACTTCGAGGAGATCAAAGTGACATACACTGAATTCGACGAATCCACAGGAAGCTTGAAGGGAAACATTGAATGGACATGGAGAATTGAAGAGGCAGAAGCCTAGTCTCAACACTTTTTTTATACGCACTCGCCTCATGAAGACCGTTCTGAGATTTGTGTATTTGATTGGACATAGATAGGGATGTAGGAATAGGTGGGTTAGGGAATAGTTATTCTTCCCCACATAAAAATAATTTATATTGTTACAAGAAATTTAAATTATGATTTCAAGAACATCTAGAAAATTAGTATTACCTAGCCTCATTTTATTTGCAGTATTTTCATCAGTTCCCATTTATAATTGCGGCGCGCATAAAAATTATGTAGTAATTATGTAAAAATAACACGCATTAGATTTCGAGCCATCTCCGTTTCTCTACTTGTAGTCCTTATCATTCTCAGCTCCAGATCCGCCGCATGTGAGGCGAGCAACGATGTTCCCGATACTCAGGTAAGGGTAGCTGTGAGGAACATCGAGAAGATCGATCTCTCCGAGAGCACGTTCAGAATCGACTTTTATCTCATAATCGAGGCTGAACTCGGAGAACTCTCCCTGGAGGATGTGAGGCAGTTCGAGTTCGTCAATGGAGAGCCCGCCATCAGGGTAATGGAGGAGAACATGGGTGAATCGAACGTTGAGCTGAGCTACAGGGTGAAAAGGCGATTTTATCTCCAACTACACCCTTGGGATGTATCCCTTCGACCGTCATAAAATTGCGCGCGTGCTCTTCACCCGACCATTGAACCTATCCACCACAAGACCAACCAACCTCCTCAGATTCAGTCAGAACCTGGGATTCGGCTGGCTGTCGAAATCATACATCACTAGCCAAGTGCCTTCACCCTGATCCTCCTCGGGAACATCATCCAGGTACTCCTCCGCAAGGCTTTTTTTTTACCCAAACCCAATCAATGGATAGTATTGACTATCTAAATAATAATATCATAATTAAAAAATTCGCGCGCTACACATCAACATTAAATAGCTGTAATTTAGAGATACAAGAGTATAATTCATTCTTTATTATCATCGCCCTCTTCATCGTTAATCTTCCCAATATTCTCATCACTGGCTTCAGATTCCGGCTCTGGTTCAGCGGGAATGTATCGAGGTATATGGACAGTTGAATTGGTTTCAGCGGGAACATACCGAGGAATAGGGATTTCTCGTACTGGTTCTGAATCAGCTGGGACATACTTGGGTATGTGGATTTGATCTTCTCGTGAGGGAATACTGTACTCTGTTACAGGGAATTCTAGTGTCTCCCTTTTTTCACGGGATTCTATGACCCTAATTTTTTTTGCTGAGGGATATTTATCTAAATTTGAAAAGACAAATTTGTGTCCTTTCAACTTCAAATCGAAGAAATAGGATAAAAGATCCTGAAATTCTAACTCATAAATAAGTGAGACAGCTCGTTTAATCTCCTCCTTCCTCAACTCCTCGGTTCGATCGTCTAATTCCCTCGACAAAGCAATACCACGACTTAACTCACCTGTCCTATCAAATAATCCAATAAGACTTGTGATGATAGTTCCCACATCTTTATAGAACTTGGTTTGACTGTCCAGTGTCTTCTTGGTTATAGTCTCTGGCTCAGGAAGCAAATATTCGAGAAGTATCCTAACAGTCCTATCAGCCATTAAATTGGCTTTATCAGAAATCTGAGCGATCTCTAGAATATCGCTCCTAAAACTGTCTGAAACGTTTACCCTCTGGGTCACGTAATTCACCCTCTACGAGTCTAATCAATTGTTCTGCGGTCATATGTCCTTCCCTTAAGTTATGTTTTTTAAACCAGTCACTGAAATAGACCGTCATTGCCAGTATTGCCAACAATCCCTCATGATATCCTGGGTCATCTCCGGCTTGCAGTTGGTGAATGGGCTTCAGAGCCTTGTATTCGCCAACCATCTTTCCCGCGTTGTAATATTCCGTCATAATTTCCTTAAGCTGATCGTTCATCTCATTAAGCATACCCTCTCCCTTGACGAGGAGCTCTTTCCAATGCGTCTCCTTCTCGTTCAACAGATCCCCTATCGACCCGTGAGTCTCATCAATCATCTTCAGGGTCTCAGCCCTCAAACCCGTCTCAGGATCAAGCAGGACAACCCTTAGCTCTCCGAGTATACCCGGCAGCTTCTCCAGTTCGTCTTTCACATCCGATAGAGTACCCTTAGTCAGGGTCGTCAACGCTGCCTCGAGGCCATCCTTTGCCAGCTCCAGCTCGGACACCTCGTTTTCAAGCTGCTCAACCTTCACCTCAAGCCTCTGAACTTCCTTGCCTTTTTCCTTAAAGTACTGCCTCAACCCTCCTAGCTTAGTCATCTCCCTCCTCAATGCAACTGGGTCTGTCTCCTCCTTTCGAAGTATCTCACCCCAGTTCATCAGATCTTCGTTCGATACGTCGCTTTTATTGAGGAATTTTAGACTCTTGATTGTCTTCGCCTTTGCACTACATACACTTTCAAGTTGTTCAAGGTTGTTCTCCTTAACTTGAATCGCATCTTTAATCGACGAAAGGCGGGATTCAAACCTGTTCATCTCATTCCTGTAGCCAAGCAATGGCTCATACTGCTCACTTACGTTTGAGAAGAATTCCTCGAGCGCCTCAGACTTACTGTATCCATGGCGGGATGAGATCTCGTCGACCTTCTCCATGAAAACTCGTAGACGATCAGCATTGAGATCCAAGGCTCTCATCTCCTCAACAGCGGCTACCAATTCACGACTAGCTTCAAGTGACTTCTCACATCGCGTATTTTCCAGGGTAAGTGAGTTCAACCGTTGATCTAAAGACGCGACGTCAGCCTCAAGCCCTTGTCTCTCACTCTGAAGCTCATTCACACTGGAGTAGAATAGAATCAGCCCATCAGCGTCGTATTCGCTTTCCCTGAGGTTCTTCATTAAGACTGATAGGCTATCGATATCTTCGACATCCACACCGACCTTACTCAGCTTATCCCTCGTCTCAGCGAACCAGCCGAGAGTCTCGAGAGTCGTCTCATTCTCCTTCACCTGCTCTCGAAGAATCCTGCTATTTTCCCTTCGCTCCCCCTCAAGCCTGACGTTCTCCTCACTGAGAACCTGATTGGACTCCCTCAGACTTCCATAATCGTCGACGATCTCGTGATAGCTCTTCCCAGTCTCCTCCTTTATCCTACGCATCTCCTGGCACAAAGCCACCAACTCGGCGGGCTTCAAATCCTGAGCTGTAGACTCCATATAGACGGTGGACACAAAATCCGACAGATTAGACGGGTCCACACCGAAGCCTCGAAGCCTCTCGTTGACATTCGAACCCAGGAGACAGTCGGATACTTTGACATCATTTTTCTTCAACTCCTGAGACAAACTCATCAAAGCCCTGACCTGCTCCTCCACGCCACTGGACCTAGCCGCTGACATCAAATCACTCCTCTCTGCATTTGATATGAAATCCTTGAGCCTCTTGGAAACCGTCGGAGATGAGATACCTACCCAATGAGCTGTCTCGGAAAAATTGTAGCCGCTAAATAAGAAACGTAAAATGTCCCTTGTCTGCCGCTCATCAACGACTTTAAGCAAAATAGGCTCAACAAAAAAAACAGCGGCAAAAAATAAAAAATCTTCCCCATAAAAAAATGTAACGAAATAAAAATAACCTCAACAAAAAGATGCTACAACGAATCAACCCGGCCACACGCAATGCTACCCCCTACCGTACCCCCTGCATACGCACAACCTAGTATACGATATTGAGGGAGCCCAACAAGCATCACCACAGTACCCCTCAGGACCTAGCTCAATTTATTTTTAGGACTATCCTTCTTATTTCCATCGATTTTTTATTCATTAAATTTATTTTTTCTTGATTTTTTTTTCACAGAAGCTGTTTTTCACATGTGCAGTGCGCTCACCTGAACTATTCGAATCCTAAAAGCATAGGCAGATCCATCTTTATACTCAAAAACCATTCCTGATTTAGTCCCCAACTTACATGCACGCACGCGCCCTCCTCAATGAGAGCCTGGATCTTTTTTTAGTAACCTCAGAGTCTGGGAACGACATGATCTTTCAGTAGCTTTATTGTATCCAGCCCGTTCTTCAGGAGGTCCCCGACCATGGGAAGGCCCAAGACCATGACGTCTGCCACACCCCTGTATCTGGAAAGCTTCTCAACAGCCTCATCCACGGTGCCCGAGACATACCTCGCCAGCATGACGTCCAGGACCTTCTGCTTCAACTCGTCGGTTATCTCCTCGAACAGCCAGCGTTGACCCAGCAGGTCCTGCTTCTTCTTCTCAAAGTCATCGGCGTCCTCCCCAATCACCGACGTACAAAGATAGATCGACCACCTCAGGTCATCAAAGTCGCGTCCGACCCTGTCACACGCCGCCCTCACGCGATTCTTCTTCTCCGCGAAATCCTCCGGCGTCTCTGAGTCATAATTCAGCCCATCGGCGTAACGCGCCACGATCTCCTCCATCAGGGAAGTTTTCAGCTTCATGTTTCCAACCCAGATCGGGATGCGGGGCTTCTGCACCGGTTTAGGCAGGAACATAGTCTCCCTGATGCTGTAGAACTCCCCCTCAAAGCTCGGCCGCTCCTCCGTCCAGAGGAGTTCGATGATCTGAATCGCCTCTCCCAGCTGGCGAACCCTCGTCCTCGCGGAAGGAAAGGGGTAGCCATACGCCTCATACTCCGGCCTCTTCCACCCCGCCCCGATGCCGAAGTCTATCCTCCCGTTCGACGCGTTGTCCAGGATCGCCGCGATCTTGGCCACCAGCGCAGGGTTTCTGTAGGACTGGCACGTGACAAGCGTCCCCAGGCGAATGCGCTCCGTCTGCGGGGTCAACAACGCAAGGAGCGTCCACGCGTCGTGGGCATATTTCTCCACGCTCTCAACATTTCCGAAGAAGTGATCGGAGACGGTGAAGCTGTAGAAGCCAGCATCTTCGGCAGTCCTGGCAAGGGTCACGAGGTCTCCGTAGGTGTACCCCATCTGGGGCTCAATCTGGATCCCGATCTTCAAGATCTTTCACCGTCCTTGCACTGGAGTGAGTTCATTCCATAAAATACTCTACCACAAGCCCAAAAAAACGACGCATGATTCGATCGATATTCGTGTTCTTATATGTGGGATATGTTTCATATTCCAACCTCAAATTCTCTCTCAGCCAATTCTGCTACTAACCCTCTCTCTTCCTTTCCTTCCCTCATATGCATACACTCTCTCCTCGGCGCAGCACCAAAGCGCGCCACAATCCAAATCATGTCAGGTAAGGAAGAACTTCCGATAGTCTCTGGATCGTTGCTACCTCTTCACTCGGGTGGAAGCCCAATGAATCAATGAGAACGGGAGTCAACCCGGCATTACGTGCTCCCATCACATCAGCGAAAAGCGAATCCCCGACGTGCACGACGCCTGAAGGGTCTTGCAGTCCCAACGAGTCCAACGCGATCTCGAAGACCTCCCTCTCAGGCTTCTCGTGACCTATCTCGCCCGAGAGGAGGATCGCGGAAAAATAGCGCAGAATCCCATCCTCCTTCATGGTCAGCCGTCGAGTCTTCCCGAACTCGGAGGGACAATTGGACAGCAGGCCTATCTTGATGCCCATTGAGGAGATCCGGTCGAGTGTCTCTCTGCTCTCAGGATTGATCAGGTACCCGTGCCCCCTTCTCCCGTACTCCTCGCTAATGACCTCGATAGCACCCCTTCCATCGACACCCATGGCGGACAGGACAAGAAGATTCAACGCGTGTATCTCTTCGCGCGACAGCTTGGAGAAGGGCTTGGCTCGCCTGGCGGCCTCTATGGATCCTCTCCGCATCCCTCTCCAGATGCGTGGGTCCTCTGGTGAGATGTCTGCGCCCAGCCTTTTCGCTATTCGAGACCAGATGACGGAGTTCGATGGGTGATAATCGTACAATGTTCCTCCGAAATCAAAGAGGACCCCCTCAATGCTCCCCATTTGAACTCAAGATTATACGGGTTTGCGTTTAAATCCGTACCCTCTTCGAGCATTCCACACTCAGCATGTGTGTTTATCCACGTGAGTGGTTCATTGTTGATGCGTGCAATGTACAGATAGATTGGGAGAGATAGGCGCGCGCGTGGACACACGCCAAGCCATTTATATTTTAGGTTGGCCTAAATAATTTGTGTCCACGTTGGAGGATGAATTTCCAGGTTATTTAGCTGATGAGCGTAGATTCTTGGAGGACACTGGGGAAACTCTGATGGAGAGAAGTTTGGAGAACATGGTTCTGTATTATCGTAAGGATTTGTTGCGGATTCATGCATCTGGGCGTTTAGTTCATGATCAATCTGCGCTGTCCGTCTTTCAAAAATATGATCTCATTGAGTTTGGAGCCTCGAGGAGACGTTCTAAAGGACCTTATGTTCTTACTCCTGTAGCTCTTGAAATCTTGGGCCTGAATAAATAAGGCATGATTGATTAAACAAGTTTAGTAGCGTACGCTTCAGGCTGGGATACAAAGCCTCGCATAACAACAACCCCAGTTTCACTGCCAGGCTCCTTGATCGCTGCTCCGACCTCCATATCCCCTGGCTGCGTCGTAAGGGTACCAGCACTCCCGCTGATCTCGTATCCTGTTACGGAGAACAGGTTCTCTACCTCTGATATTGTGAAGAGCCTGGCATGCCTGAATACGGGGTCCCCCTTTGATCCAATGTCCCTGTACAGTTCTCCCCATGAGCTCTCCGAGTTGATGAATAGGATGGTCAACCCGGCGCCTTTCTTGGCGGTTTTCATTATCTCGTTCAAGACCGCCGCCGGTTCATCGAGGAACTCTAGGACGGCTACCATGTACGTGAAATCCAGGACGCCAACCCTGAGGGGTAGAGTTTCTCCCGACCCAAGCACGGACATCACGCCACGTTCGGCGGCTTTCTTCAGCATCTCCTTTGAGGGGTCGAGGCAGACTATGGTCCTCCTCATCCTCTTCAGGTGCTCGGCGAAAATGCCCGTTCCGGCTCCCAGCTCAATGCCTATCCCCTCTTCCGGTAGATGAATGTCCACGGCTCTGAGCTCGGCCTCGAAGACCTGTCTTCCCTGTGGATGGTTGTACCAGTCATCGTAGGTGCCAGCGACCAGGTCAAATGCGCGAACGACATCACTCAATGGCGACTATCTCCGCCATGATCTCCAAGAGCCTCTGGGGGTGCCTCGCAATAATAGTCGTGGTCGGTTCCACACCGAAGTCGCCGGGATGTACGTAGGCATCAGCCAGCTTCCCAGTGCTCCTGATATAGAGGGCTACGGGGCATCCCTCTCCCTCCATTTTGCCCGGAATTGTCACCACCGTCAGCCCTATCTCCTTCAACCGCCTAGCTATCTCATAGTCGGCCCTAATGTTTAACCCTGCGCGTATCTCCCCATTGAGATTCTGCGCCTCGATCACCACGGATGCCAGGTGCCTTGAGGCCCCGAAGGCTATTTTCCCGCAGGCGATGGGGCCTTCGATTGTGGAGATTATCCTACCAGTCAACGCGGCTGCGTCCTCAATGGTCGATGACTCCGACCCGGCATATACCAGGTTGGAGCCCACTTGGGGGATGTAGTCATTTATTCCGATCAGGCAGGTCAGCTTACGTACAGCCTTCTCCAATTCGGCTGGTATTAGATTCTTTTCGTTTTGATCTAACACTCTGTGTTCTGCAATGGGATGCTGGTCAATAAAGTCTTTTTACTCCTATTCTGGTCGCGTGCGAAGATTGCGCGTACATTCTATAGAATCCTTTGTGCTCGCTGCGGCGCGCGTCTTAAATGCCCAAATAGAGGGATCGCAGTTGAGGAGGCCATATGGATGGGGATGACCTGGCTGGAAAGCTTCTCCAGGAGCATCGCCAGGCACGCGGGCGAGGCCGTCAGGGAGGAGGTCCTGAGGGGCAGCGAGAACCTGGGCTCACGCCCGACACCCTCCAGGAGGGCGAGGTGGGTCGGGGGCGCGATGGAGAGGCTGGAGGCCCTCGTCGACGAGGAGACGGTGAGACGGATTATGATCGACACCTGCCCCCACACCTACCCGAGGAAGCGCATAGAGAGGATGAGGAGGCTGTACGGGCAGTCGGGGAGCATCGACGAGCTCCTGGAGGCGATGTACAGCGACGCATCCTACGGGGGCACCTCCTACTACGACTCCCCCCGGAGGGAGGGGGACACGGTCTACATAAACAAGGTCCCCTGCAACCCCAAATCGTATGAGAAGGCGGAGACTGAGCTCGACAGGAAGCTGGCCTACTGCCACTGCCCCTGGGTGAGGGCGGCCCTGAGGACGGGTGAGGCGGTCCCGCCCTCCTTCTGCCACTGCTCAACCTCCTGGGACAGGCAGCTCTGGGAGGGCGTCCTGGGGCGCCCCGTCGATGTCGAGGTGGTCAAGTCCCTACTAAAGGGGGACGAGCACTGCGTCCATGCCTTCCGCCTTCCCTGAGACACAAGCGTTTGAAGAGCAGCTCCAGGAGGGGCTCCATTCATAACATGGTGCGAGACCAGCAGATATCTCCCAAGACCCTCATCACACGCCACCCACAGATGGAGATCCCCAGCGTCAACAAAGCAGGTAGCTGGTCATCAGCTACTTTTTACGTACTGCTCCAATGGAAGGAAGAATCGTAGAGGGCAAGGAGCCGAGCAGGTGAGGCGTGAAGGCCCCGTTTCAAGTGAGATGAGCGCGCGTTCGATTTCATCATCGCAGCGCTCTCTCCAACTCTCGGATGAAGGCCTCTCGGTCTGTCCAGAAAATTCCTCCGCTCATCACCCGCCCTTTGACAATAGCCCGCCCGGCCGTCACTCTGTGCAGAGTCCTCCTCATGTACTCCTCGGGCCTCTCCCAGATGTCGAATATCTCCACGGGATGATCTGGATCCCTTTCCTTGATGAGATCTACAACCTTGAACGCGTAGAAGTACCCCCACTCGCAGGCTGGGTTATACAAGATAACCGTCTTCTCGAGGTCCTCGGGGCGGGGGGTGTACTCTGGAGTCTCCCTCGGCAGGTACTTCCCCCTCACCTCGCGGTACATCTCTCCGCGACCCCGCCTGAAACCGTGCTTCTTGTAGAACTCGGTGAGCGTCGGCCCGTCAGGGGGGAATGGCGCTGTCACCAGGAAGCGGCAGGGCCCTCCCAGGCAGCTCAGCCCCGAGTCACACTCCCCCAGCAGGTCTTCCACCAGAGCCGTCGCAACCCCCTTCCTCTGCGCCTCGGGGAATGGGTTGTACATGCACAGGATGCTGATTACGTCTCCCCTCGAGTCGCGGATGTGGGGCATCATCTCCTCAGGGCAGAATACGATCTGGGCTCGGGGTCTCCCGTCTAGGTAGGCTATTTTGGCGCAGGGTCCTCGTTTTCTCAACGCGTCTATCAGCCACCGCCTCCTGACCTCCATGCCCTTCTCGTACAGCAGATGGTCGAATTTATTGTGGGGGGGGATCTCGAAGGCGCGTGCGCAGATCTTGAAGATGTCCTCCAGGTTCTCCTCAGACACGTCCTCTACTTTCAACAACCCTATATGCATTTAATGTCGATTCAAAGTATTAAATAACCTTCGTATTTCTCGATGGATTCACGCATCTGAGCGATTAAAGAAAAGGGGGAGGCCTCCTGGCCAACGCCTGGAGCGCCTCGTTCATCACTTATTCTTGCCTCAGTTTACCCGAAAGATGGCGGTGGATACTGGGGGAGTTAGAAAGTCAATGTCGCCACGCATGTACACTTTGCGACCAATCAAACTCTCATATTGAGGAGCCGCGTCTGTTACGACACCGCTCATCCTGTAGCTGAAGCTCTTCAGGCTGACCACGCCTTCGTCAGTTCCCATCAAGATCATATTATATTCGTCGTCCGTGATCAGCCACACTTCCTCGAAGTGGTTCGCCTGTCCCACAAGTTTTCCCCCCGTCTTGTAGAAGTAGATGTTTCCCTCGATGATCCCGCTGATCGTCCCACTCCAGGTGTTGGGCCCCCACTCAGGATGCGGCGGACCCAATGATATCTTGATCAAATCCATTGTACAAACGAGGGGCCTAGCATTTGTAGTCGCCGATGTCGCCAGAATCGAAGTCAGGGCCAATGCCAAAGCCAGAAGGATTAATCTCCTACCTTTCATTCCTTTTTTCACCTCGCAGGTTTCTTGGTATTTCTATAGCTCCCCACCTCGGAACTAGGGCTCGACTTGCGATGCCGCCGCCAGTGCTTTCCGCAGCTGCTCTTCAGTGACTGCGACTCTGAGCACTCCGTTGACTCCCATGAACTCTAGGACCCCCCCTTCCGCAAAGGACAGCTCCAGCAGCTCCCCGAGGTTCCCCTCGAAGAGCACCCGGTCGTGGGCCTCGTCGGAGATGGAGATGCTCTTCACGTGATTCTTCGACCTCATCTCAACGGAGAACGTGTGATCCAAGGTTGACGCATCGAGCATCGCGCTAGCCTTACCTTCAAGCCGGGTAACTCCTGATCGCAATAAACGTTCTCCGGAGGACCGATCTAAAGAAAATAATACTGGTAATTCAAAGTAAATACTGGTACGCCATCAGTGTCCGAGCTCGAACGCCTCTACGAACTCCTCTTCGAGGTATCGAACGAGTACAGGCACGGGATCCTCCTCTTCGTTCAGAAGAGGGCGATGCGCATCACAGACATGAAAAAGGAGTTAGCCCTGACGTATCCCGAGATAAGGCGGCACGTCTCAAGGCTTCAGGACACGGGCCTCATTCAGAGAAACATTGAAGGGTACTACCGGCTCACGCCGTACGGGGAGTCATCTCTTCTTCTACTCCAGGAGCTGCAGTTCCTGTCAGCCAACCGAGAGTACTTCCTGACCCACACGCTCGCCGACATCCCCCCGGTTTTCGTCAAGAGGATAAGTGAGCTCGGCGAGAGCGAGAGCATCTCGAGCCCCATCGACTTCTTCCGCCACACTGAGAACCTGCTGAAGGAGTCCAAGGAGCACGTGTGGCTGCTCGTGGATCAGTTCCCCACGAACCTGCTCTCCACCATCGTCAACGCTATAGACCGAGGTGTCAGGTTCAAGATCATTGAGCCGAGGGAACGCACGCTGAACCCCGACCTGGAGGGGGGCACCTCCGAGGAGACCCGGGCCCTGAGCCGCACCAGGCACACGCCCCTGGTGGAGCAGAGGATGGTCGATGAGGTCCACGCCTACCTGCTAATGTCCGAGGCCCGATGCGTCTTGGCACTTCAGACACGCGAGGGCCAGTACGACTTCAAGGGCTTTGCGGCGGCGGACGAGTCGTCCCTCAATTGGTGCAAGGAGCTCTTCGCGCACAACTGGGACGAGGCAGAGCAGAGGATAGTCCGCCCTGAGACGAGGGTCCTGCGCGGGCGCGTCTTCAGGGG
>Ga0209427_10007167_pt1 | contig 12640 bp, 8 predicted proteins | sample DeeMarSWOR136_30_FD_187465 | JGI IMG/M metagenome (GOLD analysis project Ga0209427, IMG submission 187465) | Marine sediment microbial communities from White Oak River estuary, North Carolina - WOR-1-36_30 (SPAdes) (version 2) | ecosystem: Environmental > Aquatic > Marine > Intertidal zone >... | reverse complement strand
GAAGGCAACAATACCTACCCGATCCTTTTTATCCAGCGCTGCCTTTGCTAAGCCTGCCAAGGCGAGCTTGGCATATCTCAATTTAGATTGTTCTTTCATTGACGCACTCACATCAACACACAAAACGATATCTAGTTGAGCACTCGGCTTTTTATCAAATGACCTGAATTCCTTCTGCCCTATATCCTTAAGGGTCTTCCCTTGCTTGATCATTTCTTTCAGGCTGTGACGGATGGAAATATCCCTGTATACATCACCTTTCTTATAGCGTCTCACCTCTGCCTTCTCGATCTCATGTTCCTTTCTGAAAGCGTGCGTGGTAAGAGAGCTGCTAGAGCTCTTGGGAATCAATTCTTCTAGTAGCCAAGAGAGCGCCCTGGAAGTGAGGGTGTAGTGCTTCATACGAGTCCCGCTTACCTTAAGCAGGCCTTTTTCCTCTAATTGATGGATAATGATTTGAAGCTTCTGATAGTCAAGTTTTTCCGGATCGGTTTTTACCCCCTTCTTTTCTCTCAGGGTATAGTGGACGTAAATATCTTCCAGTGAGGTGTGTAGAGACCTCCCTTGATGTTGGGCATCCATTAATTCAGCCAGAAACTGGGACATCTTCTCTTTGGGAAGCTTCATAGGAATGCCAGGAGCAGAGGTGGGGAGATTTTTGATCTGGCTCAACATTTCTGCCAGCTGTTCAGGACTGATCTCTCCTCGCTCTAGCTTTTGTTTAAACCTTTCAATTAAAGTCTCCTTACCTTTCTCAGTTAAGGAATAGTGATCAGGGGTGAGGTGTTGTAATAACCCTCTTTTCTCAAGCTCTTCTAGCAATTGATTCAATGCCTCTTGGCTTTCAGTTGGATAGTTTGCATTCTGGAGAGCCTCCTGTACCAGAGGATGTTTCATCACTTCTTGGGCGAGAGCCCAGTCTTGGCTGGAAAAGGACTTTTGGTCTGTCGGGTGTTTAAGCGTTACCTCGGTTAATCCCTCTAAGAGCTGCTTTAAATTCTCCCTGGTTAAAGGAAGAGATTTTGCTGGCTTCATCTGCTTTTCTTTAGGGTGGTGGCTTAATCCATAGAGAACTTCCTGACTGATCTCTTTTATAGTGCTCAAAGGTTCTTTTTCGCTTCCTGGCTTCATTCTGATTCGATGGGGCAGCGTTAGCAGCGATGCCTGATAGAGAGCTGAGCGATTTAAACCATTTTCCAGGTAGGCATAGCCCTGAGCCACTTCTCGAAGGGCAAGAGAGCCTCTCACACTGGCCCCCCGCTCAATCTCAGGATGATGTCGAGTAGCCTTAAGGACATGTGTGATGAGGTGGTCGGCAGACGATGGGGTAAGAGACTCTCTCGAGATTTTTGTTACCCACTTCTGAAATGCTCTTTGAAATAGTCTTTGGCAAAGCGTGTTCAGAGGCCCTTTTGTCCTGGCATACTCCCACAGGTGGCTAATTTTTTCTTCAGAGGCTTGGTAGTATGAGTGTCTTCCCCCTCCTAAGGGAGGCTGGTAAAATTCCTCCCAGTAGTGTGTGCCTTTTTTTAAGGTTTTGAGTAGAGGCTCAAGGTCACCAAAGTGCTTTAACTCTATGAAGAGAAGGATGCGACACCCCTTCTTCACTCGTGCGCAAAGTTCTGTTATCCTACTGGCAAGATAACAGCACTCATCTATCAGATACTCCCTCTCTTCTTTTATTGAGGGAGAACTGCTCCAGATTTGAGCGATGAGCTGCTGGGCTCGCTCTTGGATGTCTCGATCAGTAGAGAGCATGCTGAGAGATTGATCAAAGTTATCATAGACCTTCTCTAAAAATTGGTGAAATATCCGTTCTGTTCGCGAGGGTGCCTTTCTGGCTGGTATGCCAATGGGGACCAAGGGAATACCTTCGAGGTAGCACTTGATAATGGCAGTTTCGAGCAAACTCCCTGACAAGAATAGTCTCTTATCCAAGAGTTCTCCTTCAGAGGAAAGCGTATGTACCAGCAAGGGTAAACCCACCATGTTGTGAACACTAAAGGCATAGAAGTTCCCAGCTCCTAGACCGTTTACTGGTGAGGTATCGAGGGCAACCACATCAGGTGTGAGCTCATCAATAGAGTCTTCTATGAACTTACTGAGATGACGTCCATAGGGGATAACAGGTCTTATGTGGATCTTAATTCTTGGTGTGCCCTTTTTAGGCAGCACTTTCCCATCTATCCAGCTCTCAACCATTTCAGCCAGTTGAGGGGTTAAGAGCTTAAGCAGTGCCGTAGGAGTGGTCTTTATCTCTGCAAGGGGGGGATTTTTGAGTGCCTTCTTTAAAGTAGTGTGGAGGATGGTAACATCACCTTGGTTCAGCAAAGCCTGGCGAATATCCTCAAGGCTTAAGCTCATAGCTATCCACCTTCTGATTCCTCAATGATTTTCTCAATCAGGTGCTCAGGTTCGTCAAAGTACTTACTCTCCCCAGAAACAGAAATCCTTCCCTTAAGAATGGTTCTGGTGACTTCCTCTACATCTTTGGGCTGTACACTTGATCTTCCCCTTAGCTTAGCAAGTGCTTGAGCCTGTTCATAGATAGAGAGAGAACTTCTCACACTGGGTGGGCGGTCTAAGTCTTTGAGAGACCTGGCATACTGAGAGATAGTAATGATTTTTTGTGTTATCTTCTCTGGCACTTCAACAGGTTCGATCCTTTTGCCATAGAGTTTCAAAATTTTCATCTCCTGTTCAGGTGCGGGATAGTCAATCTTTAACCTCTCAAATCGATCCCCTAAGTTTTCTGAGATTCTCTCGGCACCTGCATATTCCTCAGGATTTTCGGTGCCTACCACCAGGGTATCTACATGTGCCTCAATATCAAAACCAGAGATGGTAACGGTCCCCTCTTCCAAAACCTGTAAGAGGGTATTTTGTGTCCTTTGAGGAACGCGATTCAGCTCATCAATGAACATGATTTTACGATGGGCCTTCTGAATCTTACCAGGATTGAAGGCACGAGGGTCCTGGATTCCTAACCGCATTGCCAGCACGGGATCAATATCTCCCACCAGATCCTCAGGCATCATCTCAGGTGAACCTTGGATGCGGATAAAGCGCTCATCACCAGGGACAACTTTTGATTTGAGCTTCGATTTTCCCAGGCAATCCGGACAGGTGGGATTATCAGGAGAACACACATAACGACATCCCTTAACCACCTTCATGGTGGGAAGCAGCTTAGCAATGATCTTGGCTACTGTGGTTTTACCTACCCCTGGAGGCCCTTCAAGCAAGAGATGCCTTCCAGAAACCAGTACCGCCAAAATAGCTCCCTGGGTCTCCTCTGAGGTGAAAAACCCCTCAAGGGGATTCCCTTTCTTTTTTAGCTTGCTTAAGATTGCTTTTCTCAATTCTTCTCGTAAACCCAATTCTTATTCTCCTTGTGTTGGTATTAGAAGAGTCCTAATTGACATTCTTTCAACTTGATGCCGCACGCATCCAGCAACAGTTTCATCTTGTTAAGCTCAATGGAGTGATCATGGGCAAAATGGTGAGCTTGGGCACAGGTGATCTTTCCGTCAGAAGCGATCTTCCTTAATTTTTCTTGCAGTTCTTCAGTCATCCATGGTTCTTTGGTTACCATCTCTGGTACAATATCTTTTGACATTTTGCACCTCTCTTACCTTTCCCCTTATTAATAAATAGATAATTTTGAGCTATTTGTCAAGCGCACTCAAGTTTTTTCAAAGCTAACATATTGTTTTATAGTGTTTTAAAAGCTAGTATTTATTGCGCGTTGCGAGATACGGGTTACGAGTTGCGGGTTAAGAAAGAGGGGATAAGGTTAAACCCCTAACACGAAACTCACAACCCGCAATAAGAAATTTGACGTCCTCATTTAAACAAATTCCCTCTCACATTAAGAATTTGGTTTTTTTTATTGATTGTGATATAAGATTTCAATAAAACTAGTGATTGATTATAGAGATAAGGAAGGGATCCTGGTGAAATATGAATCAGTTATAGGGTTGGAGGTACATGCGCAACTTTTGACCGCAAGTAAAGTTTTTTGCAACTGTTCTACCGTTTTTGGTGGGGAACCCAACACACAAACCTGTCCCATATGTTTGGGTATGCCAGGAGTTTTGCCGGTATTAAACAAGAAAGTGGTTGAGCTTACCATCAAAACTGCGCTGGCAACTCACTGTAGTATTGCCCCGTTCAGTCAGTTTGCTCGAAAAAACTATTTTTATCCTGATCTGCCTAAGGGGTATCAAATATCTCAATACGAGAAACCATTAGCTTCAGATGGTTACATTGAGATTGAACTTGGTGAAGAGGGAAAGAAAAAGAATATTGGCATTACAAGGATTCATATGGAAGAAGATGCGGGGAAACTTCTCCATGAGATGGAAGGGACAGTTACCGATTATAGTTATGTTGACTTTAATCGTACAGGAGTTCCCCTGATAGAGATTGTAAGCAAACCTGATATAAATACTCCCGAGGAGGCCAGTGAATATCTACGGAACCTGCGTGCAATTTTACAGTACTTGGGGGTGTGCGATGGTAATATGGAAGAGGGTAGTTTTCGCTGTGATGCTAATATCTCTCTTCGCCCTGAGGGGCACAAGGGGCTCGGTACCAAGGTTGAATTGAAGAATATGAATTCCTTTCGTCATGTCCAGCATGCCTTGGAATTCGAGGTAGAACGGCAGCAAAGGATACTCGAAGAAGGAGATACCATTACTCAGGAAACAAGGCTTTGGGATGCGAACCAAGAGATTACCTCTTCTATGCGGAGTAAGGAAGAGGCACATGATTACCGCTACTTTCCTGATCCTGATCTGGTGCCGATTGTGATTGATCAGGGGTGGGTTGAAGAGATTAAAAAGACTCTCCCTGAGCTCCCTATGGAACGCCGTGAACGTTTTGTGAAAGATTATGGCATTCCTGGCTATGATGCCAATGTGCTCACCAGTTCAAAGCCACTGGCTGATTATTACGAAGAAAGCGTTAAACTCTACTCACAACCGAAGGTAGTGAGTAACTGGATGATGGGAGAGTTGTTAAGGGTGTTAAAAGAGAGCAAGAAAGAAATTGAGGAGTGTCTGGTTACACCTTCCTCTCTGGCAGAACTGCTTAAGATGGTGGATGAAGGTACTATTAGCGGCAAGATTGCCAAGAAGGTATTTGAGGAGATGTACCGGAGTGGGAAGGGGCCGGTTGAGATTGTAAAAAAGAGAGGATTAGAGCAGGTATCTGATGAAGGTGAGCTCGATACCTTAATTGATACTATACTTTCAGCTCATACTAAACTGGTAGAGGAATATCATCAGGGGAAGGAGAAATTGTTTGGGTTTTTTGTGGGGGAAGTAATGAAGGCAACCAGAGGAAAAGCTAATCCTAAAATGGTGAATGAATTACTGCAAAAAAAACTGGGTAAGTAGTGATGCTTAAGACAATCGCGTGGGAGAATGGAAGGGTAATCCTACTAGACCAAACTAAGCTGCCTTTAGAAGAGGCTTATCTCGTTTGTGGTGATTACTATGGTGTAACTGAAGCAATTAGGAAGATGGTAGTGAGAGGGGCACCGGCAATTGGGGTAGCTGCAGCGATGGGGATTGCCCTGGGAGCGATATGCACTGAAGCGCGCACATATGATGAATTTAAACAGCAGTTTGAAAAAATCTGCCAGGAGTTTGCTCAAACCAGACCTACAGCAGTTAACCTCTTCTGGGCTATTGAGCGTATGAAAAATCTGGTCATTGCTCACAGTGATAAAGGTGTTGAAGAATTGAAGGGGCTTTTGAGGAAAGAGGCACTGAAGATTGGTGAAGAAGATATTCAGGTCAATCGCCAGATAGGTCAGGTGGGAAAAGACCTCATCAAGGATGGGTATACGGTTTTAACCCATTGCAATGCAGGGGCACTGGCCACGGCTGGTTATGGAACAGCCCTTGGGGTTATTCGAGCAGCTTTTGAAGAGGGAAAGAGGGTAGAGGTAGTGGCTTGTGAAACTCGACCTTTTCTCCAGGGGGCTCGGCTTACCTCGTGGGAGCTCAAGGAAAGTGGAATCCCAACTACAGTGATAACTGACAGTATGGCTGGTTACGCCATGCGAAAGAGACACATCGATGTCGTATTAACTGGTGCCGATTGTATCTGTTTAAATGGTGATGTTGCCAATAAGATAGGTACGTATTCCATAGCGATACTTGCTAAGGAGCATAGGATACCCTTTTGCGTAGCTGCTCCTCTTTCTTCCATAAACCTTAATTTTGAGAAAGGTGAAGCAGTCTCTATTGAGGAAAGAGATGAGAGGGAGGTAACTCATATTGGAGGTAAGAGGATTGTTCCGGAGGGAGTGAAAGTCTGGAATCCTGCCTTTGATATTACCCCTTCCAAATACATTAGTGCTATCATTACTGAAAAGGGAATAGTGAAACGACCATATAAAAGTAACTTAAGAAAGCTTACTTTAAATATCACCTGAAAAGGTTTGACCTATTTGGTGATAGTGTGTTAAATCCATAAACATCACTACAGGAAAGGTTTTTGCCATGATTCAAAAAGTTGATAAGATCTGGATGGATGGAAAAGTGGTGGATTGGGATAAAGCGCAAGTCCATGTACTCACCCATACACTTCACTATGGGCTTGGTGTCTTTGAAGGAATTCGGTGCTATCTCTGCCATGATGGAAAATCAGCAGTTTTTAAGTTGAGGGAACATATTGATCGTCTCTTTGATTCTGCACTGATTGCTCAGATTGCCATCCCCTATAGTCGTGAGGAGATGAGCAGGGCTGTCATAGAGATTTTGAAGATCAATAAGCTAAGCGAAAGTTACATCAGACCTATCGTCTATATCGGTGATGGAGAGATGGGACTTTATGTTAAAGAATATCCTGTGAGGGTCGCTATTGCGTGTTGGGCCTGGGGTGCCTACCTAGGGGAAGAGGGATTGAGCAAAGGAATTCGGGCCAAAATCTCATCTTTTACTCGTCATCATGTGAATGTGTATATGACCAAGGCTAAGATCTGTGGGAACTACGTTAATTCCATTTTAGCTAAGAAGGAAGTGACAGCCGTGGGGTATGATGAAGCTATTCTCTTGGATACAGAAGGCTACATTTGCGAGGCAAGTGGGGAGAATATTTTCATGGTTAAAGACGGTATGATTAAAACACCTCCTCCCACCTCTATTCTTAAGGGTATTACCAGGGATGCTGTTATTACCATTGCTCACGATAAGGGAATGCACGTGGTTGAGCAAAGGTTTACCCGTGATGAGCTCTATGCAGCTGACGAGGCTTTTTTCACCGGCACAGCAGCTGAGATAACACCCATTAGGGAGGTAGATGATCGAAGAATTGGTGAAGGTAAACGGGGACCGATAACTGAGAGCATCCAGAATACTTTTTTTGATGCCGTTCAGGGGAAAGAAGAAAGATATAAGGGATGGTTAAGCTATCTCTGAAGGTGACACGAGATAGTGTCTGACCGAAACCCCCACTTTCTTCTTTTAGAAATTCGATATCCGGATTTTTGCCTTAAACGAGACGTTCCGTTCAGGCACTAGATAGGTATGACGGAGGATATTAGGAATAAGAAGAAAGAACTGAGAAAAAAAATTCTTGCCTTAAGGGATGTCCTACCTTTAGAAGAAAGACAAAGTAAAAGTAAGTCCATTCATTCTCGCCTCTTTTCTCTCCCTGAGTTTGTTTCAGCTAAGAGTGTAGCATTTTTTGTTTCTTTTAGAGGTGAAGTGCTCACCGAGTCTATGATGAGAGAAGCCTTGGACCTTGGGAAAGTAGTAGTTGTTCCCATCACCGATCTTACCAATAGAAGATTAAAGTTTTCCCGCATTATGGATTACACAACTGATCTCGCTCCAGGGACCTGGGGTATTTTAGAGCCGAAACCAGAGTGCATAAGACCCGTTGCCCTAGAGGATATTGATCTCATTATCACTCCTGGTGTAGTCTTTGATCTCAAGGGTTGTAGGATAGGGTATGGAGGTGGTTTCTATGATGGTCTTCTCAAATCGTTAAAGAAAAAGAGGTTTTCTGTGGGTTTAGCCTTTGAATTGCAAATAGTTGAGGGATTTCCTGTTGATAGAAATCGTGATGAGCCGGTTGATATAATCATTACGGAGAAAAGGGTTATTCGATGCAGAGAGTAACATTAAGAAACTTCTTGAGTTTCTTTAAGTTGTTCTTCTTTGAAACACTCAAATATAATTTTCTGAGATTGAACAGTAGGAGCTTTACCAGTCTCAGGATCAATTTTAATGAAGACAATTCCCTCAGGAATAGAAAAGGTCTTCATGGAGGTTCCCTCTAGTACTTCCTTCATAAAGCTGAGCCAGATGGGGCTTGCAGCTACCGCACCTGTTTCGTGCTTCCCCAACGGTTTTTCATCATCAAAGCCAACCCAGGTCCCTGCAATGAGATCCGGTGTGAAGCCAATAAACCACGCATCTCTCACATCATTAGTGGTTCCCGTTTTTCCTGCACAGGGATGCTGAAGGGCTTTTACTTTTCTCCCTGTTCCTTCATCCACCACACTTTTAAGCAGGCTCGTCATAAGATAAGCGGTTTGGGGACTTATGGCTTGGATCAACTTAGGTTTGTTTTCCTCTAGGACAGTGCCATTGCGATCAATGATCTTAGTAATAAAGATGGGTTCCACCTTTAATCCCTGATTTGCGAAGACTGTATAGGCTCGAGTAATTTCCAAGAGGGATATTCCAGATGAACCTAAGGCGAGCGAGAGATCACGGTTCAGTGGGGAATCGATTCCCAATTGCCTCGCATAGCTTATCACATAGTCTACTCCGATATCCTGTAGAATCTTTATAGTTATAATGTTCCGAGAGTAGGTGAGTGCTTTTCTTAAGGAGACGGGACCTTTAAACTCCAGATCATAATTTTGAGGTTCCCAGAATTCCCTATCTGATTTTATCTTGAAGATCAAGGGTGAGTCGATGATCATGGTAGTTGTGGTGTAACCCTTATCCAGTGCCGCCGCGTAGATAATGGGTTTGAAGGCAGATCCAGATTGGCGGTGGGCTTGAACAGCGCGGTTAAATTGGTTTTCCAGAAAATTTAACCCCCCTACTAGTGTTTTGATATAGCCGGTTCTTGGTTCCATAGCAATCAGAGCCCCTTGAACCCTGGGATCTCCTTCTTGATAACCTTCCCTTGCCTCGAAATCCCTAAGACCTAATTCTACTGCTCTTTGGGCAGCTTTTTGCATAAACGGGTTTAAAGGGGTGTAGACCTTTAAACCTCCTCCATAGAGTAAATCAGTGCCATAGGTATTTTCTAAATATTGCCGTATGTATTCGGTGAGGTAAGGAGCTACTTTGATATTTTTGTTTTCAGGAAGGGTAATATTGAGGGGCATATGTTCAGCCTCTTTAGCCTGAGACGTCGTAATGTACCCTCTTCGAACCATTCTCTGTAAAACATAGCGCTGCCGTTGTTTCGCTTTGAGAGGACGTTGGATAGGCGAGTAAGCACTCGGTGCTTTAGGAAGACCAGCAAGCAGGGCTGATTCAGCTAAATTGAGCTCAGATGCATGTTTGCCAAAATAGGTCAATGCAGCAGCTTCTACTCCATAGGATCTATGACCCAGATATATTTGATTTAGATAGATGGAGATAATATCCCTTTTGCTGAGGGATTTCTCAATCCTTCGGGCTAAGATAGCCTCTTTGATTTTTCTGGAATAGCTCTTCTCAGGAGAGAGAAGCAGTGATTTGGTAATCTGTTGAGTAATAGTACTGCCTCCCTGTATGATCTCCATCGATTCAATGTTTTTGATGAGCGCACGAATGATGCTCCAGATGTCGATTCCCTGGTGTTCAAAAAATCGTGCATCTTCTGCTGAGATAAAGGCCCGTATGAGATGAGAGGGCATCTCTTCTATGGGAATAAGATAGCGCTTTTCTACAAAAAACTCTGCTATTAGTTCTCCATCTCCAGAAAAAACTTGAGTGACTATCTTAGGTGCATAGTCTTTGACAGAAGATAAACGAGGGAGGCCATAACTGAAATGGATATAGAGTCCCACAGTAAAAATACATGGTATAATCAGAAGTAAGAGGATGATAAATGAAATCACCCACCACACTTTTCTGACTTTATTTGGCCTCCTGGTAGAAGAACGTGGTGCTTTTGGAGTCATCATAGTGGATTCTAATTAAAAAGTCTCAATAAGCCTACAACTCATTGAAGTTAAAGAAATTCCAATATTTTAGGTATTGAATTGTTTAAAATATTAAATCATAAAGATTGGTAAAAGTAAACCCCGTTAAAAAGTTTTTTTACCCGGTTTTAAGCCTCACCCAAACTTATGAAGCATTGAAATGCCTTGACGAAAATGAAAGAACGTATTAATAAATTGTATAGTGAAAAAACTTCTTCACTAACTTTATTCAACTTTTTAAAAGGAGGAGTGATATGATTCAGTGGACCAAAGAGGCTGAAGAGGCCGTGGAGAATCTTCCCCTTCCCCCTATGCTCAGTTCATATGCCAGGCTTGAATGTGAACGATTGGCTAAGAAAAAGGGCCTAGAGAGCGTAACCCCTGAGATTGTGGCAGAAGCTGATAAACGCTATGAGATTGCGATAGGACGGGATGTCATGCGTAAACTCAGGGCTATGGCTCGAGGAGAGGGAGAAGGCATGGTGATGCCAGAGGAGTTTTTCGAAGATGACTCCAAGGAGCTTTTTACTATTGAGATGTGTCCCAGTAAGTATGGAGCTGCCTCTGATATAAAGGTTGAAAATATGAAAAGACTCATTCCAGCCCTTAGGAAGAAACTCAAAGAGCTCAAGGTAACAGACCTCATGATGGACCTTACTAGTTCTGCAGTAATGCCTCACTGTGAGTTTAGAGTGAATGTTGCAGGGTGCACCAATGCCTGTGTTTCCCCTTTCTTTTCCGATTTTGGAATTATGGGGGCATATGATGTTGAGCTTATCCCTGAGAAGTGTACCGGATGTGAGCAGTGTGTGAACTATTGCAGTTTGGGTGCAATTTCCATGAAAAATAATCTCCCAATTTATAATAAAACTATTTGTATCCGTTGTGGCGGTTGTGAGGAGTTCTGTCCCGAGTCAGCTACTCGAGTTAAAGAGATGGGTTACAAGGTAGTAGTGGGGGGTACTGGTGCCAGACATCCTAAAATTGCTCAAACGGTAACCGAATTCACCGATCTCAAAGGGGTCTTAACCATATTAGAGAAGACTGTAAACCTCATTAGAGATAAGGCTAAAGAGCCAGTGCGGGTTTTTACCATGAGCGAGCTGATCTCTGAATATGGAGTCAGTCAACTTAAAGATTAAGAGACATAAACAATAGTACAGCATAGAATTGTGGCAACTCTCACCACCACTCTTCACCAAGATGTTTCTACTCCATTATAAAAATTGCGTAACATTATTTACAGCCGAATTGGCAGCCCCCATAAGGGTTGATTACCCAATCTACGCCTTCAAGCCCTGACTTAGTAAGTATCTATTTTGCTTGATGATTTCGTAAAAAAGCCCTTTTTGTTAACTATCTGAGAAAATTTAAATATATTCTACTCTCTTCTCCTCGAATCCAACATTTGAATGAGAAGAAAGGTCAAGCAATGTGCCAGCATTTCTTTTCATTGGCTATCTCCTATTTCTAAAGTCTTCTGATATACTTCCTATCGGTTTATTTTAATTAAAGTTTTCTTGAGAATAGCCGACTTTTAACTATAAGTGGATTGATGAAAGTTCCCTTGAGTGATCTCTTTTACCTACAACCCTGGAGCAGAAAAATGAAATTATTAATATCAACTACAGAGGCAATGGTGAAATTAAAAATGCATCTCATCTGTGTGGGGATCAGATTATGGGCTTGATGCTATTTCTGATCTTAACCTTCATCTTTTTATTAATAATTATCATTCTGCTATATCCCCGAAAGAAAAAGACGAGGATTTCTCAATCGTCCCACTCAAGGGTGAAAGTTGCCCAGCAGTCCCAAATTGTATCAGAAAGTACTTCAGGGCAACTTCAAAATGAAGAAGCAATGCACTACAGCAATGCTGTGGAGTTCCATCCTGTTATACCGAAAGTTACTTATTCTCAAATGGATCAAGCGATCTATCCCACTCAGCTTGAAGACATCGATGAGAAAATAAAGAGGTCAGTTGATCGGAAGATTGCTGTCCTTAAACCACTTCCTATGGCATCTGTTAAACTCTTTGATATCCTAAAAAATCCTAACACCAGCACTAAGGAGATGACCGCTATCATAAAAACAAACCCCTTCCTTTCTGCAAGAATCCTTCGAGTTATTAACTCTGCCTACTATAATCTTTCTTTAGAGATCACCTCTGTCGGAAGAGCTATTATTCTTTTAGGCTTCAACAATGTGAGGTCAATGGTTTTGCATGACACGCTGCATAGCACACTCTCTAGAGAAGAAACTACTGAAAAGGACATATTTGATGCACTGTGGATTCATTCAACAGTCGTTTCAGTGTGTGTTCACTATTTAAGCTTGAACGTTTTTCGAAGTCCTGAGAATGAAGTAGCAACAATAGGAGTTCTTCATGATATTGGGAAATATTTTTTCCATTTGCTTGATAGTATAGGAGAAAAATTTGTGGAAGTTCCCACTATTATTCAGGAAGAAAAG
>Ga0209427_10007166_pt1 | contig 12641 bp, 9 predicted proteins | sample DeeMarSWOR136_30_FD_187465 | JGI IMG/M metagenome (GOLD analysis project Ga0209427, IMG submission 187465) | Marine sediment microbial communities from White Oak River estuary, North Carolina - WOR-1-36_30 (SPAdes) (version 2) | ecosystem: Environmental > Aquatic > Marine > Intertidal zone >... | reverse complement strand
TTTTAAAATTATTTTTTTGTTAAATTTTATTTCATTAGGATAATTTATAATTTTTACCTTAAGAGATCTCTTATTTTAAAACATATTTAGTCTTTTCTATAAGTAAATAATAAGACTTGGAATTTTTAAAAATATATACATGAATAAATGTTGGTAAATCTATGCATAAAAGAGATTTAAGGTCATAATTTACGTAAACACTTATTAATCTTAAATTAATAATTAAAAAACAGAAATTTGTAAAATTTTTTAAATTCTAAAAATCAAATATTTCAAAAAGATATTTGATTTATTATGTTAAAAGGTAAAGATTTATCACTTGAGACAATTTTCATCAACATTATTATTTTAATCACTGGTATCTTTACTATTTTAAGAATTATATTTTATTTACCAATATATGCAGATAACGCATTAGCAATTTTGAGAGATTATGATTATGCTATTTTTGTTTTTGAAAGCCAATTGGGTATAATTGATTTTCATATGCCTGATGTAGGTTCGTTTTACCTTTATTTTTGGTATTTTATCTTTTTTCCTTTTTCATTAATTCCGAAAGAAATAGGATTTTACATTTGGGATACTGCAAGGCTCGTTGCTGTAATTTATATGTTTAAAAATGTGGATAAAATTTCAGATAAGAAAAAGAATATATTGGTATTCCTCATTTTAAGTACAATTGGGTATTTTGCCGATGCATACCTTAACAATTCCAATTGGATTGTTGGATTACTCCTTTTTATCTCATATATTGAATTAGAAAAAGATAAGAAATGGATTTCGGGTATATTATTTGCTTTAACTTTATATAAATTAACACCTGTTTTTTTTCCTATAATCCTACTAATTATTAAAAAAGTTAAACTAAAAGAGGTAATTTATTACATTCTTCCCTCAGTAGTTATCTGTGTTCCGTATATTATTTTCCCCCAATATTTCCTTAATTTTCTACATAATTTGACAATTGTTAGGGGTATTGATCCTGCAACTGCCCCTGAATTTATTAAATTTTTGCGGATTATAGTAAAAGCGTTTCAAACAGGCCATATGATTTTTTATGGTTTTTTGGTGCTTATTATTATTGAAAATACAAAAGATCCTAAAAGAGAAAAAATTTTTAGAATTATCTTGTTTTCAGTTCTATTATTTATCGGTTTATTAGCTCCTTTATTCGCAATGTTAATATTTGGGTAATTAAATTATAATGCAATTATAATGATCATTCATAATTAAATATTAATTTGTTTTGAGAGATTTTCTCCTAAAGTTCTTTTTTTTTCAATTCTCATTGCTAACTTAATACTTAATCTACTTAAATGATATTTAAGTGAAGCTTTTTCACCCCATTTTTTATAAATAGCCATCAATAGTAATCCAATAGCTATAAATGCTCCTGCTATAAAGAACCATATATTAAACGGGTTTAATTGTTTTAAAAATAAAAAATATAATATATTATGCGCTAGATAAATGGTAAGGGAATAAAAAGAATAGTAATATAGAAATCTGTAACTTTTCTCTTTTTCCATAAATCCATAAATTTCAAGGGCAAATAATCCTGAAAATAAAATTAAATCAATCCCTATAGTATATAAGAGCCATGGTAAACTCCATCTCATCAAAAATTCTGGAAATTGAAATAAAACGTTAAATGTTACTAATCCAACTCCAATCACCACGGATGGAATAATGAAATTATTTCTAAAAATCTTTCTTCTGTTTTCAGAATTATGTCTGTTGAGAAGCTCATAAATCACCTCTCCTACAACTGTTCCAATTAGAAAAAAAGGAAAAAATGATAAAATAGGATCTAATTCATATCCATTATATAAGATATAAAATAGAACTCCAAATGCATTTGCCTGCCCCATATATAATACCAGAAAATTAAAAATATAATTATTTGCAATCCATATGATAATACCAATAACTAATCTTAATAGTTTAGGGATTTTTAATAAAGGCCAAGCGATAAAAAGTGAAATTGAAATAGTCAGTAAAATGAACCACGACCAAACCCAAGGAAAATTATTTTCTCCAGAAATGAATGTTAGAGTAATAGCTATACTAAGATTATAAATTAGCGCAATTATTAACATAAATAAAGCACGCAAGAAATACTCATTCCTAATTGTTTTCTTTGAATATTGCTCCGTTTTTTTTGCTCTAACAAGCTTCTTTCTATGAGAAAGCATTGTGCTTAATCCTGCAATAAATAAAAACCCAGAAGAACCAATTGAATCCAAAATTATATTAAGAAATATGGCTAACTGAAAATCCTCAGCTCTTATCCACCATCCTGATAGGTGACCTAAAATCATCCAAGACATACAGAGTCCACGAAATGTATCAATGCTTTTTAGTCTTGGAAGCATCGCGTTCATAATATTTCACTTATGAGGAGGAATTATTCAGATCTGAAATTTTAGAAAAAAATTTGATTTTATATATAATATTAGCCGATAAATTAATATTTTTCACCAATAATAAGCTATCTAAACATGAGATAATGGTACTTATGCTACTTCTAACTTATACCTTCTTATTAATGAAAACAATTCATTTGAATACATCTTGATTTAACATTTTTGGAACGAGTAGATTACTGAAAATTATCTGAAACTTACAAAAAAATAGCAAAATAATAAAAAAAATATTATAAGATAAAAATTCAAATTAAAATCTTATTTCGCATATATCAGAATCGCAAAACTTTTCCCCTATAGCCCTATCCTTAGTCTCATCTAAATTAAATGGTTTAAGTTTTGAGATCATTTTCTCATACTGTTCTCTGGTAATCTCCTCATAAGGGGCTTGTTTATACCCATGTTCCTTTATCGGTAAAAAGCTTACACTCTTTAACTTATCCTCATAGCATTCAAGAACATATTTAATCTGATCTGCTTCTTCTTCTTTGAAAGTTATAGTTATTGATACCTGATTATCTGACCAATATTTCTGGTATGCTGCAGCATTTTCAGCCTGTTCCCAGATAGAAACCTCATTTTTTGAACGAACAAAATACTTTTCGTGGATAGGAAATTCAGCTACTACAGTATTAGGCGAATACAAATCATCTTCAATTTTATATCCAGCATTTCTAATAGGTTTAATAAGATCTGAATTTTTAGAAAGACGAATTCTTCTTATATAATATTCAGAATGTGGGTAGTGAATTCCAGGAGGTACACCCGGAAGAAGACTAACAGTTCCACTTGGTTTTACTGTCGTTATTTTAATAGAACGTGGAATACAAAGCCATCCAGAATATTGCTCGTCTAATTCTTGTAAATAATTATATGCTCTACTACACCATTCTAACATTCTTCTTCGTCCATGTCTTACAAATGCTTCAATGATTCCAGTTTGTGAGATCCCCATTCGCCGATTTTTTAACATTACCGCGTTTGTTTCTTGCCAGTGAGTATTAACAAGAGTAACTGATTTGGAATATAAATATGCGTATTTTAATGTATCTTGATATTCCTCATAAGATTCATGTCGAGAAGGGAATGTTTCAACTAAACATTGGTACGTAAGAACATTTCCAAATACACCCATGTGGTTTGAAGGTTCAGTAAAACAATAAACTGATTGATGCTGATTTAATTTTTCTACTTTTATAATTTTTTGTTTTCTAGCTCTATCAATAAGCTGTCCTTCTGGATGACGATTATTTATTGCGAATCTTTTACCTATTCGAATAGCTTTTTTAATTCTAGTGGGTATTTCTCCACATTCATATGATGGTATATAGAGACAGTAAATGGTATAATTTCTAATTCCAAAATTTGTTTCTTCTCCAGCTTCACCTGCGCGATAAATAGTAGAATGATTTATCCCTACTCTGCGAAGGAGTATTTGAAGATCCCGTATCTTTTTTTCATTTCCAAAAATTCGATAATTATCTGTATTTACCTGTTGACATAAATTTCCATCAGTTTCAATTAGTCCTGCCACAAAATCTAATATAGATTCACGATCCCAACTAAATATAATATCAGGAAGACCCAGCGATTTATCATTTAAATGTTCTGAAAGTTTTTTGTCAATAACACCATTAAGATTCAGTCGGTTATATGGTTCTTCATATCCTTCTATTAGTTGTTCTTTATACCAAGTCCCTTTAACATCAAAATCTTTTAATTTTGATTTTTTTCCACAAATACAAACCATTGGATAATCTTTATCAATATATCCATCACCTGAAAAAAGCCCATATTCGAATGCGTTTGGTTCATAGATCCCACCAAATTCCTTATCAATTTCAAATGGTATAACATAATCTCCTGGTCTAAGATCTTTTGTTTCAACAGAACGAAAAATCCTAGCTGTTGATGGTCGTATATCCCATTTATGATCTAAAGTACAATCTAAATAAGAACCATCTGATATATACACACGATAAATTTCTTTTTCTTTAGCTGCAAGAAAAGGGGTAACTTTAGACCACTTATCTCCATTCCATACTTTTATTTCTTCATTAATTACGTCAGCAATTCGAGGAGCTCCATTTTTAGTTTGAATTCTTGTATCTCCTGTAACACAACACAATTCGAAGCTCTCAAGAGACTGTTCTCCGCATGGATTAACTCCCGCTACTTTGTTATCCTTGAAATTTGGTGGATCTCCCATTCTCCCATAATTTCTAGCATTTTCAAGCCAAAAAACTCCCGGTTCTCCATTAACTGCGATTTGTTTAGCGATAAATGAATAATCTAAGCCTTTAACTGCAAAAATAGAATTATTACTTGCCCATCGATGGGAATATAATGCTTCTTCATCTTGTTTGCACAATACAAAATCCAGATCTGCAGGATCACCTAATGCAATCTCAGCACTACGCCTAACATTGCCTGCTACAACACATTTACCAATAAGATTCATGATATCAACTATATCAACAGAAGTTATCTTTTGACCTATTCGAGATTTTAAAATATTTTTAACATCTTCTAACATTTGCTTTAAGGGTTCATGTCCAGAAGCAACGCCTCCAAATCCTCGAATTGGCTCTCCAGCAGGTCTAATCAAACTAAAATCATATTGAGGCACTTGTTTTCCTAAAAAATAAGCTTCTAGTATTAATTTTAAAGCCTCAACCCATCCTTCTCTACTGTCGGGAATTTGAAATTCAAAATAACCATCTTTAGGTTCTTTTATTGTTATCTTTCCAGCACCTTTAGTATCAAAACCTACTCCAACTCCGAGCATAAGGGCATCCATGATAAATTCAAATGCTTTAGAGTATTTTAGGTTAATATCTTCAGTGGATGCGAAACCACAATTATTTAAAGACATTGATCCGTGGCGTGCGATGAATTCAGTTCCCATCATCCATAAACCTCGTCCAGGAGGAAGAAATTTAAAGTTCCAAATCTTTTCAAACATTATTTGAGCAGATTTTTGAGATTTTTCATCATCCCAAGGTAAACTTAATTTGATACAATGCTCTTTTTGGATTGAATAACAACCCTCTACTACTCTTCTTATTGTTTCCCAAAACTCTTCTTTTCTATTTTCCTTTTCAATAATTCTTGCATATGTTCGCTTATAAGTGATATAACCAAGAGGCCCCCAATCTGGTTGAGTACCTCTATATTTATCAATGAAATCTTCATCAAGTTTAAATGAAATATTTTCTAGATTTATAGCTCGTGCAAAGAGGTTTCTATATTTATTCAATCCTCTTTGAGTCAATTCAACACATACTAACTCTCTTATATAATTAGTGGTAATTTCTTTAACTCCAAGACCAATTATCTTTCTTATCGTATCTTCAGCAATCTTTTCTGCTATATGCATATCAAGCCCAGTTTCTTTGTTTAATACTTTAGCGATACTATTTTCATCAAACCTTTTCTTTTCTCCTTTTGAATTAATAACATATTTAGGATATAAATCTATTAATGAGAAGGAATTATTGGGCATTTTCTTCATCTCTATTTACATAAAGTATTATTATTATAATTTTATCGGCGAAATTTAGAATTAACTAATTTTTACTGCCTTAACCTACCTATAAAATTATGCTTTCTTTTAATTTAAAATTAATGTTTAGTTTCTATTAAGCGATTGATTAATCTCTCTACTCTTTCATTATTTATGGTATCATAACTCTATGGAATATACACAAATTTGTAAATAAATTTTTTTTGGTTTTGTTTGATAAATTTATCTTTAAATTTCGTCGATTATTCGTCGGAATTTATTAAATAAATATAATAATTAAAAGTATTTAAAGAAAAATTCAGATTAAAATTACTAATTTTTTGCTAATTTTAATTTCTATAAGATAAAACAATAAAAAGACAATTCAATTATATGTCTTTAACAATTTAAATAAATAATATTATTTTAATTGTGTAATGTGGACAAAAATGACAATTGTGGATATGTTAGTAATTATTGGGTATTCCGCATTATTTCTGTTAGGATATCTTTTTATAGCTTTTATAATAGGTACAATAAAGAAAAATAATGGTTTGATGGATGTGTTTTATGGACCCGGATACTTTGTTGTTGCATTAACCAGTCTAATTCTTTATTTTATGATAAATGGTACAGTTGATATTCGTCAAATCATTATAACCAGTCTTGTATTTATTTGGGCAGTGAGACTTGGAACATATGTCTTTATCAGAAATAGCGGAAAACCTGAAGATTATCGGTATAGGGAAATGAGAGAAAGATGGAAAACAAATATTGTCATTAAAAGCTTTATCAAAATCTATCTCTTTCAAGGGATTGTTATTATTATAGTTGCCTTTCCTGTTTGGTTTGTCAATATAAGTAATAATCCTACATTGGTGAATCCATTGGATTTTGCAGGGATTACATTATGGTTGGGGGCAATAATTTGGATAATTGGCTTCCTATTCGAAGCATTTGGAGATTATCAGTTATTTAAATTTAAAAAAAATCCAGAGAATAAAGGAAAAGTCATGGATAACGGATTATGGAAATACAGTCAACATCCTAATTACTTTGGAGAAGTCACTCAATGGTGGGGAATCTATGTCATTGTTCTTGCTGTACCATTTGGGTTCATTTCATTTATCGGTCCACTTTTCATCACTTACCTGATTATTAAAGTGTCTGGAATAAAACTTCTAGATAAGAGGTTTGAAGCCGACGATAAATATGCTGATTATAAAAGAAGAACAAGCGTATTTTTCCCTTGGTTTCCAAAAAAAAAGGGAGAATTAAAATAAAGTATTAAACTCACATTGAAGCATAGAAAATTATGTAAACTATAAAGGGATAAAGATTCATTATAAAGAAAGTCATTCCAAAAAATAATCCAACTGTTGCTGCAAATGGTCTAGAATCTCTTCGACCATATAATCCTCCTAAACCACTCAATATTGCGACAATGAAAAAGGGAACTGCATATAATGTACTAAAGTAATAATATGAATACCCAGAGCTAACTAAGTTCAAGAGAATTATTCCTATTATATCACATACTAATGCAACAAGACCATAAGTAGGGCGATCATATGCTCTATTTTCTTTTGACTGTTGCGAAGCTATTACGCCCTCTATAATAATTGAAATCACTATAAAGATAATCCCTAAAACATTTAATATATCAAAAAGATTAAGTGTGGGAGCACCTAACCATTGAACCATGCTCAGTAATCCTAATAGAAGCCCAACTAACAGTACTCCCTTTGTAACTTGAATATAATAAGAAGTTATTGATTGGTTAATTGAATCGTAAGTTATACTTCGCCTTACAAGTGCTTTTGGTCTTTCAAAGGTTTTTTCTTGAAAATTTTTTTCAGACACAACTTTTTCTTGAATAGCTTCTTCATGGACAGGTTTTTTGAAAATATAATAAGTTTCTTCACCACTCTGGACAGTATCGATTTTTCCATCATTTCTCATTAAATCTAAAACCCTAAAGAGATTCTCTTTAGCAAATTCTAACTTATCATTATCATCTATAATTTCTTGTAATTGATTATTTAAGTCTCCAATTGTAAAAGCAATTCCCTGATTATCTTTTAAGATTTTTCCAATTTTTACTTCTAGATCTATTTCTTGTGCTAATCTATCTCGCTCTGGAATAGATTCTTGGTCTGACATTTAGTTTAACCTCAATTTTGACTGTATATTTTATTCAACAAGTTTTACATTATCAATTTGTAATGATATTATTTAAAACTAAACTTCAAAATCAATAGATCTAAAAAAATAATATAAATCTTCAATCGAAACTTACCTATGATACTCCCATTTAACCTCTAAAATTATAATTTTACTAGTAAATCTAAGTAAAAAATTAATAATTGCATGAATTTTTTATTGGAATATTTTTAGGTTGAATCTCTTAATTATATTCTCTTGCTTTATGAACTAACGTAGCACCAATTAAAATCATAAAAGCTTGGCTTAAATAACCCATATGAATACCTAACATGATAAAGCTTAGAAAAAAGAGTAAATAAAAATAGAATTGAACAAATCCCATAGTAAAAATTATAAATACGATTATAAAAAGAGCATAAACAAGTGGAATGAATCCCCCAAGTATAGAAAAATTATGCCCTAATTTTTCATTATGAAATCCGTATAAAACTCCAATAATCGCTAATATACCGCATCCTATATATAAACTTCGAGTTAACCATTCAAAACTGGGCCAAAGAATACTAATGAGGTAATTATACCCCATAATGTTATAGCTTATCATCCAAGTTGCTCCTGTTAGAATCAATATTACACCGAAGATTTTGTATAATATTAACTTTAGATCTATATCCTTTCTCTTAAGCACTGCATCATCATTAGTACTTTCTTCCTTATAAAGCGAGTTTTTATAATTTTCCAAATTATATTTAAAATCTTCACTATGCATTTTAACTTATCAATATATTTTTCAATAATCTAATTCTTCTTGAATTTCTAAGTTATAGAACTTTATAAAAATAATATGTGTTATAAGATTACTGAATTATTATTTAAAGTTAATGTAACTGATCATCCATTTTACAATATATTACCCAAAGTAAATGCTTGATTTGTTTTTTCCACTTCTCCTATGATTCTTAATCTGAAAATTTTTAAATACTAAAAAGTATATAAACAAAAATCAACAAGAAAAGCACTAATATTTAAGAGTACAGTTGGGAAAAAGTGGATTCAATAAATTCAGAACAAAAAGAAAATAATGAAAATAGCGTCATAAAAGAAGAAATTAGTTTAAACTTAAGATTATGGCTCCCCTTATTCTATGTTATTTACTATTGTTCCTTTCTAATACCTGGTATAATCTTTATATTATACATAATATTGTTCTATTTGCCAAATTTCTTAGAAATTGGAAATTTTTTTTCACTTTTTACTAATATACCTTCCCTTATTGCTTCTCTAACGATCCCATTTGTAATTATAATATGTTATTTAATTCACATATTTATCATAGCCTTGATAACTCGTTGCTTTTGGAGTTATTCAGAAAAAAAATCACCCTCTAAATCAGGAATCATTCCTCGAAATATCCCAAGTAAAACATTAAATTATTATCATTTTCGTAGTTTTATTATAAAATACCCAAAGAATGTGTTTTCTAGAGGCCCTTTTCCTTGGTTATTAAAATGGATGTATAATTTTGTAGGAACAAATAAAATAGGAAAAGGGAGTGTCATTGAGGAACAATTAGCTGGAGATAGATTTGTAGAAATTGGAGAAAATACATATATCGGCACAAATCCAGGTATAAGTTCACATTCAGTAGAAGGAGTTTTTGGCAATATCGCTTTTGCAAAAATAAAAATTGGAAATAATGTCACCGCCGCTGGATTTAATTGTTTTGGACCAGGTGTAGATACAGGAGATAACTCATGGTGGTTACCTATGACTGGGGCAACAAAATATAATATTCTAAAAGGAGATAATTTTTATTTCGGTACTCCACTTCGGAAGATTTTCAAAAAAAAAGTAATGGAATATCTGCAAATTACTGAACATGATTTAAAACGAGCAGAAGACCTTAAAAAGGATTTAGAGTTAAAAAGACAAAGAAAAATGTGGAAAAAGGAGGTTCAAATTCATGAGTGAACAAGAAGAGAAAGAAATTAACTCTAATAAAGTTGATTATACCATTGATTTTGTTACTACTAGTGCAATAAGTAAGATTGGATACAAATTTCTTGGTCTCTATATCCCAATTTTATGGATATCAGGATATATGGCTATCGCTGTATTTTTTGATGTCTCATGGTTAATTGCCAATTCAACAGATACATGGATAAACATAGTAATTATGATTTTTCTTATTCCAGTATGGTTATTTATCTTATATTTTATTTTTGTATTTGGCATTGCAATGTTCACTAAAGCATTCATTTTAATAATAAATATGATCCATAAACCTAAAGAAGGTGTTTTTAAGGCAGAAGAGGGAGATCAAGATTATGAATTCTGGAGACTTCGAGTTGAATTAAAGAAGTTAGTTTTTTGGTTTATGAATAATGGGCCATTACCTTGGATTATAATGTGGGGATTTAGATGGATGAATATTCATGTAGACTTTTCAAGTCATATGCAAGATGCATGGTCAGACAGTGGATTTATTGATTTTGGCCGAAATGTAACTGTTGGACAAGGTGCAGTTATAATGAGTTCAATGGTTGTAGGAAAATATTTGATAATTAAAAAGACTTATTTAGGAGATCATACAGTTGTAGGCGGGTTATCGCAAATCTCTCCAGGCACAGTATTAGGTAAAGAATCTGTGATTGGTGCATTTTCTGCCACAATCCCTAATCAATATATAGAACAAGGATGGATTTATTTAGGACCTCAATTTGCTAGAAAACTTAAACCAAATAAATATGCAGAGCAACGTAGAGACATTATTGTTGAGAGACGTGTTGATGAGGAAATTAAATATGAAGTTAAACAAGAAATTAATATAGATGAAGATAAAAAAGAACTAGTAAAAAATGATAACGAGGAAAGTTAACTAATGTCTACACCTTCAAGTTTAAACGTCGGACCAAATACAAGTTTAGTTTTAGTAAAAAAAAGATATCTAATATTATACATTTTTCTGATTTGGATTAGTATTTTTTCAATACAATATGAATTTTGGTTATTGTGGAAACTTTATATTATTGAGAAGTTTATTCAATTTTATTTCTTTTTACCTTTACTCCTTTTTATAATGTATCTTACGGCGATAATTACATCGCTTATTTTTGCAAAAATATTGCTTATAATCGTTAATCTAATACATAAACCACGTGAAGGTGTCTTCATTAGGGATCGATCTGATAAAGATTATAGATACTGGAGCATAAGGAATACAATAAAAAAATGGCCAATTTGGATATCTCATAAGTTTCCGTTCCCTTTTATGAATAATATATGCTTAAAAATGTTTGGTATTAAAGTCAAATATTCTAGTTCTTTATTTGAGGGATGGGTGGATACAGAGTTTATCGAATTTGGAAGAAATGTGACAATTGGGCAGGGAGCTATAATTCAATCAGCTTTAATCGTAGGAAATTTATTTATAATTAGGAAAACGATTATCGAGGATAATGTAATGATTGGATCACAAAGTGTGGTTATGCCTGGAACGCATATGAAAAGAAATTCTATTTTAGGAGGTCATTCTATGACTACGGTAGGACAAGAATTAGAAGAAAACTTCATATATTTAGGCGCACCTGCAAAAAAGTTTAAAAAAAATGTTTTCTTTGATGATGGTTTAGAGGAGATTATTAAAAATCAATTAGAAAGTAAAACAGAAACTCTTGAAAGATTCGAAGATTTATATACAATGCGTAAAGACAAGGAAAATGTAATTGATTAATATAAACCTTTTTTAAAATTCTATTAAACCTTTAAAGTGTGGGAAAAATGAATGTTGGCTATATTCAAACATCTCCGCTTTTTGGAGATAAAAAGCATAATTTTGAAGAAATTGAAAAATTGATAAAAAATTTGAATGCCGATTTGATTGTTTTACCAGAATTATTTGCTACTGGTTATGCATTTGTTTCAAAAGAAGAAGCTCTATCATTAGCAGAAGACTATAAAGGTGAAACAGCTCAATTTCTGACAAAAGTCGCTCAATTAACGAGATCTATCCTAATTGGAGGATTTATCGAAAAGGAAGGAGAAAATATATACAATGCGGCAATGATAGTATCAAATGAAGGTGTAATTGGCTCATATAGGAAAATTCATTTATATTATAAGGAAAAATTATGGTTTACTCCAGGGAACAAACCCTTAAGGGTATATGATGTTGATGGAGTTAGAATAGGTATTATGATTTGTTTTGACTGGATTTTCCCAGAAACTGCACGAACTCTTGCCCTTTTAGGTGCGGATATAATTGCCCATCCAGCAAATTTAGTTCTTCCATATTGTCAAAAAGCAATGGTAACAAGATGTTTAGAAAATCGAGTATTTACCATAACTTCGAATAGAATTGGTGATGAAAAAAGAGGAGTAGATCATTTTAGGTTTACAGGTGGGAGTCAAATAACCTCGTATAATGGAGAAGTTTTGTCTTCAGCCCCAGAAGCTAAAGAATTCGTTGATATTGTTGATATTGATAGGGCTCTTTATTTGGTTTCTTATACTTTATTTTCGTACGCAGAAGCGCAAGAAAGAGA
>Ga0209427_10007163_pt1 | contig 12642 bp, 14 predicted proteins | sample DeeMarSWOR136_30_FD_187465 | JGI IMG/M metagenome (GOLD analysis project Ga0209427, IMG submission 187465) | Marine sediment microbial communities from White Oak River estuary, North Carolina - WOR-1-36_30 (SPAdes) (version 2) | ecosystem: Environmental > Aquatic > Marine > Intertidal zone >... | reverse complement strand
AGGATGCCTGATATACCGCTCCCTATGACGAAAACGGTGTCACCTGGTTTTATCTGTGCTGCTCTTTGTCCCCGAACACAACATGCTAATGGTTCGATGAAAGTTCCATCCTCATAAGACATATCATCTGGTAGAAGATACACTCCTCGATCTACGTTTATTTGAGGCACCCTTATGTATTCGGAAAAGCCACCCGGGTCAAAGTTAGTCGTGTGTAAGGTTTCGCAAGCAGTATGATGACCGCTTAAACAATAACGACAAGTGTTGCATGGCACGTGATGGGATACGAAAACCCTGTCGCCAACTTTGTAAGGTTTAACTCCTTCTCCGACCTCAACAATCTCCCCCGTCATTTCATGACCAAGCACTCTCGGAGCCTTTTTTACCCGGTACCATTCCATGACATCACTGCCACAAATACCACAAGCCATAGCTTTTACCAGTATTTCTCCTGGGCCAATTTTTGGTCTAGGCATCTCCTCTAATCTCACATCGTCATTGTTGTAATACATTGCTACACGCACGTTGAACTCTCCTAAGTGGGTAAAAAAGAGATTTTGTTCGTGGTTTACAAATCTAAAAGATTTATACAATCTAACTAACTATTCTTGTTGGTTTTTTAGACTTTTTAACAGGTCATATGCTTCTTCTGGTGTGTAGTTTTCTTGGACGATGGAACGGACAGCTTTGATCATTGCTACGGGTGTTTCAGATTGGAAGATGTTTCTTCCCATATCTACGCCTACTGCTCCTGCCTGAATAGCGTTATAAGCAAGTTTTAATGCGTCAAGCTCTGGTATTTTTCTACCACCTGCAATAACTATTGGGATAGGGCATCCTTCCACAACTTTTTCAAAGCCTTCACAATAGTAGGTTTTAACTATGTGTGCTCCAAGTTCGGCAGCGATGCGAGTGGCTAAACCGAGATAACGGGCGTCACGCACCATCTCCCTACCTACTGCTGTGACAGCTAAAACAGGAATGCCGTACTCTTCACCTTGGTTAACAAGCTCTGATAGGCTTAATAATGTTTGTCTCTCGTTAGCTGAACCCACGAATATTGAAAGAGCTACAGCAGAAGCGTTTAAACAGATAGCTTCTCTCATAGAAGTCGTGATTCCCTCATTAGATAAATCATCTTTAAGGACACTAGTTCCACCAGATACCCTAAGCACAATCGGCTTTGAGATACCAGCATCTACCGAGGTACGTAAAACTCCTCGGGTGAGCATCACAGCATCAGCATAAGGAATCAATGGTCTGATTGTTTCTCCAGGTTTTTCCAACCCAGTTGTAGGTCCTTGAAAATATCCATGGTCTACAGCAAGCATTACAGTACGACCTGTTTCTGGGTTAATTATTCTTTGCATACGATTCTTCATTCCCCAATCCATTTTAGAATACCACCTTTTAATTAACATCTTATTTTTCAGGCCTAATTATTAAATATCCTTTATCGATAAGCCAGTGATGAAATTGATACGTAGTATATTTACAAGCAGTTTTACAAATATTCCTGATCCTTTCATACTCTTCAGAACCTTCTTCCTGAGCGTCCAAATCTAACTGTACTGGACATTTTACATCCTTACAAAACTCTCTTCTCTTATAATCTATGTAACCTGGAATTGACATAATACATTCCACATCTAAACTGCCTATTTATCGTTTTTCTTTAGGTATTTTTATTATAAAAGTTTCCGCGAGATTTAAAAGGTATAAAATATGTGGTTTTTTCATCTTTTGGCGGAATTTTATTATGGGTTATTTTACAAGATATATTTTGTGTTTTTTTAAAGGTGTTTTTTAGTATGACTCAGGTAAAAGTTGAGTTAATAGGACCCTATCCTCCATGTGTTCGCTGTTTTAAGGTCTTTCAAACGTTAAGAGAAATAAAGAAAGAGATACCAGAAATGATTCTTGAACGTGTAGAAATGACATCTGAAAAAGCAAAAAGCTACGGTAAAATTGTTAAAGTTGAGGATTTTGCAAAAGAGTTCGGAATCAACATGAACCTTGATTTAAGGGAACTTTTTCGCCAAAGGGATCTAACTTTGATTGAAGAAAAAATAAGGGAATATATAAAGAAAGCTGAAGGATTCATAGGAAAAGCTGAAGAGAGAGATGTTCTATTGACCCCGATCATTGTGATAAATGGTGAAATTAAATCCGTTGGAAAAGTCCCTGAAAAAGAAGAACTTAGAGATCTAATAAAAAGCTTGAATGATAAATGATAAAAGCTTAACTAGAAAAACATAATAATCTTAGGTTTTCTATGATGTTGATTTTTTAGCTAGTTATTATTCCTTTTTTAGCATTTTTTCAATTTCTTCTTTTGAATTTGATTCGATGTGTAAGGTTCTTTGTGGGAATGGGATTTCTATATCTGCTGCTTCAAATTCTTCGTTGATTCGCCAGTTTATGGTCGATCTTGTCCTTAGCGGGCTTGTTTTTACGCGGTCTATCCAAGCCCAAAGTTCAAAGTTAAGGGAAGAATCACCATAATCTATAAAGATGATCTCAGGTGGGGGTGTGGATAAAACATCTTGATTTTCGTTTGCTATTTTTAATAGTATATCCTTCATCAATTTTATGTTAGATCCGTATGCAACACCTATTGGGATCCGAAGCATTATTTTTGGATCTTTAGTCGTATAATTTACGACTTCTGTACTAATCATTTGTGAATTGGCAACAATGGCTAAGCTGTTATCTATTTGCCTAATCCATGTGCTTCTCAAGCCGATGTGTTCTATCTTACCAGCGATACTGGTTCCTCCTACTTCAACAATATCCCCTATTGTAAAGGGTTTGTCAGAAAGTATTATGAATCCAGCAATTAGGTTTCCCATGGCGTCTTGGAAACCGAAAGCTATTACAAGTCCGAAAACTACACCCGTAATTCCCAAAACAGCTAAGTAACTGGAAATATTGAGCCCTAATTGGCCTAAAGCAGCAAATACACCAAATAATATGATTATATAGAATACTAACCGTCTCAAAAAGTCAGAAGCAGCCTTTGAAACCTTTTCAAGAACTTTCTCTCTTTCAAATACTCGGGTTATAGCTCTCGAAATAAACCTGGCTACAAAGTAAGTTATTACTAGTATTAAAAGCGCAATAATGATATTTTGCGTATTTTCTACTGTTAGATTATCACGGAACCAATCTTCTACATCCTCTAAAATAACTACCATTATTACTCAACCCTGAGTACCTTTAAAGACCTCTTGTCCGTTACTTTTAACTTTTATGTATTATTGTTGAAAAAATATTTGGGTAGATAAGAGGAGTTTCTTTTTATATAGGATATTTTTATATTTTTCCTAAATGTTGTTTTAGGGAGGTCTATTGTATTGTCTTCTAATGTAAAGAATTTTTTAGTTCAAGGTCGAAAACTCATAGTTGATGCTTATAATGAGATGAAGATGGGGCACCGTACATGGGTCGCTAATTATATACTCCCAGTTTTTTTATTATCTTTTATAACAACTAGGATTATTCTCTATCTTAGAGACGCAAAAGCCATTGCAAGACCACAATTTTGGGCTGGTAGCTATCATATCCATCATTACTGGTATGGCATTATTATGATTCTAATAGCTACTGGTATAGTCCTGATATTCGAAGGAGAGAACGTTTTAAAGCTTTCTTGTATTATTTTCGGAGTCGGTTTGGGAGTTTTTGCTGATGAGATAGGGCTTTTGTTAACCGACGGGAAGGATTACTGGGTTAAGGTGACTTATTATATCGTGGTGATTATGGTTGCAGTCTTAATTCTGTTTATATCGTTAATCAGAACATTGCGGTTTACATTCCATGCAGAGGGAATTGATCTAAACGAATTGATGGATGATGTGGCTTCTTCTTTGGTCAATCAGGGATTCGAAATAACGAGTAGAAAAACTGAAGATAATAGCTACCTGTTAAGAGCTGAAAGAACAGGAATAATAAGAGCCCTTATAGGCGCTATAAACATCGTAACTATCGAGCTCAAAGGTACTCCTGAAGATTTTTCAGTCAAGATCGAAGTAGATCCATTTACAAAGCAATCAATTAAAGGATTTGCTGCAGGAGCTATAGCTGCTGGACCAGTTGGCGTTTCCGCCCAATATGGGATTGGTTTTATAAATGCAAAAAGATTTGAACGTGATACTTGGCAGCTTGTAAAGGAACTGATAAAATCAAAATCTCAAAATTAATTAAAAAGGGATACTAATACTCAAAGTCATAAATACTCAAGTAGAAAAAAATGAAGTAGCTTTTCCCAAGTATTCTTCCTTTAGTAATCTTAATTCTAAACAAAATAGTTTAATCTTCTAAATAGATTAGAGAACGAATTCTCCTATATAGGGGAAAAGTTTCATCTGAAATAAAATTCTGAGGTTATTTTTAAGTTATAAATCTTAACTTCTTTCATGAATAGCAGAACTGACTAAAATTGCGAGTACTAGTATACTAGCAGATAATACTCCATAACTATCGTTAAGATCGTCAAAACCGACAAGATCAGCAGCGACTTTCACAACGACTAAAACGATTGCAAAATAGATTATCGAAATTATTATCACAATAATCGATGCTATCAATAAAGAAATAAAATATTCCATTTTATCCGTAGTACTTGACATGCTATATTCTCCTAAAAATTTTTAAATTACTTTATTTGAGTGTTGGAACTTTTATTTAAATTTTTTTTACTATAAATAATTAAAATAATTTTAGAGAAAAATTAAGAATATGGAAAATGGAATCCTAATTGATGTTTCATAAGCTTTAAATATACTCAAATTAGGGAAAAAGTGGAGATATGCCAATATGTTTGCCTTTTCGATTATATTTAATATATTCAGTGATCTACAAGAAGAATTTATCAATGATGTAGAGAATTGGTTTGACGATAATCTTTACTCCATAATTCTAGCCATTATTACCATAATTGTTGCTATCGTGATAATCCGTATTCTAAATCGTACTATTAAAAAGATAGGTAAAAAAACAGATGCACCTCCCGACTTAATCCAAGTTGGACAGAAAATTGTTAAATGGACAATTTCAATCTTTGCAATTATAATAGTTCTAAATTATATGGGCTATAAGACAACCTTTTTCGGAGTTCTCGCAATAGCAGCAGGTACGATTATCGGTTTTTCAGCAATTAGCACTTTAGGAAATGCTATAGCTGGAATAATAATAATGACCAGTAGACCTTTCAAGCTCGGAGACAGAGTAGATGTCGGAGGATTCGTAGAAGGGGATATTGTCGACATAGGTCTAATTATGACGACAATAAGAGTCTGGAATGGAAGCCATGTGTTCTTGCCAAACTTGGAAGTTATTAAAAATAGAATAACAAACTATAGCTAAGAAAAACCATTTAAAGACACTCTCCAGATAACAATGGACTATGGCATGAATGTTGAAGAAATTAAGAAAAATATACAAGAAGCTGCATTGAAAGTAGAGGAAATTTTCAAAGACCCCCCTCCAACCATCGTTATCAGTAATTTACCTGATTTTGGAGCCGAATACACTATAATTTATACCATAGATGAAGGAAGAAACAGGGCTGGAGTAAAAAATAAGTTAAGAGAAACAATTGTTAAAACCATGCAAGAGAAAGGTATCGACCTAACAACAGCACATATACATACAATCACTCAAAAAACTGCATAAAAATAGTTCAAAGATTCAAAAAAACAAAGTTTAAACAAAATAAAGTTTTTATTTGTTTTTATTTTATTTGATAGAGTTTTCTAATTGGCCAAGATATTTCGATACCTTCTTGGTCATAACTTGCTTTGAGTGCTTTTATGAATTCATGTGTTACCAAATATTTGTCGATTGGTTTTTCGATTCTTATGATTATTGAGAAGTTTATGTTTGAGTCTCCAAAAGTGTGATATCTTATGAAAGGTTCGAATGTTTTTATTGCTCCAGGGACTGTTTTTTGTATTTCTTTTGCAACTTCAATTGTAACTTTTTCGACTTTAGCTAGATCTGATCTGTAGTCGACACCGCATTGAATAATTACTGACATTTCTGGAACTGGCTTTGAACGGTTGATTATTGTGGTTTCAGCGAGTTTTGAGTTTGGGATTATTACAAGGGTGTTAGGCAGTGTTCTTATTCTTGTTGACCTCCACCCAATATCTTCAACAAAACCTGAGAGATCAGTTCCTTCTAATTCAACAAAATCCCCAACTTCTATTTGCCTATCAGAGAGAATGTTTAAACCAGCAAAAAAGTTTGAAAGGGTGCTTTGAAGAGCAAGAGCTATAGCTAAACCGCCTATACCAAAAGCAGCAACTAAAGGTGTTATTTCGATGTCAAAGTAAGCTAATATTATTAGGAAAGCGATTAAGTAAACAATTAAAGAAATTATTTTTAATATTACTTGAGGAGTTTTTTCAAACCTTTTCTCAACCGTTAACCAAAGAGAAAGAAAAACCAATAAAATCCTAGAAATAATATAAGATATTAATAGTACAGCGATTATGAAGAATAGATTATCCACCCATGAAAAATGAGGTATTTCCGACAAATATTTTGATCCAGCGTATAAACCGATAAAGATTATGAGAAGATATAACGGTTTCTCGATAATTTTTAAAACAGTTATTACAGTAGACTCTCTTTCTTCTTTTTCAGAAATTTTCTTAAAATATTTAAATAATATTGAGTGAAATATTTTAGCGAAGATTACAGAGATGAATACAATTAAGACAAATCGTAAATATTCTATTTCCGTTATTTTTTCTATAAATGTTTCTATATCCTCGATTTCAGCCATATCTCACAAATTTTAAGGTCTATATTTAAATTTTTCGAACAAACTTTGTTTCTATGGATCTAAAAACAATTTCAACTTAAAAAAAAGTTTTCAACTTTTGTTTATACAAGAGATCAAGTGAACAAAATTTTATTTAACTATTATTAGCTAGAAACAACTTTGGTTAACGGGTAAAATTTAAATATATTCTAATAAATTGCGATAATATGGCAAGAAAGAAGCTAAGCAAAATATTAGCTTTAATAATAGTTACTGCTTTATTATGGTTCGCTAATTCCAGATATCCAAAAGATTATCTAGATAAAGGATTTTACACGTTTCTTGCATTAACTATTATTTATTTTATCTTCAAAGTTGCTGTCGAAGGAATAGTTATTAAAAAAATAAAAGAAGCTAAAGCAAAGTATTCTTTCAGAAAGGTTGTTTCTGTTCTATATATTGCGGTTCTTTTAATTATCGTAATCAGGATATGGGTGCAGGATACTGGAAGTCTTTTACTTGCTAGTGGTTTGATTATTGCAGGGATAGCGATTTCTTTACAAGACTTTTTTAAGAACTTTGTTGGCGGAATACTAATATTTACAACTGGAATTTATCGTGTTGGAGATAGGATCGAAATAGGATCAAAAGTCGGCGACGTAATCGATATAGGTATTTTTTATACTACCCTCTTGGAAATAAAGGAGTGGGTGGCAGGAGATCAAGCAACAGGCAGACTGGCATTAATTCCAAACGGTTATGTTTTATCCGGTAATGTGAGCAATTATACTAAAGACCACAACTTCATTTGGGATGAAATATCTCTCCCCTTAACATATAATAGTGACTGGAAAGAAGCGATTTCTAAAATTTTAACCATTGTCAAAAAAGAGACTGAAAATATAACGGATCAGGCAGAAAAAGAGATCTCACAAATAAGGGAAAAATATTATCTGAGTGAAAGGAGGGTCGAGCCTCAAATATTTTTAACACCGACAGACAACTGGATAAACCTTAACATCAGATACGTAGTAGAGGTAAGAGGAAGAAGATTATTACGCGATAAATTAAGTCGAATGATTCTTAGTGAAATTGAAAAGTCTGAAAACATCAAAATAGCCTCAGCAACTTTCGAGATTGTAGGCTTCCCTGAAGTAAACTTAAAACAAAAATAGGTAATGTCTTTAGATATTAGATCTTAATTCGAACTTTTAAAATGCTTTATTTTAATAGAATTAACAAACATATATCTCGGTTAATAAAAGGATTATAAGGGTTTAAAAATATTATATGGTTGGAAACATTTAAATTCTAAAATTTCTCTAAATTCTAAAATTTTTAATTTACCTAAGGAATGATTAAGATGTCTCAATCAAGAGATATAGATTTGGAAGCTAGCGCGGATATAATCACTATAGCATCAAAATATATCATTTATAGTGTTTTGGCGGTTGCTGTTGGAGCTGTAAGTATCGTTTATTCAATTCTCGCTTACGCAATTTATGGAAAGGAGGCAACCTCGTTTTCTATAGCTGGAGGATTTTTTGTTGGTTTAGCTTTCATCCTTATAGGTATATTCCTAGTGTTTTGGGGTCTCTACTGGATGCGAAGTGAAGGAAAAAGATTGAAGAAAAAATATGCAAAATAAAGAAGGGAAAATATATGGCTGAAAAAGAAGCAGTTACGCCTACAAAACCCAAAAAGGAAAAACGTCCTATACCGAGTTGGGAAGAAATAATAGATCGAGTTTATAGTCAAATCGAATGGTATGCTACCCGTTTCATAATACTCGCGGTTCTTGGAGTGGTTGTGGGATTCATTGCTCTAATTTACGGAATTTTAAACATATATTTCCTAGAAGGCGACGTTGAAGATATTTCCGCCTTTTTAGGACTCTTCGTTGGAATAGGTGCACTAGTAGCCTCATTCGTCCTGTTAGCTTGGGGAAGATTCTGGAGAAAAAAAGTCGAAGAAAAGACCATATTCTAAGCAGTTGTTAAACCTATTCTAAAACTTATTTTATACTTTTAAAAAAAAACTTGATAGAGGATATAGGCTCGAAAAATTTATTGAGGGTTTTTTCATTTTTATCTTCTTTTTTCGGTAGATTGATCTTTCTTATTTTTTTCGCGTTTCTAGTTTTTCCTCTCTTTTTGCTCGTTTTTTCGGTGTTTTATTCTTTATAATTGAGAAGAGAATTCAACACTTTGAAGTTTAAGTAGGATTATAAGCATCAAAAAATCTCAGAGTTGTGAATAAACAGCTTAAAAAAATATTTTTTAACCGCTTACTACTTAAGAAGCAAAAATTAAAAGACTTTGAAAAAAGTAGGATACCTAGAAAAAATATAAAAAATTAAACAGTTTTACCATAGGTTTAACTATAAATTTTACAGAGAACCTCAAACCTTTTTTTCATACGATTAGTCTAAGGTGAATTATAATGTCTAAATTATTTAAATTCATTAAGAAAAGCTCAAAAAAGTTTGGTCTTCCTCCGGGAACTCCCGTTTTTGTAGGCGAGAAGAAAGTTGAGAAGGTTAAGATTACAATAATTGATTATGATGAGGGAAATTTGGAGGAGAAAGAAGCAAGAACGATTGAGGAATGTTTTCCTTTTAAAGAGAAACCAACTGTTACTTGGATTAATATAGATGGTCTTCATGAAGTAGAGATTATAGAAAAACTTGGAAAATACTTCGGTTTACATCCTCTAATTATAGAGGATATAGTGCATACAAGGCAACGTCCGAAAATGGAGGATTTAGAGAACTATATCTTTCTTGTTTTGAAAATGCTTTATTTTGACGAAGAAACAGATGATATAACGACGGAACAGGTCAGTTTAATTCTTGGTTCAAATTTCGTTATTTCATTCCAAGAGAAACCAGGAGATGTTTTCAATCCCATAAGAGAAAGAATTAGAAAAAGTAGAGGTCGTATAAGAAAAGCTGGGTCTGATTATCTTGCTTATGCTTTATTAGATTCAATAGTTGATCACTATTTTATAGTGCTTGAAAAACTTGGGGAAAAGATCGAGTATCTGGAAGAAGAGTTGGTGATCAATCCTAGACCAGAAACCTTACAAGCTATGCACAATTTAAAAAGGGATAATATATTTTTACGTAAGTCAGTCTGGCCTTTAAGAGAGGTAATAAGCAGCTTAGAAAGGGGAGAATCTCCACTTATTGAGAAATCTACTGAAATATACTTAAGAGATGTTTATGATCATACAATTCAGGTGATCGATACCGTGGAAACGTATCGGGATATGGTTTCAGGAATGCTTGATACTTATCTCTCAAGCGTTAGCAATAAGATGAACGAAGTTATGAAGGTGTTAACGGTTATTGCTACGATATTTATTCCTTTAACGTTTTTAGCGGGTGTTTACGGGATGAATTTTGAATATATGCCAGAACTTGGGTGGCATTGGGGTTATATTATGGTTTGGATTATCATGGTTACTATTACTGCTTTAATGGCATATTATTTTAAGACAAAGAAATGGCTATAAAAAAGATTTAAAACCTCTTTATAACTTACAAAATTTAAATTCGAGTAAGACCCATAGAAAAATTGCTTTATCTTAGTTTATAAGGTGAAAATTTCCTGTTTTTTCTAAGAAAGATTTAAAATCGATTTTTCAAAAAAAATAATGGCGATGGATTATGAAGTATAAAAAAGCTGTTTCTCTTGCTTTTCTTTCAGGAATACTTTTTTTGTTAACTAGTTGGTATGCTTCTACAGATATTTGGGAAATGGTGACAGACTGGGCGTCAGATGAATATCCGGACTACGAAGATCAGATCAAAATTTTCCTTCTAGTGATTTTATTTTTGGCTTCTCTTGGAGGTATAACGGTTATTTTAGGCGGTATATTAATTGGTAAGGAGCGTTTAACTCTCGGAAAATTTTTAATAGCTATAGGCGCTGGATTTGGCTTAATAACAGTAATTATACTCTTCGTTACACTAGGTATGAGTGAAGGATTTGTAGATGGAACAGAAATCTTTTTCGAAAACTTTCTTCCACTACAGTGGTTAGCCATAATATTTGCTATATTTGCTCGAAGATATACTAAAGAAGAACACAAATAGAAACAAAAACTATAATAAAACAATGAAAAAAGAGAAAAAAATAATATTTTCTCTTTAAAACTTTTTTTCTTTTTAAAACCTTTAAGGTTTAGATTTTTCAAAATTTTTTGTTTTAACAAGGATAAAATAGAACCATAAAATTATAAGAAAATAAAAAATTAAAAAGGATTTAAAATAAGATACCATTTTATAGTTTTTATAAAAAAGGGAAGGATATAAAGGCTTTAGGTATTAGGGTACTCCTTTGTCGAGGACACTGAATCCATCTTCTGTTCCTAGTGAGAAGATGTCGAATTTTTTCTCTTTTTTACCTTCACATTGTAAGTGAAGAAGCGGGAGCATTTGAATTTCGCTTTTCATTCGACCTTCTTTTTCAATTTTTGAAAACGCATTTTTACTGTCTTTTAACATTTTATCTACAAGTTCGTTGTAATAGCCTAGTATTGGTTCCATTTTTTCTTGTGTTAGTTCTGAGGAAGATTTGAATTTTATTCCTGCCATGGTTGGGATCAATTCTGGAATATTTTTTTTCAAGAACTCATAGCGTTTTTCTGTGTGTGTAGCGTAAGCTTCTTTTGCTTTCGGTGATTCAAAAATCGCTTGTTTAAATACTATAAGTGTTCCAGCTCCTCCGCACTCATCACAGTGATGAGCTCCAACCCCTTTACAATTCTCACAACGGTGTTCTCCTAATCCTCCACAAGTGGTGCAAATGGTTTTCTGCTCACCAAAACATTCAGGACAGTTTTGTTTCAACTGTTCTTTTCTTTTTTTCCCTTCATTATCCACTACGGCTACTTCATGGATAAGAGCACCGCTACCGTTACATTTCTTACACTTTAGACCTCCAGAACCTTTGCAAGTTTTACAGTCTTGGTGTCCTTTACCATTACAAACTTTACAAACTATTTTTCCCGTCCCATCGCATTTCTTGCACTTTACCTTATTTAATGTGTCAAACAGCGGTACTTCTACTTTTCCACTCTTTTTATTTGCATAAGCTTGTGCAGATTCTGGTTTGTAAAACACGATACCTGAAGCTTTTTTAAAAGTTAAAGGATGTTTAATGGGTTTTTCATCGATTTTTTTGGCAGTGGATTCTACTTCGGCAACAAAAATAACGGATTTATCAACATTTTTCACGGATTCAGCAGCGCTAACCTTTTCCTTATCCATATCATAAAGTTTCTTAATAGAGCCACCTTTAGCCTTTTCTAACCATCGATTGAAAACATCATCTGAAGTCGGACTTTTAAAACTCATATCAAACTCCTCCTAAAAAAATAATAAACAAACACATAAAAACGTAATGTATTTTACAAAAATAAAATATAAGCGATAAAGTTTGTTTTAGCAGATTTATTTCAGATAAAAGAAAAATAAAATCTGAAAAGTTGTTAAAATGGAGAAGAAAAGTTTTTAGGCCCTATGGTTTTAAGAAAGGGATTACGGTTGCTTTTAATTTTTTCTTTTTTAGTAGGGTGATTTTTGTTTATTTTTCGGATGTCTATGTTTTCTTTTGCTTTTGTGTGTTTTTTTGGGTGATATAATGCTTCTAAAAGAGGGGTGAATATATAACTTTAAGATTTATGGTTTTTAGTGTCTTTTTTTAAGTTTTCATGATGGCATTAAGATTTTCCTTGCTAATATATTTTCTAAAGCTGATTTTGCAACTTTTTGGACGTTCTTATCTTTATCCTTTAAAGAAACTTGGGAGAGGGGTTCCACAGCTTTTGAACTTCCTATCTTTCCGAGAGACCATCCTGCTTCC
>Ga0209427_10007162_pt1 | contig 12642 bp, 9 predicted proteins | sample DeeMarSWOR136_30_FD_187465 | JGI IMG/M metagenome (GOLD analysis project Ga0209427, IMG submission 187465) | Marine sediment microbial communities from White Oak River estuary, North Carolina - WOR-1-36_30 (SPAdes) (version 2) | ecosystem: Environmental > Aquatic > Marine > Intertidal zone >... | reverse complement strand
GCTCGTCTAGAAGGAGAAGATCGGCACCCGAGGCGAGCCCCCTTGCCAGAGCAACCCTCTGCTGCATACCCCCGCTGAGCTGGTTTGGGAGGGCATCGGCCCTGTTCTCGAGCCTCACCATCCTGAGTAATCTCAGAGCTGTCTCATGGGAGTCTTGCTTGGGCACGCCCTTCGCCAGGGGCCCATACATGACGTTTTCGAGGACGTTCATGTGGGGGAAGAGGGCGTAGTTCTGGGGGACGTAGACCGAATTCCGATCCTCGACCTCGACCGTGGTTGCAGGTCGCCCGTTTATGTTGATCTCTCCCTCGTCGGGTCGCAGGATACCGGAGACGAGTCGGAGTAGAGTCGTCTTACCGCTCCCTGTCGGGCCGAGGACGCACAGATACTCGCCTTCCTTCACATCGAATGTAACCCCTTCCAGGGCCTTCACCCTGCCGAAGCGCTTGGACACCTCGATCAGCTTGAGGGTAGGCATGGACTACCTTCTCCTCCTGTAGATGAGGAGTCTCAAAGCCAGCAGGGAAGCGAAGGAGGTGAGGACCAGGAGGGCGATTCCCAGTGCGATGTCCGAGGGGCTCGCTGGGACGACCTGCTTCACCCATGAGACGAGCAGGACCGGGGCCGTCTTCAGCTCCCTCGACACCGCAGAGGCTGCCCCAGTCTCGTCGACGCTCCTGGTGAAAGTCAGGATGGCCCCCGAGAACACGGAGTATTTTGTCAGGGGGAGTACTATGCTCCTAAACACGTTCAGGGGCCTGCTTCCCAGCGTTCTGGCCGTCTCCTCCATCTCCTCCGGGATCCCCTCAACCGCGGCCGCCATCGCCTTGACGAAGTACGTGTATGTGATGGTCGTGTGGGAGAGGACCATGATCCAGAACTCGGGTAGGAACCCGAGGGTGCGCCAGAAGAGGGCGAGGGAGACACCCAGTGCGACGCTTGGGACGACTATCGGCACGTTCACCATGGCCTCCAGCAGCGTCGTGCCCGTCTTCCCCATTTTTTTCCTAGCTATGAGAATCGCCACCGGCATACCCATGATGATGTTGAGTAGAGTGGCTATGACGCCGATGCCGTAGGAGAGCATCATTGACCGCCAGAAGTTCGACCAGATCCCCTCTCCCTTGAGGGCCCTCATCAGCGTACCGTCGGCCAGGGCTTCTGCGGCGGGCAGCGTGATGAAGAGAGACGGCAGTAGGACGAAGAGGCCGAAGATCACTAGAGTCATGTAGTCCCTGACCCTAACGCTGCCCCTTGAACTCAGTTCGCCCTCGATCCGTGGCCAAGCTCTTCGAAGGGGGAGCCTCAGTCGGTTCCCTGCGATGCGGATCAGTGCGAAGACGCTTATCGAGGCTATTATGAGCGTCAGGCTGACAAGGACCATGGGGCCCTCTAGGCCAGCGTCCTTAGCGTTCTGGATGAACACGGGGCCGTTCTCGAAGGCGCCCGCCACCATGATGGTGGCCCCAGTCTCAGAGAGGGACCTCGCGAAGGCCAGAAGGAAAGCCGCGACTAGCGCAGGTCTCAGCATGGGGAGAGTCACCGTCCTGGCGATGGTGAACATCTTGGCCCCTAGCGTCTGGGCAGCCGTCTCGTAGATGGTGTCGTAAGAGAGGAGCGCCCCTACCATGACCCTCACTATGACGGGGAAGGAGAAGGCGAAGTGGAGCAGGAGGACCAGGAAAATGCCCGGGGAGAGAACCTGGGTTCCAAAGAGGCCTGAGATGCCTGAGGAGCCGCTCCAGAACAGCAGTGTCGAGAATCCGAGGGCCACTGTAGGAATAATGAAGGGTATGTCGACGAGGGCATCCACGACGCTCACGGATCTTGAGTTGCCCCGGGCGATGAACCATGCGAGGGGTAATCCTGCTAGGAGGTCGATTGACGCCACCGCAAACGCGATGGCGAAGGACCAGAGAATAGCTGACTTGGCCCTGGCCATTAGTTCGGGTTCTTGGAGAACCTGGCCGACGAGGCCTAGTTTGAATGTGATGCCCAGCACAGGTGGAAGAAGGATGAAGGCTAGCAGGAACAGTATGGCCGAGGCGTAGACGGCCCGCTTCACCCAGGGTTCTGAGGACAATTTATCCAAGCGAGCGTTAATCGTCAAGATCGAACCTTTGGCCAAATCAGATGCTTCCCTTTATCGTATCTTAAATATTCGATTCAGAAAAATGAAGGTTGCCAATTATCATATATAGTTATCCGCTATATTCTATATATGCTATGTGTAGTTCCATATCTTATATAAGAATCGCATTTTAAAATCGCCGGACCTCAATCCTGGCTGGTAGCCTGGGGTGTTAAGGACCCCCGACGGAAGGCCCAGAATCATTTATCCAATCGAGTGAGTTGAAGCCAATGTACACAAGTAAACATCCTTTACTAAAAGCATCGGGTATTTTTTCTTGACAATTCTTAACTATCGAAATCGCTGCTTCAGTATCCAAGGGGATCTGCATTGGGTTCAGCCCTTCAGAACATCAGGATAGTCGACCTCACGCAGCATCTCGCGGGCCCGTTCTGCACCATGCTGCTGGCGGACATGGGGGCCGAGGTCTACAAGGTGGAGCCGCCGTGGGGCGACGCATCCCGGGCATCCGCCCAGTACCCCACTGTCAAAGGTCAGAACTCCTATTTCATGTTCGTGAACCGCAACAAGAAGAGCATCGCGCTGGATCTGAAGTCCGAGAAGGGCGTCGAGGTGCTCAAGGGGCTCGTCGAGATCTCGGACGTTGTGGTCGAGAACTTCAGGCCGGGCGTGATGGACAGGCTGGGCATAGGGTACGAGGCCCTCAAGGAGGTCAACCCCAGGGTCATCTACGCCTCCATCTCGGGCTTCGGGGAGGAGGGCCCGTATGTCAAGAAGCCGTCCTTTGATATCATCGCCCAGGCCATGAGCGGATGGATGTGGCTCAACAGCCGGGAGACCCGGGGCCCGAACAGCCGGGCATCCCTCGTACCTTCCTGCCTGGCCGGCAGCCCGGGGGACACCATCCCCGGCACCTTCTGCGCCCTCAGCATCCTCGCAGCGCTGCTGCACAGGAAAGCTACGGGCGAGGGCCAGAGGATCGACGTGGCCCAGACGGACGCCCTGATGACCGTATCGGGGCTGGGCATGATGCGCTACCTGTATTCGAGCGGCACAGCCGACGAGAGGGCCCGCCGACTCGCCACGCAAATCCACGGCGTCTACGAGGCGAAGGATGGGTACGTGGCCGTCCGGGTGATCGGTGAGAAGGAGTTGAACACGGTGGCCGAGGCGATCGGCGTCGAGGCGGATGAGATCGGCCCCTCCTCGGAGGCCCTGAGGAACTGGTTCAAGGAGAGGGACAAGCGCGAGATAGCGGACATCCTATCTGACAGGGTCCCCTGCGCCCCCGTCCTCACCGACGACGAGCTCGTCAGCGACCCGAACGTCAGGGAGCATGGGATGATCGTGGAGCTGGAGCACCCGCTGGGCTTCACGTATCGAACCATCGCGACAGGGATCAGGTTCTCCGAGACGCCCACTTCGATCGAACGCCTACCGCCAGAACTTGGAGCGCACACCGTCGAGATTCTCCGACTGCTCGGATACGAAGAGGAGGAGATCGAACAACTCGTCAGGGAGGGGGTAGCCCTAACGGCCGGGGCTTGAGTCATCCGGCTCCGAGAATATTAAATCCACGAGGACATACACTTTCTCTACATGGGCTCGGCTCTGCCCCACTACACGGACATCGAGAGGCTCGTCAGGCGCTCCTTGCTGATCTTCCCCGCTAACGTGCAGCGGTTCGTCGAGAAGGCCTACACGAGGCGGGCGGACTGCGTCGTGATGGACCTCGAGGACTCCGTCCCCGAGGGCGAGAAGGAGAACGCGAGGGCCCTCATCAGGGACTCCATACCCGTCGTCGGCAAAGGGGGCGGAGACGTCGCGGTAAGGATCAACCGCCCGATCGGCCAAGCGACCGAGGACCTGGAGGCCTCCGTGTGGCCCGGTCTGGCGTGCGTCTCGCTGCCGAAGGTCGAGTCGGCTGAGGAGGTCCGGGTCAGGGACGGGATCATCACGGACCTAGAGAGGAGGAGGGGGCTGAGGTCGGGGACGGTGCAGATAGCCGTCGCCGTCGAGACGGCCCTCGGCGTCATAAGGGCCTTCGAGATCGCGTCCGCCAGCCCGAGGGTGGTGATGATCGGGGTCGGCGCCGAGGACCTGACGCAGGAGATGGGCGTCCAGACGACCGGGGAGGGGCAGGAGCTCTGGTACGCCCGGTCGAAGGTCCTGATGGACGCCTACGCCGCGGGCATCCAACCGATGGGGCTCGTCGGCGTCGAGCCCTTCACGTGGAGGGAGCCCGAGAAGGCCTACGACGCGGCCGTCAACTCCCGGAAGCTGGGCTACAAGGGCGCGCAGTCCATCCACCCAGCCCCGATCCCGTACCTCAACGAGGGATTCTCCATACCTGCAGAAGAGGCGGACTACATGAGAAGAGCGCTGGAGGCCTTCGAGGACGGGATAAAGAAGGGGACGGCGTCCGTGAACGTCGACGGGAGGATGATCGACGTCGCCTCGGCGGAGAGATGCAGGAGGATCCTTAAACGGGCGGACGCTATCGCAGACATGGATGGAAGGAAGAACGAGGCTTTGAAAGATCCTGATTCCTTGGAGGAAAAACTCAGGGCCGCAATCGATGCAATTTAGATCACACACAGCTCATGCACGCGCAGAACCTCCTAAAAAAGCGCACACGATTATCTCAAACTGGCGTACATACTGATTGTCGGCGAGCGAGTAGTAAACCCATTTCCCCCGTTTCTCGTGTCCGACGAGGCCGACGCTCTCCAGCTTCTTCACGTGGTACGTCAGGTTTGGCTGGGTCATGTCGAGCGCGGCCGTCAGCTCACAGACGCACATCTCCCTGAACGTGAGCAGGGCAAGGATCTTGAGGCGGCTCTCCTCTGCGAGGGCGTTGAAAAGTCGGGCCCTCCCTTTGAAATCGAAGTGCCTGAGGTACTCGTCCGTGAGCTTTCTGAGCAGTGACTCGTGCTCCTCGGTGTCCTCTGCGTCGCAGAAATGGGTCTCGAGCAGCTCGCTCAGTTCCTCTCTAGCGATGTCCTTCGGCATGTCCAATCCCCGATCTTTCACTCATCCGAAAAGATGCATAAACAAATTTATATATGTTTATATGTCCCGGGTTTAGGGAATACAGGGACTGACGGATGTCGGAGACAAAGGCGCATCTCGGGTTTTTCGAGAAGTACCTCGCCGTCTGGGTGGCATTATGCATGGCAGTCGGCCTCCTACTATCCCAATATCTCCCAAGTCTGAGTCAGGCGATCGACAGCTGGCAGGTAAGGGGCATCTCGATACCCATCGGCATCTGCCTGTTCCTGATGATGTACCCCGCGCTCCTGAACCTCCAGCTCAAGGAGCTGAGGAAGCTGGCGAGGGACCCCAAGCCAATCGTCCTTACCCTGTTCTCGAATTGGATCATCGCCCCCCTGGTGGCATTCGCGCTCGCGACCCTCTTCCTGTCCGGTCACGTTCAGCTCATAGTTTCCGTCATACTCCTCGGCTCCAGCCCGTGCACGGCGATGGTGCTCGTGTGGGGGGGCCTCGCGGAGGGGAATCAAGAGCAGAACTTCATCACCACGAGCCTGAACACGGTCACCCTCTTGGTTTTCTACGCCCCGATCGTCTCCCTGCTCACCGGCGTTCAGAACATCGCCATAGACAGGGCTCTGCTCCTCGTCTCCGTGCTGGTTTTCATCGGTGTGCCGATAGTCCTCGGATACTTTTCCAGGCGGTACCTCAAGCGGGCGAAGGGGGAGCTGTGGTTCCACGGGGTCTACAGGCCCGCCGTCGGCAAGGTCGCCATGCTTGCGCTTCTAACAACGCTGATCGTGCTCTTCTCGCTCAACGGCGATGTTCTGCTGAAGCACCCCGATCTGATGGTGCTGATCTCGGCGCCGCTGCTGGTGGGGTTCTTCATAGTCGTCGGGATAAACCTGTTGGTGACAAGGTTCGTGGGCCTCCAGTACAGGGAGGGGATCATAACCGTTATCATCGGCTCTTCCAGCCACTTTGAGATAGCCATCGCGACGGCGGTGAGCCTCTACGGCCTCGGCTCCCAGGCGGCGCTCGGGACGACCATGGGGCTCTTCTGGGAGGTCCCCGTCATGCTGAGCCTTGTGTACCTCGGCAAGAAGCTCAGGGACAGGGGCTTCTGGAACGCGCGGGAGGAGGCTCCGGAAGTAACGGTATGAGCTCTGAATTCCTGAAGGCGGCCTCCAAAAAAAGTGCGATGTGTGGGTAACGCCAGTTCCGGTAACGCTTATCTTGCCTGATCACGGCTTAGATGACCGTGGGAAGAGTTGAACTCCTGGCTGATCCTTGGCCCCGGGGGGATGGTCGCGGTCGGGGTCCTGTCCGTGGTTTACTGGTTCAGGAGGAGCCACGCGGCCCTCAGGTTCTTCCTGTTCGGCGGCGCGGTCTGGGCCGTCTCAGTGGCGCCAAAGTTCCTGATGGACTACACGGTCACGCCTCAGTTCTCCACATGGCTGCTGGGGTCCTCCCTAGGGATGATGGGGTTCCTCGCCGTCATGGGGCTGTACGTCGGCCTCAGGACCGGGCTCTTCGAGTGCGGGGCCTCCTACGTCGCGTTCGCCAGGACTAGCCTCGGGGGGGCTTCTCCGGACGATGCCACAGCCTTCGGCGTGGGTTTCGGGGCAACGGAGGCGATCATCCTCGCCGTCCCATCGCTTATGCAGATGGTCGCGTTCTTATCCAACCCTGGGCTCTTGGACATGCTCCCCCCGGAGCAGCGGGCGTACCTGCTGGGGCAGTTGAGCGCCCCGACATGGGTGGTGCTGGCCCCGATCATGGAGCGGGCTTTCACCCTCCTCGCCCACCTCTTCTCAGCGCTCCTCGTCTACGCGTCAGTGAGGCTGGGGAGGCCGGGCCTATTCATCTGGTCGGTCGCCTACAAGAGCGCTCTGGACGCCGCGGTCCCCTACCTGCAGTGGCACTTGTCCACGTCCACCAACCCGGCCTCAGTCTACCTGGTTGAGGTTTGGGTCGTGTTCTTCGGCGTGGTCGGTCTTCTCGGGAGCATCAGGTTGAGAAGTGAGCTACGGGAATGGGCGCCTGAATAGCCTGGTGAGGTTCAGACTCCCGTTGAGAGGTCTGAAGCCTCCATTCACTACTACTGAGAACCACAGGGGGCAGTTGTGCTTTTGGTCCCCTTGTACGTTCAGAGGATGACGCCGAAAAATATATTAGTTGTAACTATAATATTTTTGGGATGTCATTGTCGTCTGGAACCATGAATAGACAGATCATCTTGATGGCGGCATTGATGGCCTGCTTGGCAGAGCTCGCCGGGGCGGTCATTCAGGTTGGCGTCATGCTCAGTTCTGTGGGAGTCAGCAGCGTGTTCTCCTCCATATCGCTGGGAGGCTCCGACAAGGTGAACTTCGCGCTGTACCTTACCTTTGCGGCCGCCAGTCTCGCGATCGTGGTGTGGGCCGGCTTTATGATTCAGAGGGGTCGTCCACGGCTTGGGGGGTTGATCGCTGGGTCGGGCGTCGTTACCGGCCTGATCGTGATACTCCTTCCCTTCGCCATGGGATATCCTTCGTCGACCATTGGACTGGCTGCGACGGTGCTGGCGGCCGCACTGATATCATTTGTGGCGTACATGGGCTACAGAACCCCTGGCGGGGAAGTCGCGGGGGCGCTCCTGAGCTCAAGAGACATCGCCGTGGTGGCTGTTTTCTCGGCGCTCACGGCGGTCCTCACGGGGTCTACGGGCCTGATGCTCCCCTCGCCTACCGGGGGATATACCCACATAGGTGATACAGTCATCTTCGTGTCCGCCCTCCTCTTCGGATGCAGGGTTGGCGGCCTCGTCGGGATAATCGGGCCGGTGGTGGCGGATCTGCTCGTGGGCTACCCCCGGTGGTTCGTGACTGTTCTCGCCCACGGGTCCCAGGGGTTCATCGCCGGATTGGGACGGAAGAGGAGCACGGTCGTACAGGTCGTCCTGCTCGTGTTCTCCGGCTTCGTCATGGCGACGACCTACTTCTTCGTCAACATCTTCATCAAGGGGTATCCAGTAGCGATCATATCCTACTTGCGCGACCTCTTCGGCCAGGCGCTGGTCTCCATCATCCTGGGCCTCTTTCTCACCAAGGGAGCGGAGAAGACCCTTCCCAGCCTCGTGGGTTAGGCGAGGGGCTGAGCTCCTCTTTTTTAAAAAAACCCGGGTCAGGATTCGAACTCCCATCGAGGGGCCTTAATCACTACGTCCATGTCAGCTGGAAGACCGAGGCTGACTGCCATTCACCTCAAGCAAAAAATGATCTCGACCCCTCAAGAAAGAAATGAAGTCGGAAATGTTTCTAATCGGGGCCGTCTCGGCTTGAACTGTCTTCCCGGGCCACGATCTCCCGGACTCTCCCTATCTTGCCGCCTTCCAGCCTGACCTTTATCCCCCGGGGGTGTTCCTCGGACCTCGTGAGGACGTCCTTCACTATTCCTCGGGTCAGCCTCCCCGTCCGCTGGTCCCTCTTCTGGACTATCAGGACCTCGGTGCCCTTCGCGATGTTGCTCCTGATCCGTCCGTCGGTCTTCATGGTCCAAACATCCGGGCGTACGCCTCCTTATAGACACTTTGGCCCGTGACTCCTCTTGCGTTCTCAAGGACTAACGAGGCCCAGCGCCTTGAACTGACTCAGTTGAATCGGCGCAAATTGACAGCTCCTTTAGAGATTTGAGCTCCCGTTGAGGGGTTAAAAGCCCTCCATCCTTGTCCGCTGGACGACCGGGCTCCAACAACCAGATGACAAAGGCCCCGCATCTATATGACGCGATCAAGTGAATCATAGGAAAAGAAGAGCGGATCTGGCACGTCGTACTGATAATAAGATCTAAATCATTTTATTGGAATAAATTTTATGGGATAATTTCAAAAAAAGTCAAATTATATCTGAGATAAACCGAACTCGTTGGAAATATGCCCATACCTCCTGGAATGAAGCTCGTTTTAACCCTTGATCAGGCCCATGATGACTCGTGCGTTAAAGCATATAAGCTCGCGCCAGAGAATGGAGTTGGAGGCAGTTGTCCGAGGATAATATCACGGACTTCGCTAGGAAAGCCCTCGTCGATGAGATCTACACCGCATCGATATACCGCAGTCTATCGAGACTCTATGGCGACACTACCCTCTCGAAAGAGCTGGTAGACCTATCGGAGATGGAAAGCGAGCACTCCAGGTTCTGGACGAGCTTCCTAGAGGTGAGGGGCGTCGACACAAGCGGCCTCTCCGTCAACAAGATCAAGGTCTCCCTCCTCACGCTGCTGTACAGGCTGCTGGGCATTGGCCTGACACTGAAGATCCTCGAGATCGGCGAGCGCAACGCGATCGCCCAGTACTCCACGATGTTGAAGAGCCCTCACATATCGGATGAGGAGAAGAAGTCCATCAATCAGATCCTGAGGGACGAGTTGGCGCACGAGGAAGAATTCGAACGATACGAGGCAGGGTACAAGTTCTTCATAAACACGGTGGCGACGATCTTCACGCAGATGAGCAGCGGCCTCGTGAACGTGATATCCGTGTCCATCGGCATCGCGGGGGTCTACGGCGAGCCGTTCATCGTGGCCGTCTCCGGCTTGATCGTCGGAGTGACGGGGGCGTTGAGCACCGTGACGGGGTTCTACTTCTTCGGCAGGACCCAGAAGCAGGTCAGGTTGGGTATACTTAACAGGATCAAGAGCGCCTCCGAGTCGGTGCCGCAGATGTTCGTTGAAAAGGTGGTCGGCTACATGAAGAAAAAGGAGCTCAGCGAGGAGACCGCCAGGGTGATCGCCGAGGAGGTCCGTGAGAAGAACCTGCTGACGAGGTTCGTGGCAGAGGAGGAGTACGGAATAATGGAGGGGGCCCTCGGGAACCCTCTCAAATCGGCTATCTACGCGGGGCTTTTCAGGATCGTCGGGACTGTCCTGCCCCTGACTCCTTTCTTCCTCAACATACCGATAATGACTTCGATACCGATCTCCGTCGTGATCACCCTGTTCATGCTGGCGGTCACCGGATTCCTCGTCGCGATATCAGCCGAGGTGGACGTGAAGGACAAGATAGTGGAGCTGTGCGTGAGCGGACTGATACTGTCCGCGATGACGTATCTGATCGGCAAATCGACATCGCAACTGATGAAGGTGTTCATTGAATAAGCCCGGGGGAGATTCTGACTCCCGTCGAGGTGTCTAAATCCGACTTCTTCTCAGCCAGTGTTAAGATCTGGAAATTATTGTGATCTGGAATTGCATCTATCTGGAACGCAAATTGTCTGGTCAGTGTTTTTATGTTCAATATCGTAATACCCCTTCGCGGTGAAGACGATAAGATGTCAGGGCAGAGACTAGAGGGAGGGGAACTCTACAAGCCGACTATAACCGACATGATATCGATCGAGGTCCCCAACTTAAACGTGCAGCCGAGGGTCTCCCACGATGGTCGTAGGATCGCCTACGCGGTCAGGGCCACAAACTGGAACAAGAACCACTACGAGTCCTTCTGCCATGTCTACGACGAAAGGCTCGGGAGATCGTTCCAGCTGACAAGGTCGGGGAACGTCAAGCAGATGCGCTGGATCGACTGCGATACCCTCGCGTTGTTGAAGGAGGATTCGTCCGAGGAGGAGGCGAAGCCCCAGGTCTGGTTCTTCGAGAACCTCGTGGGGGAAGGGCTCCAGATCACGGACCACGAATCTGGTGTCCAGTCCTTCGAACCTTTTGCGGGGGGGATCCTCTTCCTCGCCGAAGACCCCGAGAGGAAGAAGAGGAAGGCACGCTCGGAAGAGTTCGGATCCTTCACCCACTTCGAGCAGGAGGAGAGCGTATCTGCCCTATACTACGTCAACGTCCAGAAGATGAAGTCGTATAAGGATATGGCTAAGAGGAAGACCGAGGACGAGGCGAAAAAGCTGGTTAAGCCGGTGGTCGAGCTCAGCAAGATGCTTGGAGAACCTTTGAAGATAGTCGACTTCGTGTGCTCTCCTCTACATGACGCGGTCTACCTGAACTGTCGGAGCAAGGACTATCTCGTTTACAGCGAGGAGACCAGCGTCTACCGACTTAGCTTGAAGCCCGACGAGGTCTTGGAGGAGTTCATGGAGCGTGAGCGGAAGAAGGAGGAGGGCGGAAAAGGTGCTCCCGAGGGCTTGGCTGAGGATTACTCTTACATGGGGGAGTTGACCCGGCTGTCCCTGCCCAAGGGTGCCTCCATCGCCTCCGTCTCGCCCGACGGGAACAAGCTGCTGGTCAGGCACCAGGAGAGGGACAACATGTTCTACACGCTCTCAGATCTCTGGATCCTGGATCTGAAAAAGGTCGAAGACGTGCTTGAAAACGAAGATCTGGGGACCTACATGAAGAAGATAACCCAAAACCTCGACAGGGAGCCGTCGACGGTGACGTGGGTGGAAAGTGGGATCTATGTTGGGTATGTCGACGGAACCAAGACGAGGATCGCCGAGCTGGCCGAGTCCGGCGACATGATGGTCCTAGATCTCAAGGGGATCAGTCCGATGTTCTCGTTCCACATATCCGAGGGCGACTTCATCGCCTTCATAGGGTCTAACAACGAGAGCTTCTGGGAAGTATATGCCTCCAACGGGCCCCTTTCCTCGGCTGATTGGGAGTTGAGACAATTAACCTCGTTTGGGAAAGGGATCGAGGGTTGGGATCTTGGGACTGTGGAGACGGTGAGGTGGGTCAGCAGAGATGGGGCCGAGATCGAGGGGGTTCTCAGGAAGCCGACGGATTTCGACCCAGACAAGAGTTACCCGCTGGCGTTCGTCGTCCACGGAGGTCCCAGATGGTTCGATGGGGAGTTCCTTCTGGAGGGCGGCGACCTGACCTACTATCCAGTCGTCCAGTTCGTGAACAAGGGCATCCTCGTCCTGAAGCCCAACTACAGGGGCTCCATCGGGCGCGGGCAGGAGTTCACCGAGCTCAACAAGGATAACCTCGGCGTGGGAGACCTCTGGGACCTGGAGAGCGCCATAGAACACCTCGATTCCCAGGGGCTCGTCGATAGGTCCAGGGTCGGCTGCATGGGCTGGAGCCAGGGGGGTTACATCTCGGCCTTCGCCGGGATACGCTCCGACAGGTTCCGCGCGGTCTCCGTCGGCGCTGGGATCGCAGACTGGTACACCTACCACGTTACGAACGACATCCCCCAGTTCACGACCCACTACCTCTCAGGCTCACCCTTCGACAGCAGGGACCTCTACGCCAAGACCGCCCCCATAAGCGGGATAAAGGAGGCCAGGACCCCCATGCTCATCCAGCACGGCGCCAAGGACCAGAGGGTCCCGCTGGCGAGCGCCACGGAGCTGTACAGGGGGCTGAAGCAGATGAACGTCCCGGTCGAACTTTTCGTCTACCCAGAGATGGCCCACCCCATCACAAAGCCAAGGGAGAACAGGGCTATTATGCATCAGAACCTGACTTGGTTCAGCCACCACCTGCTCGGAGAGGAACTAGACTTCCGCATCAACGCGACTAAAACAAGCACCGATATTGCCACTAGCTGAATTCAAATCACGCGATGAGCTAAAACCCATACATATGGTAGCCTGGGGGAGATTCGG
>Ga0209427_10007160_pt1 | contig 12645 bp, 7 predicted proteins | sample DeeMarSWOR136_30_FD_187465 | JGI IMG/M metagenome (GOLD analysis project Ga0209427, IMG submission 187465) | Marine sediment microbial communities from White Oak River estuary, North Carolina - WOR-1-36_30 (SPAdes) (version 2) | ecosystem: Environmental > Aquatic > Marine > Intertidal zone >... | reverse complement strand
GCCGAAGAATTCGTAAAATATGAAAAGCATGGAGCTGAACTTTATAATAAGTATAAAGAATATTATGGGTATGTATTTTATATTGGAAAGAAAATATAGTTTCTGTTTAATGACAAAATTAGCTAAAATAAAGGCAATTATAACAACTCATTCCACCTGACCTAATTCCGGCGCTTCGCGCCTCCATTAGGCAGGTGAATTCGAATGTTAGAGCTTTTGTAATTGAACCCTCAGAAGATTGCATTGGTCTTTTGAGGGTTCTTTTTTTTAAGGTGTCTGTCTGGTATGAGCGCTCTATCAACGTATCACCCCTGTTCTCTTTCGCTTTTTTGTGCACTGCGATCTATAGACCTCCTAATAGACAAGCAGGAACTCATAGTCAGCCAACGCGCCGTATTTGCAGGCTTTTGCTCAAACAGACTGTTCCGGCCTCTGCCCTGAGCGTCAGTTTCGCGCCCCAATTCGAGTTGCCACCTGGAAGAAGGTGATTCCTCCACTTGGCTGTGTCCCGCCCGTCCACCTAATATTCTACGTTCTTCGACCATTTTTCCCTTGAAAGTCTGGCTCCTGGAGTGTAGATTCCCCGTAGCGGCTACACCTTGACGTTTCAACGCAATAGCGAAGGCTCTCCGGGCCGCCATTTGCAGCCCGCCGACGGGGACGGAGTCCAACTGGGCAACTATGATCTATAAGCATGTTTTGAACCGCGAGAGGCTTGGGACGTTATACGGAAACCATATAACACCCCAAATAAAAGGGGAACTAGCCTAAATCGTTCTTAAGGAATTACTTATGGATTTCGGGCAACGGGGTGTTATACGGACACTCAGACAGGCATGGGGTCTTATGGGGAAACCATATATACACTGTTAGGCAACAAAGAAAGACTGATGGATTACCAGCTCATAGGGGCTATAGCAGCAATTTTCACCATCCTGGGAGGTGTCTTTGCCTCTTTTAAGTGGGGGAGAAGCTTTCTACTCAAGCTTTGGCACTTTGTATCCAGATATAAGCCAAAGCTGCCGCGCGAAACGATTCGGGTCTTACCACAAATTCACAGATGCTGGTGGAGTAACGGGTCGGTAGGCGGAAAGCCTGCGATGCAGGTTGTAGGTCGATGGCATGTTACTAGTATTACTGGTGACAACGTCCGCTTGCTAGCGGCTAAGATATCGAAGCCAAAAACCGATGGGCATGTTTTAACAAGGCATCCAAATGAGAATTTATTTGGCTCATACCCTATCCTTCCTGGAGAAACAACGGAAGTGAGTTCTGATTTTTGGATTCTCCCTCCCGTGTGCAAGGAGGGGGAAGATTTCAGGACCTCGGTGATTCTTGTCGATCAGTGTGGCAACGAGCATAAGATAAAAAATGTAGTATTCAAGGGGCCAAAGCCCAAAGAACCCAAAAAGGATGAACCGCCATCTGAATCCATACATTCAATAAATGATCCTATCGAGAAAGACATTGTTGCAGTTCTAAAAGCGGAAGTTAATCGTTACAAAGAATGCGGACGCAGAGTAGGTGGACTTGGAAGCATACAGACTACCATCCACGGCAGAAGTTATAAGGGCGTCGGAACGGAGTGGCGGGAGGCAGACTCTCCCAAGAACCAAGCGATCATAGAAGACGAAAGCTCGATCGAGATATCATCCGACAATGCACAAGCCCTAATAAATCTTCACGACAAATTAAAAACCGATGAAGAGAGAGAACGCTATTTCCAAGCGCTATTCCCTAGGTTGGATAGAAGCACAGAGTACGCACCAATTGGGTATCTCATTTTGTATGTTTCATTTAGGCTCAACAACGTAGAGGCAGCCCTAAATGAGGCCGTCAAAAATCTCCAGGGCGATAAGGCATACGGCTTCAGCGACCTATTAAGACTGCTTGATGCTCTCCTGAGATTTCGTCATTCATCATTTTCACCAAAGAACCTAGATTCTATTGAGCACTCTTTGGCTGACGTAAAAGAACATACTTTTAGAATTCAAGAACGACTGGCAGCGATACGCGCATATAGATTATCTCGTTCTGGATAGATGTTGCCTAACAAATCGCTCCACCTGACTCGCGGTGCTGGCGCACTGCTCGCAGGTGAGCTTGCTCGTTAGAAGTCTCGTAATTGAACCCTTAGAAGACTGCGTTGGTCTTTTGAGGGTTTCTTTCTTTGAGAATGTTTGTGGGGAGCGACAACCTCAAACAGCCTGACCTTGCTTTTCACCCTCGCTCGCTCAGATGTTACCAGGTCTGCTCGTACGACCCTGTCTGTTGTCATTTGAGCTTTGGATTTGTTGAGAGCTTCTGATTTCGTCCTAGGTACTCCCTACGCAGTGCTCCGAGATACGCAATACGCAATACGAACTTCAAGTCTCGGAGATTTTTGGCCGTTATTATTTGATTTTTGTTCAAGAATATGTTATAATACGGACATGTTAGCCAGTAGGCTAACATAGACCGCTAGCAGGCAAAGAAAACCAAACATTTCAGTTTTCATATCTGTACGCTGTCGCGCAGCACGGCCACAGGGCACGCAGGCCCAGATTAATTATTCGTCGCTTATAGATAGCAAATAATCTTGGAGCCAAGCGGAAACCTATTATGGGAACGACTATTCAACCAATTTATCCAAATTAACCATTTAACCAATTAACCACTCACAAATTAGCTGAGTATGCAAAACAAACCCAATTTGCTGGAGCGTAAAATTGATGCAAAGCGTGTATTTACAAAGGATTATGAAGATTTGTTGCTCTCTAAGAGCCCCAAAAACAAACCCAATTCAAACCCAAACAAAGCCAATTGCCGAAAGGTTAAAGTGAACGCAAGTATTTGCTATGCAAAGGTATATGAAAATGAAACCGCCTTCAGGCGGAGAGAAAACAAACCCAATTTGACACGGCGGCACTGCCCATGATATCACTAATCAATTATCAGCCGGTCAGCAGCTCAAATTCCTCGCTGCTGACGCACTGCCTCAGTTTTTGCAGGGCAACCAGCTCGATTTGGCGAACCCTTTCCTTGGTCAAGCCGAGGTCTTCTCCGATTTTCTTTAGGGTCTTGGTCCTCTTTTGTACCGGCGACCCTGCTAAGCCGAAATGGTTCAGGATTACGTACTGCTCGCGCTCATCGAGTTCATCGGCGATGACCTTTGCCAGGCTTTGCCTTGCCCGCTCGACCGCTACGACGTCTGCGGCTGTCGTGCTTCTCAAATCGCGTTCGATGCTCGCCAGCCAAGCTGCTTTTGCCTTACCCTCTTTTGCCACGCTTGCCGGCATTTTACGGGCATAGTCTTTTGCTATCGTCCAGGAAGCATAAGTGCCGAACCGGAAGCCTTTTGTGTAGTCAAACTTTTCGACGGCACGCATGAGCGAGTAGTTTCCTTCGCTGACCAAATCCAGCAAATTTGCTCCGCTGGTTGTGTGTTTGGTTGCGATACTTAGGACAAGGCGCAGGTTTGCTTCAATTATCATCTTCTTGATGTCTTCAGCTTCAGCCAGGTGGCTTTCAATCTTCGTAAGGTTGGCACCCGAGACACGGGACAGTTTTATTCCTTCACGACCTTTGCAAGCCAGGAATTTTAAGTAATTGTATCTGCGGAAAAGCTCGAGTTCTCGCTGTCTATTGAGCACAGGTGCGTGCGCTAACGTCTGCAAATACTCCGGCAGCAGTTCCTCACGAACCGATTCCAATGGCCTAATGCGGCTGGCGGTGGAGCGTTTTTCCCGGTCGATCGGCTTGGCAAGGATTTTCTCCGTGGCTGCTTCTTGCAGGAATTCATCGCTGGCAACGAATTCGATCTTCTGGGCCAGAAGCGCCTTTGCCCTTCGTTGATTTATGATCCTATATACTGAACTTCTGTTGCGACTGAAGCGGTTCATCAGCTCCGCGATGCTCACACCTTGGTTGTACAGTTTGTAGAGCTCAGCAGCCTGGCCCGGACTCATTGCGCCGCCCGACCTCATAAACACAGGCTTATCGGGATGTGATTTTTCATAGTTGCGCAATGTATACCTGACCGTCTCATGGGATCTGCCAATTTTAGCTGCTATTTCGCTTACAATCTTGTAGCGGGACTTTCTTGTATTGGCCGAAAGCTTCCTTGCCTGGCTTACAATCTGTTGTTTCTGTTTCTTTGTCAATCGCGTAAAGCCTCTTGCTTTTGTAATAAGGCTTGGATATTTCTTGATGAATTTATCCACCGTCGACTGTGAGATGCCCAGACGTTTCACACCGTCCGTGAAGATAAATTTTCGTGCGATCAGGCCTCGTTTTCGCCAGCGTTCAATCGTCTTTGTTGAAACATCCAAGGCTGTTGCCAGCCCTTCGATGGTGTAGACTTTTTGGTTTTGCTCAGATGTGGGATGGGCAAGCTGGCCGCTTAGCTTTGAGATAAAAAGCTGCAAATCATTGGTAAGTTCATCGCCTTTTATCAGCTGCTGCTTTGCCTCGCCCTTTGGGTGAAAACCTGTTATTCGAAAGCACACAAACTCGAAGGGATATTCCCTGTCTTTGTCGATTATCGCAAAGAGTTTCTCTGCGGCATCAAGCTGTTTGCGACGCTGCTTCTTCGGCGTAAATCGAAGCTGTGCCAACAACTGGGCCAAGTCTGGATTCTTTATTCGCCGCATAATCTAAAAACGGATAGATTCAAATATCGAATCTCGAAATCCGAAACAAGCTCATGGTTGTGGTAACTGGTCAGCAGTGATTGGTGAGTATCTAACCAGTTACCATTCAACCAATTACGACGCCTTCTGTTTCGCCCCTTCGATCTCGAATTTCACATGGGGTATTTGCCATGCCATTTGTCTCACATCACCAAGTGTCTATTATACCAGATTCTCGCATCCTGCTTCAAGTAGCGGGAGAAAAAAGAAACGGCGGGGCTCAATGATCCCCGCCGTTGCAGAATCAAAATGGTCGGACCGACCTTGAAACGAAGGCGATGCGTCACTCGGACTCCTGCTGGGAAGCACTCTGGTCAGTCGCCGCGCCATAACCCTTCTCCCAACCGGGCGGAGGAGTGTGGTTAGAATTGCCAGGAGCAATACAGTCATCTGCCAAGTGGGTCCAAACGCCATAAGTGACTCTGTTTCCAGAAAACACCATCTTTCCAGTAGAATATGTAGCACCCAACCAGGTTGCCTTGTTACCATGGACCTTCGTACCTGTGTTATCTGCCAACAGAGTCTCAGGTTCCCAAGAACCTACAGCGATGCCTTTGTCGCTGACAGTGTTGTTTACAATCCTGTTGTACATGCTTGTATGGCCGTAGCTGATTTGTGTGTCATTGTACCCATCGTAGATCGAAATGGCTGCCCAGTGGTTTGTTCCAGCTCCCAGCGGGGCCACGTAATTGTTAACAATCATGTTTTCGCTGGAGTGCCAGATGTACACGGCGTGCTAGACATCCTCGAAAACACATTTGGAGACGGTGTTATCATCAGAGCCCAGGTGGGCAGGGTCGCCAGCGTATAGGCCTCCGATCATGACGCCCGCAGTGTTCCAGAATCCGGAGAAAGACACGCCCATAAACGGCTTGCGGAGCGTGAATCCGCTGATAGTCACGTTACTTGCGATAATACAGACAGCATTCGGAGCCGTGCCGCCGACTGGATAGACTCCGGCACCAACGTACTGCGAGCCGTTCCATATTCCCCCGGTTGATGCTTGAATCGCCACCGGGTTTGACCACCAGTCGTGCGTGCTTTGTATAATGGTATTTGCGGGGTCAGGGTCCACGGCCTGGATAGTAAGGCCATCTTTATAGACTATCAGCGCTGGTGCGTGCTTGTCGTTTGGCCCCCAGTGGGGCGGTTTTTGGGTGTAGATTCGCGAATCGTAGACGCCCGGATACACCAGGATTATGTCATAGGTGGCAGCGGCATTGACCGCATCTTGCGGATGAGTAAAGTCCGCGGTGGGACATTCAACCAAATCATCGTCAACGGTCCATGTCGCGGCGTTGACTGGCATTGCCAACAGGGCCAAGACGGTTAGCCCTACTGTGAACATTTGCGTAAGACTTTTCATTTCATTGCTCCTTAAGAGATACTGTTAATAGTCATTCTGTTGCTGCGGACCACGCACAGCTGCGTTCGATTTGGCAATCTCTCGCTACGGATCCAGCTTGCCTTATCACTGGCAATATCATTCTATAGGCATCCGTTCTTTCAGCCGACCATAAGCTGGTCAGTTGTGGGCAGCGCCCTCTCTGGCGCCACCCGGAGCATATCTGACCGTTTTAGATTGGGCTCAGAGTCTTCTCCGTGCTCGTGGTCTGTGCTTTTCTTATATGAATGAGCAGCTACTTGCCGGCTTTTGGTGTGTGTATGACGATATTGCCGCCTTCAATGGCCTGGTCAGAACCGTTATCATAGACGATAGTTTCGACACCGCCTTGGTCTTCCGTCCAGATTTTGATCCGGAACGTATCGGGCTCACCGTCTCCGGCCCAGAGCATGAACTTGTATTCTCCGGAGCCATTTATCGTGCCCGTTCCTTTGAACCTGGCATAGTCTGAGCCGGTTACCACGAGCCAGTGGTAACTGCTGCTATGGAAATCGAGGTCGCCTGCCTCGAAAACGAACTCGGTATTGCCGGTGGGGACATTGGCCCCCTTCTTGTACTTGGAGACGAAACCGAAATTCGCCCTGCCTTCGAGTCCCGCGTCATCGGCGTATGCACCTGCAGGCGACCATATCCAGCCGCCGCCGGTCACGAAACCGCCTTCGGGGTCATAGACAGCCAGCATTATACATTCTTCAGATACATTACCGCAGCAATCTTCAGCGCTGATGCAAAGGTCATACACGCCCGCAGTATCAATCCCTCCTGAGATAGTCCCTGATGTGAAGGTGCCATCGGGCTCCGAATCTGACATTGGTCCGCTCATACTTAGGTAATCAATGCTATATTCAACTGATGAAATACAACAGCCAGCTACGTCGGCGGTTACTTGGAAGTCAGTATTCACGGCCACCATATAAGGAGTCACATTGGCAATGATTGGCCCGAAGGGTGCGGGGAGCCACGGATCGTAGTCAACATTGCTGCTGACGGGGTCACCGCTGCCAGGACCGACACCCGAAGGACCGTCCGCGGAACCCCACCAGTTGCACTCGGCATCGACGTCAGTTTCAGCATCATTCTTCAGGCCCCAGGTTGTGTTGCCCGCGATTCTGTTACAATGTGCACTGACATCAGGTGCTCCTGTTCCTTCGACATGAATCCCAATATCAAGGTTTGTCACTTCGTTGTCAGTTAAAGTGATACCGGTATTTTGCCCTTGGATTACAACTCCTTTGCTGCCTGCCCCGCCGGTAGTCACCGTATTTGCCGAGATGTCAGCATTGTGGACTCCACCGGCAGCAGGGGCCGCTGCCCAATTGTACAGGCCGATGCCAAAGTGCTCTTCGACAGAGCCGCTGCCAATGGCGTTGATTGTGTTGTTCTGAATCTTTACGTTGGTGAAGCGGCCGTCGCCAAGAAAATGGCCGCCCCAAAACTGGATGTCCTGGCCGGCGAAATCTCTGAATGTGTTTCCCTTTACAAGCTGTTGCGTCATTATATCACCACCGTAGGTGAGGAAGACGATCGCCCAGGCGGCATAAGTGTCACCGCCGTACACCCAGGCTACAAGGTTGTGAATCTCGTTATTCTCGACCGTTGACGCGCCGAGCATCCTCTCCAAGCAGATGGCCATCCAACACGTTCGAGAAAAATCGTTGTTTTTTATGACTACCTGCGAGGATGCCTCGCCCTCGGCGATCCAGATACCCTCATCGAGTACACTATTGTCGTTTCGACCTATGAATATGTTGTTCTCAATGGTCGCGCTCGCCCCCGCAGGCATATATCTGACTACCAGAAGCTCTGTGTTCCCACTGGAATCTTGCATAGGCGCTTCCTGCAGGGTGAAGTTCTTGATGGATAAGCTACCTGATACCCCATCTACAGCGATGAGGCCGGGGCACGGCATACCGCCTCCATAATATGGGATATTTGCTAAACTTCCGGGGCCGTTAATAATCGTCGTCGCGGGGTCCTCGCCGATAAGATTCAGGGGCTTGTCAATGACAATCTGCGATGCGACGTTATACATCCCTGCTGCGACATGAACGGTGCTGCCGCCGACGGCATCAATTCCTTCCTGGATATTGTCGAAGGCATCATAGCCCCAAGTGTGACCGTCGTTGTAGCAACCGTCGCAATAATCATCATCGACCCAGACCTCAGAAGGCGGAGGCGGTGCGGAAAGGATCGCGTAGCCCAGCGCCTTGCCACCATCGGCGCTGCCGAAGTCGGCGTCGTAAACAACGGTCCACTCAGTACTTCCAGGGTTAGGAACAAGCCAACACTCGCGCAGGTCGTGTTCAGCAGTCTCGACAAGAATGGGTGTACTTGCTAAGCCAGTCGTGCCATCATGCCAGGTCCAGTTATCCGGGTTGATGAATGCTGTCTCCAAATCTGCTGGCGATAGGCTTGGTTTGGCCGACGTGTTGATGGCCAAGTAGAAGGCAGAGTCATTGCCGGGGACCATGATCTTGCCGTACCCGCGGTCGTTGCCTAAGTCGAAGAAGGAAGCGGTAGGAGTGCCACCCAATGGGCCGGGTACTCGCAGCGGGCCGGAACCGAGACCGCCCACTCGATCGAAAGCTTTCCATACATCATCCCCGTTGGTGCTGCGGCAGATTAAAGTGTGACCCTGGTTGCACTCGCCCCATGCATAGTAGGTGCCATTGATGTAGATCACATCGTGAAAGCCATAGTATACCCAACCGCCAAGCACACCGGCGGGCAAATTGGTTGGAATCGTGAATGTGCTGACCAGCGTCCAGTTGGTCATGTCATTCGACACATAAAAGTGGTGGTCTGCATTGTTGCCAACTGCACCCCATGCACGGTAGGCATAGTCAGTGTCGCCAACGTTGATTGGCCAAGGCTTTACACAGAAATGCGTATCTGAAATGTTGGTGGCAGTCACGGCTGTTGGAAAGCCGGTCGGACCGGTTGTGGTGGTAATGTGACTTATCCGACCGCCAGCGTCTCGGTCTTCAAAGAAAAGTGTAAATGAATTGCCACTGCCAAATCCGCTTACGTACCTTGGCTGATAGGATGTTGCGACCGGATTTGACAGTGGCACCGTTGGCGTTACATCGGTGGCTGTTGCGTTGATCACACCAGCGGATGCTATGGTGCCGAAGGGAAATATAAGAGTTGCCACGAGACAAATTGTTAAGGAACGTTTCATTTCTATTTCTCCGTCAAAAGTCTTCCCTGACAATTGTATTTGCTGGGGACTATCCACGGCTACAAATCAACAACCAGCTTTTTGTGATTCAATGGTGTGAATTGTGTTTGTTCGACAACTTGAGACATTTCTCCATAGGCACCTCCTTCGTTTCATGTTGGGTAGGGCGCAGACAGACCCACAGACGGGAGACTGTACTGAGGTGACTGCTGGGGCTCCTCTGCATTTCTCGTCACGACATCCTTCCTTTTAATTCGCTGGTGCTCCGCCCTCGAAGGATTCCGGTACCGCATTGATGCCACTAGCGCCGAAGCAAATGAATCCTCGTCTGTCAGTGAAACCGCCGAGCTTATACAAGAGATATTCTACCAGCCAGCTTGTTGTATGTCAACGCTAAGAGGGCAAATTCTACTGAAATGTAGGTATTTCTTTCTTGGTGTTTCTTTTAGGACTGGTTGCTTGCCACCGCACACCTCGATAGAGACTTTGCCCATGGATATGTGTTTTTCGCCCTCAAATGGCATTCTAAGGAGACTGACGCTCTTTGCAGAGGTCTTGGGAAGCTTACACGGTTTGTTGTGGCGCCAAGAAACGCCGGTTTGGCGTGGGTGTTATTATGCCGCTGTGGCAGGAACACTGGCAGCCGGGGAGACTACGGAGTAAAGGCCGAGATATTCTCTACTTCTGCCCTATGACTTGTGTAGCTTCTTTAGGCGACCAAGCTTTTGGCTAAATCGACGGCCGAAGCGGCATCGGCGGCATAGCCGTCGGCACCAATTTTGTCGGCGTAACCTTGCGTCACCGGCGCACCGCCTATCATAATCTTGGCTGTGACGCTGGCATCCTTCAGGGCCTTTACGGTCTTTTCCATGGCGGGCATTGTCGTGGTCAGAAGCGCGCTCATCCCGATCAATTGAGTGCCTGCGGCTTTGGCCTGCTCGACGAATTTTTCAGGTCCAACATCGACGCCCAGGTCGACAACCTGAAAGCCCGCGCCTTTTAGCATCATTGCTACCAAGTTCTTGCCGATATCGTGCAAATCACCTTGTACGGTGCCGACGAGGAACTTGCCGACAGGCTCGACGCCAGCTTTTGCAAGCTCGGGCTCAAGCACTTCCATGGCCATTTTCATTGCTCGGGCGGCAATAAGCACCTCCGGTATATAAATCTCGTTCTTTTTGAAGCGGCTTCCAACGACATCCATACCTGCTATCAATCCCTTGTCCAGAATACTTTTGGCAGCTGTGCCTTCGGCGAGCGCCGCCTTGGTGATTTCCACCGCGGTACTCTGGTCACCTTTAATTACCGCATCAGCCAGTGCTTTCAAATCTGCCATTTCAACTCTCCTTAACCTCCTTAGAGACTTGAACGAGCCCCGGCTTTGCGGGTGCCAAAGAAGTCTCTAACGGCGCCAACAACAAGCTAAGCCACCTACTTATGTGCTTTTCTGCTTCGTAAACGCGAAGATTAAACATTATTCCACAATGCAAGACAAGTATTAAATTAAACTTTTTTTTGTGCCTGTGTATGCGCGGCGTAAATCATCGGGAAGCGGGTATGTTTACTTGACTTTTGGCGGAGTTCACACAACTGCGGAGATTTGACACTTTGCCACGGCTGAGTATTCGCACTCGAACTTAGCGTCTCGACAGCTGGTTTCTTGGTTGAAAGTCATGGGGGAGTCAGAGCTTGTCGTCGTTGAGGAACTGCAAAAATCCTGCATTTACGAAATGATAATGGTTCCCTATGCCCTTTACATTGAATGATTTAGGTAAATCACCATCGCAAGTTTCGTTGAGAAATTTATTCGTTGGAGGGATTTCCGGGAAAAATTTCATTGCGAAGGCAGGCGCACAGACGTATGCTCCATGTCGAGCATAGTATCGTAATCGTGGCATTGAGGAGAAGACAGGCAAGAGGCTCTAATAACATATTAATCTGCCAATATTCGCGTGTCGCAAAAGGACTTGAATTAAGACGAATTGTCAGGAGGACTAAAAATGAAGCGGATACTTACTCTGGCGATAACAGCCGCAGTGCTCGTGGCTGTAGGTGGAGGAGCGGGAGCCTACGGTGCCCCTCAGATTTCGTTTGTGGCGCCCACGCCCGCTGACGAAGCAATCATTGAAGGTACATCGGTAGAAGTACAGGCTTTGATAACAGAAGAGGTCGGTTATCCTTTGACTGACGTGACGTTTAACTGGAACGGCACAGGTTATTTGCTTTACGATGATTCTCTGGTTTTGATGTTCAACTTTGACAATGTTGCGGCCTTGGGAGAGGATTACGCTGCTGCCGGTGATGTCGTGAAGGATCTCTCAGCCTGGGGGAATGACGGCTATTTGAGTGATGAGTTGTTCTCACCAGATAAGGTTCCGACATGGATTTCGAATGGCAGATACGGCGGTGCTTTTGATTTTAGCGGTGACGGTGTGAGTGTTGGCCAGAGCATTCGTGTTCCACACTCGGATTCTCTGAATCCTGGGTCTGGTGATTTCGCGATCGCGGTGTGGATTCTGACTAAAGGTGACTACGATGGTGACATATTGAGAAAGGGTTCTACTAACACGGCAAACACATGGTATAAGCTTGAGCACTCTCCGTCACCGGACAGCGACAGACTATCCCTAAACTTCAACACGGACGTGACAGACGCTACAGTTACGTCGGCTGCTGCCTATAATGATTATCAATGGCACTTTGTGGTTGCCCAGAGGAAAGGCAGTCAGGCGGAGTTGTGGATTGATGGTGTGCTCGATGGAAGTGCAACTGTATCCGGCAGCATTTCAAATACAGCAAATCTGGCGATAGGAAGCAAAGACACCCAAAATGATGACTTTCTTAATTCCACTGTGGACGAGGTCAGGATTTATGTGCGGTCTTTCAGCACCGACGAGATAGAAGAGCTTTACTATTCTAACGTATGGAAATACGGTGCAGGCGACTGGTATATGTATGTTAACCAATCGAATTTATCCTCCGACACGTACCGGTATCAGGCCTTTGCTTCTGACGCAGCGCGGACAAACGGGACCGAACAAAGGACCGTCACGATTGAGGCTCCGCCCATACCGGCGGTTATAGTCAAAGGTCCATATTTGCAGGAGGTGACGCAGGGCTCGATAGTCATTATGTGGGAGACGGATGTTGCGGTTGGCAGCAGGGTTGACTACGGGGTCTTAGCACCGGATGAAGGTTTTGTGGAGGACTCTACGCCGGTGACGATCCACGAGGTGCAAGTTGGCAGCCTTACGGCTGACACCTTGTATCATTACACGGTTACGTCCGGTTCGACTACGAGCGACGCAAGTACATTTGCGACAGCCCCTGCGAGCCCGCGCTCCTTCCGATTTGTGGCGTACGGCGATACACGGACGCAGCCGACCGAG
>Ga0209427_10007157_pt1 | contig 12647 bp, 8 predicted proteins | sample DeeMarSWOR136_30_FD_187465 | JGI IMG/M metagenome (GOLD analysis project Ga0209427, IMG submission 187465) | Marine sediment microbial communities from White Oak River estuary, North Carolina - WOR-1-36_30 (SPAdes) (version 2) | ecosystem: Environmental > Aquatic > Marine > Intertidal zone >... | reverse complement strand
CTCCCAGCTATCAGATATTTCACCGGTTGGCTTGATAACAACCGCCTTACATTCGGTGGTGACGGTATCATCAGGTAATAATAACTTTGCTGCGACCTTTATTCTTCTATGTCCTTTATGCTCCAGCCAGCCGACCGCCTTCAGCGGTGTATTTGTTGGTGTCGGTTTTCTGTAAGTCAGGTTCAGTCTTAAAGTAACAAACAGATTATCAAAATTGCCGTCCAGCATGGCGACCCTGCCCGCGGTCTCATCGAGGATTGCAGCTACAATCCCGCCATGTACAATTCCGGGATATCCGTTAAAGTGTTCTTCGATTGTGACAGTTGCTTCAACCTGATTTGATTCAGGATTGTTATACCATACCATTTTCAGGCCGAAATCATTATCACGACCGCACACAAAACACATTCTGGAGGTTGGTTGTTTTATCATTGAATCTTCAATTCCTTACATTCTTTTTTGTCTTTTTCTTAGGCTTCTTTTTGGCAACTTTTTTTCCGGGTACTTTTTTCTTTTTTTCTGCGAGTCTTGGGCAGCCATTTCCTGTTAAGGAATTAAAGAAAGTATCAATCAGCATTCGCCGAATTCAACCTTTGCCGCCAGAATTGCTTCGCTTTACGATGATATTTGAGTACCTCCTCAAGTTTTTTAGGTTCATCTATATTTATTTGTCCGATTCTCTCATCAATCCAGTCATTGAAAAAACGAATCGATTTTTTGCTCAGATAGTGCTTTTCATCACCAATCTCAACGTAGTATGGCGCGGTTGACGCAAATCTAAAGGTATGTGGAATATCCGCTATCACCCGGATAAGAAACCAGCCGCTTTTCGTAAACTGTAAAACTCCAAGCCCGCCGTTGCTGTTAAATTCGGCAAAGGGAACAGTTCGTTCGACGGAACCGTTTTTGACTATTTCAATACTATGAACAGGGTCATTACCGACTAAATCCAATTTTATGTCAAGTTTGACCGTCCCACCTTTGTCGGCTTTGAAAACGTGGCCGGGCTCTTGTTCCGAAACATTCGGTAAAATCAAAGGGCCATTAGTTACAAAAGATATTCCTTTTCGCAGATTCTCCCACCACCGGCCGTATTCGAGGTTTTTACTGCCCGTATAAACATAAACACGATTGTATCCTACGGGATTGCCCAATACTCCCGATGCACTTCCGGCTGATGGGGCTATGCGAATGCCACTATTGAGAATATGGTAGTAAATGTGCTGTGACCAGAAACCATTGCCCCGGGGAGAGGGAAAGTCTTCCATGTTCCGAGGTTTTCCCCATGCCTCGTTATCCAGCATGCGTGACCGCCAACAATGGTTATTGAGCAGTCCAATCGAATCGCCATAGCCATACGCCAGTGCAACGGGAACATCCCACCAGAATGGTTTCTCGATGTCTATCCAGGCAGCGGGCTGTTCTTTTGCCTGCTCAATGAAGTATAATGGACAGGGGTATTCCCGTTGAGCCTGAGTGATATCTACAGGCGATGTCATATTGAAATACATGAAAGCCCCTCCATTACGTTCATCTTCACCCGCTAACAGGTCGTAAAAGTAGTTTCTATCAAAGCTGACTACTTTTGTTTTTGGTATTTTTGTATTCTTCCATTCGTTTGACCGGTTCCACCATGTGATTATGGGTGCGATATGCAGGTCTTCGGCCCGCATAAGCAGTTCGATATCTTTAGCGGGCCTGTGCACGTGCAATTCACCGCTCCACCAGCCTTTTGAAGCCATATCGGTTATACGAGACAGTTTCTCCTTTATTTCAGTGAGAGAGCCGCGTTTGATTTCGAAGGAGCCTTTACACCTTTTGTATTCCGGTCCGCGCTCGATGACGTAAGTGTATTTTCCAGCGGGCAAATTCAGTACCTCCTGGCCGTCGCAACAAAAATGGTCACGATAAGATGGAAGATGGTCGAAAAGCTTCGGCCGGCCTTCGGCATCGGCCAAATGGACCCTGCAGGAAATAGTTTTATTGGTGGAGGCATCGAGAACCGTAAGGCGCAATTTCCCCGAATTTGAATCCGTATTATAGTTGTGTTCATTCGAGAGGCCTGTATCAGGAAAAGCAAGTGCAACAATCCAAATCAAGAATTTTAAGTTTTTCATCATATTCCCTTCTTTCCATAATTTACCGTGATAATTATAACAATATTGTCCATATTGGCTATAGAAGATAGTCTTTTGCCTGTTTTCCAACCCATTCCGGAGACAGCAGCATTTTTTGCCTTTGAAATTGGGTTTGTTTGGGTTTGAATTGGGTTCGTATTGCCGGTTGAAATGGCAATTTTTAAGATTGCGCAGATTAACATGAATGAGAAATGAAATTTTTTAAATTTTAAAAAATAGGGGGAAATTGCGGTTTTTTTGTGTTTTTCAAATAGTGGTGTTTGTTTTTGGTCTATAAATAGGTGTCGACTGGCAGCATAGGTGGATTGGGTAAAAGGGGCAAGAAAAAAACGGTGAAAAAGGGGTGCAAAAGCGCGCACTTCTTTGCAGAAATTTGACAAAGTTAAGCAAAAGCGCGCACTTCTTTGTAAAAAGTATGCAGAAATTTGACATTTTTGTATTTTAACATTTTGTTAGCTTAGGGAATATAGGCAATTCTACAATGGAAATAAAGGGAACAGAAAGTTTAATTCGTTAGTATTTATAAAAAATACATGGATTAAAGACTCTGACCTACGACGGCTTCATAATCCATCGGCCCAAAGAACCTTTTGGTGTTTCCGCTTGCTGGAATTTGCTTATAATAGAAATTGGTGCTTCGGCATTCACAGGATGTACTCTTACCTCCACATCCATATCTCCAGCGGCGAGGGATATTTGTTCTGTAGATAAGGAAGGATTGTTTGTTTCAATAATAGCCCTACCCGGACCAGTAATAATTATTTCGGACGGTGTGCAATCAATTGTGGGTGAAGGTGGAGGCGTACCCTGAAATCGAAAACCAGCACTTGATTTAAATAAAAAATCTTCAATTTTAATAGTCATTTTGTTATTAATAAATTTCAATTTTACTTCACATTTATGGTAAGGGATTACAACACGGTCATCGCTTCCCGGGACAATATATACATAAAGAGATAGTCCGCCAATGCAAGTAGGTTGGCCAAAGGTGTCTTGTTCTTCTTTTGAAATAATGAATTCCCCTTTTATCACCTCAAATGAAGGACTCTTTATTACCGGGTAAAGCATTTTCAAAAGGTCTGTTCTATTTGCCGTTCTTGTTGATGTTGCATCCCGCCAAGGCACTTCCAAAGAGATGGCGCCACCTTCAGGGGTCTTAACTAAAAATGGTCTCCTTTCGGTTTCCCAAAGAAGAGCTACTATTGTTTTACCTTCGTAAGGGATATCGAGGTGTGTCAAGCTTGGTGATAATTCATCAAATTTTGCCTCGATGGCTTGTTTCCAGTTGGACATTTCCTCATAATTAATCCCCTTAACACCCTCTTTCTCATCAACACCTAAAAGCCAGAGAATTGGTTCGCCGTGTGCTGCGTTAGCATGTCCGGCTATTTGTCGGGCAGCCTTGTTAATATCTTTAGGCCATTCGGCCTTTAATTCAATCCGTAAATCTTCAACTGGCTGTTTCGATTCGACTCGCTCGATTATATTAAGAGCCCAATTTTCGATATCATTTGGCCTCATTTGGTAGCCCCCTCTATGATTTTTATTTCTTCTTCTGTCAGGCCGTAGAGTTCGTAGACGAGTTTGTCGATTTGTTTGTCGGTGGCGGCGATTTGCCGCTGGATTCTGGTTTTTTCGGCTGGGACTTTGGACGAGGCCAGCTTTTTATTCAATTCCAGCATCCGCTCAACAAGCTCTACCATTTTGTCATGCTTTTTTACATCATCAGGATTATCAAAATCAATTGTGCGAATAGGCAATTGGGTCATAATTCGGGTCTTTACCTCGAAGAAATTACCTCCTTTTGGTGGTGCAATAAGTCGGTGGAGATAGGTGAGAAGCGATGAGTTCAAGAGAGCCAAAACGTAATTCATGTTTTCGGAGATGGATTGTTTTAAGAGTATACCTTTTAGCTTGTTGTTAAAAAACAACGGTTCATAAATGAGAGTAAATTCACCTCTCTTGGCGATCTCTGGACCGATTATCTTGGGAGCAGTGTAGATGATTGGACGGCGTGGACACCACAATTCATACCAGCGTTTACTAGATCTGTCGAAATATTGTCGGCCTTTCAGTAGTGGACGGACGGAACGGAGATAGCGCATAGTTTTTGGGGCAATTGAGTCTAATTGGTTTTCTGGGTAGAGCGATCCCGAATCTAAGTCATACGGGTAGATAACGACATTTGGTAGTGTCGGTGGATTGATGGGACAGTAGCGATGAATGTCCTTGCCTTTAGCAAGCGGGTAAATGGGCGGAGTTTCAAGGCCAAAGGCTTTGGCGTCATCAGAGCTTAAGTAAAAAGCTTGATCCTTACCACTGTGTATGCCTTCACTTGCAAATTCGACGGTCGTTTGGAGCGGTGGCCAGGTGGCTTGAAGCTTTTCCAAAAGTTTTGATTCGGCGATGCTAAATAGGCGCCATTCTTTGTCTTCGCTGAAAGATGCTGGTGACATATTGAATCGCATCAGACTATCAGATGAAGCATCGCTGATGGCTTTATCTATAGAGCAATGCTTATCGATGGAGCGCCGGAATTGGATTACGTCAGCAGCAATGTCAAACTTACCTTTGCGTAAAATTGTGATGCACACGTAATTCATTGGTCCAAGGAAGACTTGGTTAGTGCCGAAGTCGACGATTGATTGGACGGTGGCGGTTTTGGCAATGACACGACGCAGATCGCGACCGTATTCCCTAATCATAAACATTGACGGTATTATAAATCCGAGAAGTCCGTTTATATTGAGTAGATCAAGCCCTTTTTCGATGAATGGGATGAATAGGTCAAAACGCTGGGATGCTGCGTCATAGCGTGTTATGAGTGCCCGTTTAATTTGGTCACCCAGTATCTTAACATCAACATACGGTGGGTTTCCGATGACGGCGTCGAAGCCGGGATTTTTGCCCTTGAATATTTCAGAGAATTGTACTTTCCAGTCGAAGGGATTGATTTTCTTATGGAGTTCTTCATCTGAGGAATCAATATCAGGTTCATCGAAGAAGTCCGGGCCGATGAGGGAGTTGCCGCATTTTATATTGTTGCCCAAATCGGGCAGCGCGCGTTCGTGGAAAATTTTATAGGTCTGGCCCACCGTTTCGCTTGTTTCGCCTTCGAGCACTTTCAGGAGCAGCGATAGTTTTGTTACCTCTACGGCCTGAGAGTCGATATCGACCCCGAAGATGTTATTTAGAAGGATTTTCTTCTTTTCAGCGATTGTAAGAAACCACTGTCCGCCTCTGCCCTGATAGATTTGCTTTGTGTACTTTTCGGGTTCATTTTCAACGTACCAGTCACGGTGATAATCGAGCAGATATGTATATGCACCAAGAAGGAATGAGCCTGAGCCGCAGGCTGGGTCGAGGATTCTTAATTTCGAAATATCCTTCGGGCTTTTTCCTTCGCAGAGTTTGCCGACGGTGTTTTTGACGATGTAATCCACGATATAGGAAGGTGTGTAATATACGCCGCCTGCCTTTTTTACTTCGGGTTTTTCTTTGACCTCGGCCCGATGGGCGGGAGTTAGTTCGATTACTTTTCCTAAAAACTGCTCATAAACATTGCCTAAGATTTCGGCGGGCAGCACCGAGAATTCGTAAGGGCATTGAGGATAATACAGGCTGTGCAGCATATACTTTAGTGTATTATCATCGATTGTAATATTTGGTGTAAGCTCATCCGGGCCTTCCGGCCGGCCGGTTTCCTTGTGAAAGTAAAACAGGCCGGAGTTGTATTTGTGGTCGGCCTTTTCAAAGACCTCGAACAGTCGGGGGTAATTCTGTTTGCCGCCGCTTATTTTTAGAAGCTGGCCGTAATCTTCGATGCCTCTGTCCTCGCACATTCGAAGAAACAGGATTCTGTCGATAGTTCTCTGGACGGCGAAGTTGATTTCATATTGGGATAGCTTGCTGTTTCTAAGAGAGATTACTCTTGCAAGCTCCGAACGCCATTTTTCAAGCTCGGACAGGAATTCTTTATCGACGGTGGTCGTACCGCGTTTACCTTTTGTAGAAACGGCGAATTTGTCAAAAGAGCCTTTGAGAATCGCATCTTTGGAAAAGATGTCCGAAATCTCGTGCCATTTATCGATATATTCTTTATAAGTGAGATACTTGATCCTTGCTGCGCTTGCCTTGTCCGTATGCTTGGGGCGTATCTGGCAGTCATATACGGCAAATTCTTCGAAGTCTGTCAGTATTGACAAAGGCAGCTTCGCGCTCCAGGCATATCGACGCAACTGGTAAGCCGGGTGAGGGTCACCGCCTATGTCGATAGACGGCTTTTTAGCTTCGAGAAAGAACTTTCTGGTTCCTCCTATGCGGAAACAATAGTCGGGAGCTTTAGTATAGCCGCCGATTTTGATTGCATCTTCGTGAATGACATCCTTGTAAGCCTGTGCGTGGCCGAGCTTATTTGTAACATCCCAGCCTAATTCCTCGAAAAATGGGTCGATGAATTCTCTGCGAAGCTGTGCCTCGTTGTATTGCTGTGAACGGTAGGCTTCGATGTTGCGGTCGAATGTTTCGATAAGCTCTTCAATTCTGGAAGGCACTTTCGCCATTTTGCTGCTTCCCCAATGCTTTAACCAAAGCTAAATTTCATAGATAATACCAACTAAAGTGGATATTAACAAACAATTTTATCTCTCAAAATAAAGGACAGCCACCCAAAGTAAATGATTAATGATGAATGATTATTGGTTATTTATCGGCGAGATATTTTTTAAAAAGCTTGGGCTCCGGTTCCAGAAGGAACTGGAGCCCAATTTCCCGACTCACCTCTTTCCGCCGAAAGCTAAAAGCGCTCAACGGCCCTCCCGAATAACAAATCGTCATTTATCCATCACCGGTTTAACAGATTCAGCGTCCACCGGCCAAAAAAAGTGTTTTATAGACCACAGATTTCCCGGATTTTTGACCGCTGATTATTAGGGGTTGAGATTGCCGCGTCGCTTCGCTACTCGCAAAGACATTTTCTCCTGGCTCCCACGCAATATAAATTATTAAGGATGGGTGATTATTTACCAGCGATAGAGGATTTTTTCAAAAGGTTTGGGCTTCAGACTCTTGGAAGTCTGAAGCCCAATTTCCCGGCTAACCGCTTTCCGCCGAACGCTAAAAGCGCTCAACGGCTCTACCTAAAAAGATCAATCCATAAATTTGTACTAATCAATTATTGTAAAATACGCCGCACTTCCGGCAGGGTTCGAAGTTTTCATTACGTGGCCACCGCTTTATGGTCGAGGAATCCTTCGAGCTTTCTTGCGCGGACGGGGTGCTGTAGCTTTCTTATTGCTTTTGCCTCGACCTGCCGAACCCTTTCGCGCGTGACTTTAAAGATTCTTCCGACCTCTTCGAGAGTATAGGTGTAGCCATCCCCGATTCCGTAACGGAGCTTGATAATCTCGCGTTCTCGATACGAAAGAGTTTTGAGGATTAAATCGATTCTCTCCCTGAGCATTTCCTGAGTAGCCGAGGCGACAGGCGAATCAATCTCATCGTCTTCGATGAAATCACCGAAGTAGCTGTCATCACTTTCACCGATGGGCCTGTCGAGACTGACGGGATGCTTTGATATCTTCATTACCCTGCGCGTCTCCTCCACGCTCATCTCAGCTTCCTCTGCGATTTCCTCTATCGTGGCCTCTCTTCCCAGCCTCTGATGCAGGATTTTGCTGGCGGCACGAAGGCGGCTCATCGTCTCAATCATGTGCACGGGGATGCGAATCGTGCGTGCGTGGTCGGCTATTGCGCGTGTAATTGCCTGTCGAATCCACCATGTCGCATAGGTGCTGAATTTATAACCTCTGCGGTACTCATATTTGTCGACCGCGCGCATCAGGCCGGTATTTCCCTCCTGTATAATATCGAGAAAGCTCAAGCCGCGATAGCGGTATTTCTTGGCGATGGAAACCACCAATCGAAGGTTTGCGCTTGAAAGGAGGCGCTTTGCCTGTTCATACTGTGTAAAGACCCTGTCCATCATGCGAAGCCGCTTATCGAGCTGTTTGGGAGTCTCGTTTACCAATTCCTGGAGGCCGGCCAATTCCTCCCGAACCGCCTCAATATCTTCGATGGTATAATCCATATTCGGCCCGACGTCGATAATCCTCTGAAGCTGGTGCATCTTCTCGCTTATGCTGTGAAGTTTATTTCTCATCGGCTGAATGCGGCTGGTTCGAAGGCTCAGCTCTTCAAGAAGGGTGGCGATTTTACGCCTGTTTCTGTGTATCCTCTTGAGGGTGGCTTTGTTCAGCTTGCTATCCGAGTTTTCGACCGCCTTCTTGAAATAGCTCTCGTGCATCTTCAGAAGTGTACTGACCGTGCTGCAGTTGGCTGCCAGACGCTTCTTTATAGTGCTTTTGGCAAGGTTCTCTGCCGGTGATGTTCTAATTGTCCGGTCGAATGACAGCACTCCCTGGTCCACTTGCTGGAGCAAATCCAGAGCATTTCTGGCACAATAATCGCACTGAAGTAACTTCCTTCTGAAGTCCATCCTTGCAATTTCGATCTTCCTTGCGAGGGTGATTTCTGCCTTTCTGTTCAACAGAGGTATCTGGCCCATCTGCGTCAGATACATTCGGATGGGGTCGTCGATTCTTCTTGTAGTCTCCGGCTCGAGCAGTTGTTTTTCGAGCATTTTGTCGGCTTCTTCCAGGTTTTCTTCGGCGATTTTGTCGTCGTCTAACTGCTCCTGTGCTTCTTCGTCCTCAAATTCCTCCTCTTCCTGCTGCTTCTGGGCATGAGCTTCATCAAGCAGGTCGACTCCCATTTCATCGAGAGTTGCGAGGAGATGATCGAGGCGAGTTGGGCTGACAGCCTCTTCGGGCAGAGCTTTGTTCATCTCATCGTAAGTGAGGAATCCCTTTTTTTCGCCTTTTTCAATAAGTGTTTTAATGTGCTGCTCGGTTGTTTTAGTTTTGGTTTTTTTCGAGGAGCCATTGTTATTATCGTTTTTTCCGGCGGTTTTTTTCGCGGAGGCGTTATTAATGGTTTTTTTTGCGTTTTTTTTCTTTTTTGCTTTTTTTGCCACAATCAGCACCCTTTATCATTTTTTTTCAATTTAGGGTTCTCTATTAACTATTTACTCCAAATCAGACGTTTTAGTTCGTTACCGCTGCTTATAATTCGGTGTTCAACAGCCGGTAACAATTTTCAATTTCACTATGTCATTCCCACGTTGTGCGGATTTTGTTTTACAGTATTCTCGGAAAAACGACGGAGAAATTTAGTCTGGTCGCCGGCAGCTTTAATTTGGCCCCTTTTTCTCTGTATTTTAAGTCGCTGCATTGCCTCAAGTGCTCCGGTAAGGCGCGTCGAGAAATTGGCTTTTTCCTCTCCGAGGCGTGCCAATTCCACAATAGCGCCGCCGGCTTCTACTGATTCGGCCTTGGCCAGGACTTCCTTCAGCGAAGCATCAGGATCGGCGCTGAGCGTTTCAAAAACTATGTCTGCAATTTGTCTCAATATCGACACATCAAAGTCCTGTGTCGTAATCTGTTTCTTTACACTGTTAAAAAGTTCCGGCTCGTTCAACAATACTTCAAGTATCTCTTTCTGAGCCGTAGCGTACAGGCCCCGGCCCATGTCAGGCAGACGGGATGGGGCATTTTTGTTTTGCGCGGCGTCCGTGTCAGAGTATGAGGCGGTCCTTGCGACCCTTGCGATTCTTTTAGCAAGCTCGGCATTTATCTGTTTTGTCTCTGTTCCGATAATTCCGGAGAGGCGATTTACTATCAGGCCCCTGTCGATAGGCGGTACTTTTCCGGCCCAGACGGCAGTGGCTATCGCCTGTAGAAATTCTTCGACTGCCGCTTTGTGGTCGACGAGTGTATCACCGCTATTGAAACCGTCCATCAATCTTTCCCATTTGAACTTGAAGACGTCGACGGCATCGTCCAACAGTTTCTCGAAGCGTTTCTTCCCGGCGTTTAAAAGGAAATCACAGGGGTCTTTTCCCTTCGGAACCCAGGCAAGCTTGATATCCAGTCGCTGGGAGATGCATACTTCCAGTGCCCTGTTTGCAGCTTCCATGCCGGCGGTGTCACTGTCGAAGACCAGGATTACTTTTTTGGCGTATCGTCGAAGGATTCGTGCCTGTCCTGTGGTAAAGCTTGTGCCCAGAGTCGCAACGACGTTGCTGCATCCGAACTGGTGCGCCATTATGCAGTCGGTGTAACCTTCTACGGCGACGGCTGTTCCGGATGAAGAAATTTGATGTCGGGCATGCCGGAGTCCGTAGAGGGCGTTGCTTTTGTCAAAGAGTGGTGTAGCGGGTGAATTTATGTATTTTGCCGGCGCATTATCGAGCGTTCGGCCGCCGAAGCCGATTATCCTGCCGGTGACGTCGGTAATAGGAAACATCAGTCGGTTTACGAACTTATCGGCGAGGCCCGCGGGGGCCTGCGAGACAACGAGGCCTGCCTGACGGAGTAATTTGGACGGGATGTTTTTGGTTTTTGCGGCCCTGAGCAAATCATTTTGGGCCACGGCGAGACCAAGCTGCCACTGCTCAATGCTCTCGGGCGTTATTTTTCTTTCGGCGATGTATTCACGGGCGTTTTTGCCCCTGCCTGGGTCGTTTAGATTCTGTTGGAAGTATTTGGCCGCCCAGACGTTGACCCTCGCAAGCTCATTGGGGTCGACATCATCAGTTTTTGGTTTTGAGTCCTGAGTTTTGAGTGGTTTTAGCTTGATACCAGCCCTCTCTGCCAACCTTTGGAGGCTCTGGGGGAATGTGAGGTTCTCTCGCATCTGGACAAAGGTGAAGATGCTGCCTCCGGCCCCGCATGCAAAACATTTGAATATCTGCTTTGCTCCGTTGACATACATGCTTGGTCGATGGTCATCGTGGAAAGGACAGAGGCCTACCATCTCCCTGCCTTTTTTCTTCAGGCTGACGTGCTCGCTTATGAGGTCAACGATATCGTTTGCCTGCTGAACCTGATTAACAATTGTCTGGTCGAATGTTCCTGCCATACGAAATTCATAACGCTATTGGCGGTTGTTCGATATTGAATCTTCTTAAATAAACCAACCTTCCTTAGTGGGCTTATGGGCCGAGCATTAATGAATATGCTCAAAAGTAATTCTTCACTCCGCAAAAAGAAAGAATGAAAAGTTTATATCCGTTCCAAGGGAATATTTTTCACCCTGTTTTGTATAAAATCAATTAGTTTTGGAATCTTCCTTACTCCATTTATCAGTTAGCATCCAACTACTTATATATAGGCCATAGAGGCGAAAAGTCAAGTCGTGGCGAAAAATGGGCCTGTTAACGCTGAAAAAAGGGTTTTCGAAGCTTTGGACACTTGGTGAAATAGGACAAATCGGTGGTGAATTTAGAATGGAAAATGCGGAATTTAGAAGTGAAGAGGGTGGATGTGTCAGGAAGGCGATTAGGAGCCATTTTAAGCGGTTAATTGGTGGTTAATGGGGTTGGAAGAGAGCGGATTCTGCCTTTCTGAAGTATTTTTTCAGTGGGCGGGGGGTTTTTAAGACCAAAATGACCTGAACAAGGTTGACGCTCGTTCGTAACAGACCTTAGCAATTATTTTCTTTCCAAGCTCCTGTAACTACCTCTCCTCCGGGTTTATCAGGAGCTTTTTTACTATATCAGGCCCCTCAGTCGTCCAAAAACACCGCTCAAAGTATCTGATTTAGCACCAAGGCCGGCTTTTGGGACTTTTGAAAGGGCCCGGAAAGAGTGGTTGGTTTTAAGGAATCATCTGTTTTTTAGGTTTCCAAGGTTGACAAAAGAGCCGGGATTTGGTAAGTTAGTTTTTAGCTTCTCTGCGGAGACTTCTTAGCTGTTTCGTGCGAGTGTGGGCCTTATGGTTCTGAAATTTCGGCCCATGTGGATTTAATGGATTTATGGGGGGAAGGAGGTAGAAAGAAATGAACAGAGCGAGAATTTCAAACCTTTTAGAGAAAATCACTGTATTTTTTGTCCTCTGCTGTTTAACGCTGCCGGCCCAGGGCAAATACGGCGGGGGCAGCGGCCATCCCAACAATCCCTATTTGATATACACGGCAGAGCAGTTGAACACAATCGGGGCCTGTCAACGTGACTGGGACAAGCACTTCAAGCTCATGTCGGACATCGACCTGATGGATTTTTCGGGAACAAGTTTCAATATCATTGGGTATTATCTGAATTCTTTAGAACATAAACCATTCACCGGAGTTTTTGACGGCAACGGCCACAAGATTTCCAATTTCACCTACTTTTCCGCAGAGAAACACTACATAGGCCTTTTCGGATACGTTACGGGAGAAATCAAAGATTTGGGATTGATTGACCCCAATGTTGATGTGGGAACAGGATATTATGTTGGTTCGCTGGTGGGCTTCCTTGTTAATGGAATCATCACAAACTGTTACGTTAAGGGCGGCAGCGTTTCGGGAGATTATCGTATCGGCGGACTGGTGGGATACAATTCGGGCACAATCAATAACTGCTATTCGGCCGGGAGCGTTTCGGGAAATTACGGTATCGGCGGCCTGGTT
>Ga0209427_10007155_pt1 | contig 12648 bp, 11 predicted proteins | sample DeeMarSWOR136_30_FD_187465 | JGI IMG/M metagenome (GOLD analysis project Ga0209427, IMG submission 187465) | Marine sediment microbial communities from White Oak River estuary, North Carolina - WOR-1-36_30 (SPAdes) (version 2) | ecosystem: Environmental > Aquatic > Marine > Intertidal zone >... | reverse complement strand
ACAAACGGGGCGCTAGCTCAATTTGGCAGAGCAACTGACTCTTAATCAGTGGGTTACAGGTTCGAGTCCTGTGCGCCCTACCATCTAGCTCCAATTACTCCCCTCCATCTCCGCCCAATTCTCCTTGTTTTTCAGAAAAGGGGTTGACAAATCATAGAAAACATGTTAAAAGTCTTACAGTCCGTTCATTATCACGGACTGTAAGACTTAAAGGATAATTTAGATAAAAATTAAAGTCCTCTATTAATTTTAGCATATACGGACTAATGAAAGGCGCAAAGCTGGATTGAGAGAGTCTAAAGGGCAGCGAGAATAATAAGTGTTGTAGGTAGCTATTATGAGCACAGTTAAATCAAAAATGAACAAAGTAACAAGACACAGGCAAAAAAGGGAGGCAAAAATACCACCCGAAGTGGTACCTAAAGGTGATTGTAACAATTCGCGTTTAGATGCAAAATGTTATGTTCACGGAGGTACTGAGGGGGAGGTGATAAAAATGTTAGAGAAAAGCAAGATATCCTGCCCCAAATTATATGAATGCTCAAAGATCAGGATGACGCCTATGATCAGAGCATTCCTTCGCTGCTCCGTCGATGACGCTATGAACTTCATATGCGCCAACTGCGATGAGAAGCTAGCGAAGCAAGTGGTTAAGCCACGTGAAAGGATACCAGTCGCGAAGAGAAGCTGAAATGGTTGACTCACGAAGACAGATGAAACCAGCTTGGAAATCCGCGGCACATAAAGCTTCAGAGCAAGGCCCGCTCTGGTAGCACAGACTTCTTCTGCCTCTATCGTCCTCCACTACCTATCTAACTCTCTAGGATTCTCAAGCAAACTCATCAATATTAGTACTAGCTTGAGGAGCAGTATACAAACTGAAATAGTTGTCCAGGGCGTTTTAGTACAATAAACTCACGGGCTAACTCTGTCTGTATTATTGGCTTCCTTCTTCATTTTATATATATTGTTGAGCGATCTACGATTTCCGCTCTTTTACTACTGCGCACCTAATTGTAAATGTGCCTAGAACAAGGCTCTGCCCCCTATCACCAGCCCTGTCACTAAAAATACTATAAGCATGTAGAGAAGCCAACCCACTATACAAGTGGCAATAGCTCGCTCAGTAGAGAAGTCCAGAGCCTGCCTGACTGCGATTACACCCGCAATAAGCGCCCATACGGATGCAACGAACACTATGAGGCCTCCGATGAATGGTATGAAGGAGAAAAAACTCAATACCCTGGGGGAATTTGAGAAACCGATGGTACGCAGCAGTTCTCCATAGGTAGCCGAGGTCTCTGGACCTCTAAATATGGTCGTACCCAGCCAGTAGGCGAACAATGCCCACACAAGCCAGCCAACCACTGAAGTGGCTATACCTATGAGCAGGCCCCAAAGGAACCACATACCACCCTCGATACGCACGCCGGCGATTCCAGCCCCAATGCCACTAGCCAGGCTTACTATGAGCACTGCCATAAATGATTGACCATTAGCTGTAGTATCCGCCTCCACCTCTTCGTAAAGGGCAACTTCTAGTTTTGCAGCACGTATCATCCTATCTATCAGAGAGCGCCTAGCTTCCATTAGGTTTCTCCTTTTCTATATAGTTAAGAGGTCTTCACATCATATGTACTCTATTACAAACGATACAAAGGCATGTAATATAACACCAGTAGCGAATCCGCTTAATACCGCAGGTATTTTGTTTACTCCTTTTATTGCGCTGATAAAAAATACCGCAATGCCAACACAAACTGAAGCAATAAGCTTGGCATTGAAATAGTTCATTCCACTAAAATCCGTAGAAGAAAGCGTTATACCGAGATAAATTACTGAAATTATAACGAGTAAGATACCAAATACGGCGTTCATATTAATTGCCCTCTATTCATTCACTCTTCCCGTTGAATGCTATCTCTTTGTTTTAGGTTTCCTTTTCCTTTTATAATCCAGGCTTAGTACTAACCAATCATGTCCCAGTTTCTTGCCTTCCAACTGACCTTTTTCTAACAATAACCTGACGTGTCTATCTGATAGCCCCAGTTTCTCTGCAGCTTTTTTTACACTGTACATTTTGTATTCACTATAGCCGATAACGGATACAATGTCAATGCTCGGGAGCTCTTGGTAGAATTGAAACGTGGGAGGGACATATCTTGGTTGTATTGGTTTGCAGGCTGTGGGGTAGTCAATCTTGTAAGGGTCGAAGGACAGGCTCTATACTCACAGCCTTCTTGAGGCATCGCTTGTAGAATGCTATAGTATGGTGTGATAGTCCGGCGCTGCGAGAGGATAAGAAGTGGCCTACGAGCTCGTCGGTCAACTTTTTCAGCGGATCGGTTGTTTCGTGGTATTTTAAACGTGGGGAAGTGTCGGAACTGGCAGACGAGCATGACTTAGGATCATGTGCCTTCGGGCGTGGGGGTTCGAATCCCCCCTTCCCCACTGCTTTTTACCGTGTAGTTCCTCTTGGCTTTATACAAGTTAGGTCAAGTGCTATACCTGTGCCGGACGATTGCTAAACGCTCTCGTTGCCTACCGTGGGGAATTGAATTCCCGGCAGTCTGCCGCTGAATGGCTTGTCAAGGTTGCAGCGGCTTTCATGTTTGGCGATCCATTTTTTAATAATAGGTCTGATCTTGCAGAAATTACTCTGTGCTCTCTCAGCAGCAAAGCCCCATGATTTGCTCAGCCGTTTATGCCACATATCTGAATTGAGAAGCTGAAGGGTATCTCCCCTAAATTTCAGAACTGTATCATCGTCGAGGTGCTTTAGTTCTTCTATGCAGTCCCGCCAGTGTTGTATCAGGGCTTCCTGCCCTCCTTGTTCACCGTACTCATTATCGATGCAATCGATTCTGTATTTCACACCTCTGACAAAATTGGGTATAATCTCGAGACAAGCTACGCCGCCAAGATGCAGCCAGACAAAAGGCCCGTCACGCCTGATGAGGATTTTCTCCCATCTCTGTATAAACATCTCGATTATTTCTTCAGCCATGTAGAACTTGCTTTGTTTATCAGACTGCCTTATCAGAGGCAAGACTTTAGGCAACATATCGTACCAGGACACCGGGATTTTTACCGGCAATGGCATTATGCTCAGCGCATTCATCTCTCTCGAAGCTGCGGTTTCGTTCATCTTGCCCCCTTTCGTATTCGAAGCTGCCTATAATTATTAGCAACCTGTTTAGAGAACCAGATTAGAAATAATCCTTAATCCTGCTGATATTACGCTAACCCGAGTTTATCTACCCCGGGTGCGCGCCAGGACATCCTGAACGGTTAGGCCTTCGAAGAAAGCGCCGTCGGTCTCCCTCGGGATCTTGCCGGTCGGGCAAACACTGAAACACTCGCGGCAATCCATGCAGACTCCTGTGGAGACTACTTCATCGATAAATGCCACCCGTCTTTTTGTTCCCCGCCCGACAAAGGTTATGGCATCGGCGCCCTTGACTTCTGCGCAGTAGCGAACACAAAGACCGCAGAGTATACACTGGGTTACTTCCGCCTTGAATCTGGATTTCTCTATTCCGTATTCCTTTGCCAGTTCTGAAAGAACGGGGGCTGACGCAAGCATCAACTCCAGGAGCATTTTTCGGATCTTGACGACCTTGGGGGAATTTGTCTTGACAATGAGCCCGTCTTCTACATTGTAGACACAGGCGGTGACCAGCCTGGTCTTTCCGTCCTTCCCTTTACCATTTCTCGATATTTCCACGGTGCAGAACCTGCACGCACCGTAGGGAGCCAGTTTCTCGTGGTAGCAGAGAGTGGGGATGTCGATACCGGCGTTGCGAGCTGCTTCGAGGATAGTCATTCCCTTTTCAGCTTCGACGCCCTTGCCATCTATATTCAATCGGACTTTGCTCATTCCTGCTTCCCTTTCTTGCGTACCACCTCGGTGCCCGAAGGAACGGCTGCGGGAACCGGCTCCCCGGAGATTTTCACCACAGCGTCGAAACGAGTGGGGCATACCTCAAAGCAGGTATTGCATTTAGTGCATTTGTCCTGGTCAATGACGTGGACCAGGTTCTTGCCACCGCTGATCGCTTCTACAGGGCAATTTCTAAGACAGATACCACATGCTGTGCACTTTTCAGGGTCGATGTAGTATGAAATGAGAGCCTTGCATACCTTGGCAGGACAGCGCTTCTGCTCGATATGCGCTACATACTCATCCCTGAAGTACTTAATCGTGCTGAGCACGGGGTTAGGCGCTGTCTGCCCCAGTGCGCACAGTGAAGCGTCTTGAACCACTTCGGATATCTCCTCGAGAAGCTCGATGTCACCCGACTCGCCTTCCCCATCGCAAATCCTGTTGAGTATTGTTACCATCTGCTCGGTACCGGCACGGCATGGTATGCACTTGCCGCAGGATTCATCGGCGAGAAATTCGGTGAAATACCGGGCGACATCCACCATGCAATTGTCCTCATCCATCACAATCATGCCGCCCGAGCCCATCATGGAACCTGCTTCGGTTAGCGCATCGAAATCAACCGGGAGGTCGAGCAGGCTTTCCGGTAGGCAACCTCCAGAGGGACCGCCTGTCTGCACTGCCTTGAATTTCTTGCCCTGTCGGATACCGCCGCCGATATCATATATTATCTCTCGGAGAGTCATCCCCATCGGTACTTCCACCAGACCGGTATTGTTCACTTTTCCGACGAGAGAGAATATCTTTGTTCCCTTGCTACCTTCGGTACCAATACTGGTGAACCAGCCAGCGCCTTTATCGATGATCAGGGGTATATTAGCCCAGGTCTCAACATTGTTCAGGTTGCTTGGCTTCTCCCGGATGCCGCTCACCGCGGTTCGGATATACTTCGGCCTTGGCTCTCCCACAATTCCCTCGATAGCTGTCATCAAAGCGCTGGACTCGCCGGAAACAAATGCCCCGGCGCCACGGTGTATGATGACATCGAAATCGAAGCCGGAGCCGAGTATGTTTTTACCGAGGAGGCCATACCCGTGTGCCTGCTTCAGCGCTACGGTGAGATTACTCACCGCCAGGGGGTACTCCTGGCGGACGTAAACATATCCCTCGCGCGAGCCAATAGCATAGGCGCCGATTATGAGCCCTTCTATAACGCTGTGGGGATTACCCTCGAGCAGACTCCTATCCATGAAAGCGCCGGGATCGCCTTCATCTGCGTTGACGATAACATATTTTATATCCCCCGGAGCATTGCGAGTCGTCTCCCACTTCACACCCGCGGGGAACCCGCCACCGCCTCTACCCCTCAGGTTAGCCTGTTTAACCGTCTGCAGGACTTCCTCCGGGCTCATCTCAAAGAGAGCCTTAGCCAGGGCGGAATAGCCTCCGAGTGCAATGTAGTCATCGATACTCTTAGGGTCGATGAGCCTGTTGCTGCCGAATACCATCCGTCTCTGGTGTTTATAGAAAGGTATCTCGCCCTCAAGCGCTACTTTCTTTCCTTCAGCATCCTTATACAGCAACCGCTCTACCAACTGTTTCTTCACCAGGGTTGTGGATACGATCTCAGGAACATCCTCTGGCTTTATCCCCAGATAGCAGGTCTCCTCGGGGAAGATAACGACGATAGGCCCCCGCTCACAGAAGCCGTGACAGCCAGTACGCCGAATATCCACTTTAGCCCGAAGGCCATTGCTTGAGATCTCTCTGGAGAACGCCTCGGCGACCTGATCTGAGCGCAGGGCATGGCAGCCGGTGCCAGAGCAGATGGTGACGCACGGTTTGCTGGGGTCCCTACGGGATAGTATGCTCTGTCTCTTTTTTCCCAGGTCGGTAGCCGACCTTAGTCGAGCCATAAAAACTTCCTTATATTACCTAATCACAGGCAGTAACGAGCTTCTCTAATTCTTTGGGGGATGGATTACTGTGGTAATCGCCGTCAAGTACTATCACCGGCCCCAGAGCACAGCAGCCAAGGCAGTTCACCGTTTCCAGTGTGAATTTTTCGTCCGGGCTGGTTTCACCGGGCTTAATATCGATGGCATCTATAACCCTGTCGAGGAGACGGGGTGCACCCCGAACATGACATGCCGTACCCATGCATACGGACAGGTGATGACGTCCCTGGGGTATTAAACTGAAGGCTTTATAAAAAGTGGCGATTCTGTAGGCACGGCTCAGGGGGATACCGAGCTTCTCACAAACTGACATGAGGACATCTTGGGGCAGCCAGCGGCTTTGTCGCTGGATCTCGAGGAGTATCTGAATAAGGGCGCTTTTATCAGCCTTATATTCCTTTACTATTTCATCGGTATCGCTTGCTTCCTGGGCGACCTCACCGATGGTCTCCACTACGTGAGATATCTGACTAACAGGTATACCTAATTTGTCGCTGACGCTGACAAGGACGCTCTCCGAAAGCGGGTTATCTATACCCTTAATTCCCCTGGCTTTTTTTACCGGGGCTGTTTTGCTGGCTCCGCGCGCCCCCCTGCTGGAAGAGCCCTTACGAGATCGAGACCTAGCATTGCCCCGTGCCATGATGTTCTCCTTGCCTGTTCTGCGGTTAGTTTAATTCATTTCGCCCCTGAATTCAAGGCGGATTCCATACTGGCGACGCCTTGAAAAACAGGGGCACAGCTATCAATGCCCCTGTTTTATTGCTGAAAATAGCTTTATGTATGTTCTGACCGAAAATTCCTAATAGATTATCCCCTCATCTGTAAGTTTTTTTATCTCCTTAGTGGACATACCGAGAAGCTCGCCGAAGACGTACTCGTTATGCTCGCCAATCAGAGGGGCGGAACCCGTGACTCCAGCGGGGGTCTCAGAGAGGCGCCATGGAGGGCCCAGGACAACCTGCTTGCCCATCTCTGGATGCTGTACCTCTACCGCAAGACCCCGTTCTTTGAAGTGGGGATCGCTGAAAAGCTCCTCGTTGCTGAAAGAGGGAATAGCAGCGACACCGGCCTTCTGTAAAATATCGGTCACTTCATAATGAGTGTGATTCATCGTCCATCCCTCGACCAGCCTATCGAGTTCTTCCTGGTTCTTCAGGCGGCTGTAGGCATCCTCGAATCTCTCATCCTCGGCCCACTCAGGATGCCCGGCAGCATTACAGAAAGCCTGCCACTCCTCGTCGGTGGAAATTGCGATGCTCACCCATTTATCTTTATCGGTGCCGTGTTCCTTATGTTCCACCCAGCGTCTATATGTTTCGGAGAATTCCTCTTCCTTGGTCCACTCGGGATGTCCGGCTTTCTCGCAGAAAGCCTCCCATTCATTATCTGGAGTTAGCTCATCTCCGTCATCTTTAATATCAGCGCGGCAGCGGTAGCAATTGTGAGGCGCCATGATACTGTCACAGTTTCCCATCCGGGATTGAGCCCTGCCGTTCATGATGTAGTCCATAATCACGTCGCCGGTGAATACTGCGAGACTCTCCACAGAAGCCATGTCGATGTGTTGCCCCTGTCCGGTATGTTGCCGGTGGTTCAGGGCGGCGATGATGGCGAAAGCCCCTGTAGTGGCGCTCATGAGGTCAGTCGAGCCTGTTAACGGGTTAGGCGCACCATCGCTATAGCCTGTCAAGTGAGCCACACCGCTGTAACATGCGAAGCTGGGTGCATATCCTCCGTAGCGCTGCATAGGCCCCGTAGCACCGAAAGCTGAAGAGGAAAGCATGATGATGTCGGGCTTGACCTCCTTCAATGCATCGTAGCCTAATCCCAGTCGTTCCATAGCACCCGGCCGCATGTTTTCGGCCGCCACATCGCTTATCTGAACTATCCTTTTCGCCAGTTCAACCGCTTTCGGCTCTTTCAAGTTAAGCCTGACTGAAAGCTTGTTGAGATTGATGCCATTGAAAACCGGTGAATGGTCAACACCCTCAAAAGCCCGACCCATAGTCAAGGTCATGCTTCTCGTCGGGTCGAGGCGCGCCATACTCTCTATCTTTATGACCTCGGCACCGAGAAATGCCAGCAGGCCGGTAGCATAAGCTCCTGCCCACAGCCAGCAGAAGTCAGCAATCCTCACTCCTTCCAGCGCAGAACCTTTCGTCAACAGAACATCGCTCCCTATATTACTTTCGTCTCTTTCATTCTTACCAGGTCTTCCTTGCTATAGCCAAGGCGCTCGCAATAGATGAGCTCATTGTGCTGGCCGAGAAGCGGCGCTGCCCGCCAGCCTTTGCGGGGAGAGTTGGAGAACTTGTAAGGCGCAGTTGGGTACTTCAGCTTACCTGCCTTGGGATGCTTGATTTCGGCGAAGAAGCCCCTGGCTTTCATCTGGGGGGATTTCACCACATCCTCGGAAGTGTTGACGGGGACAGCGGATACAGCCTCTGCCTGAAGCTGGCGAAAGAGGTCATCCTTCTTATATTGCTGCGTCCATTCCTCTATGCGTGGATTTATATCGTCGCTGTAGAGATGGCGCTCCAGCCATGTTTTAAATCGTTTGTCCTCAGTCCATGAGGGATATCCCATGAGACGCACGATATCATTCCATTCACGGTCAGTTAGCGCCGACATCTGGATGTAGCCATCCTGGCATTTCATAGGGATAGGCATCAGTATAGGCCGCTTGAGCCTGTTTCGTACCAATCCCATATTGGGGAACATGACCATTTCCAGCAGTATCATGGTCATCAGGATATCCTGCTTTGATGCATCTACGTGTTGACCTGAGCCGGTAACATCCATCCTGTACGCTGCTGCCAGAGTTGCCAGCGCTGTGCTCAAGCCGCATATGTAATCGCCAATGTGACCGCCTGCCTTCACCGGTTCACGGCTGAGGTCAGGAGACTGAATCGGCAGCAGGTAGCCTTCCCCTCCGGCATGATAGCTGTTCAGCTCATAGGCTTTATAGTCGCGGTAAGGCCCTGTCTGCCCAAAAGGGGTTAAAGAAGTCATGACTAGCCTGGGATTAATCTTCTTGAGTTCTTCGTAGGTTAGCCCTAAGCTCTCCATTGTCGCCGGGGGATTATCCTGCACAAAGATGTCAGCCTGTTTAATCAACTCTCTAAGTACCTTTTGCCCCGTACTCGTCTTGATATCGAGGGTAATACCAAGTTTATTGGTATTGAGATATAAAAACAGGCCGCTGCATTCCGGGTCGGGGGTATCATTCAGAAAGGGTCCCAGCTGCCTCGCTTTATCACCGGTCCCGGGAGGCTCGACCTTTACCACCTCGGCACCGAGGTCGGCGAGCAGCTTGGTGCAGTAAGGCCCGGCTACAAGGCTGCATAATTCTAAAACCTTAAGGTGGCCCAGAGCTTTCTTAGTTTTAGAAATCATCTCTCATACTGAAAAGCAATAATCTGCATGAAAAAGGGGGTAACCCTGCTAACCCCCGTGTATTTATTTTACCATATCCTGAAATTCCTGGAAATGAACATACACTTGTATCATGCAGGAACTTCACTATCGCGCGAAGACACTGCTTCAAGAAGTGGTTTAGTTGAGTGGGGGAATCGTAGCCCGTTAGCAGGACGATTCTCGTCGAAAAGGCTTTATGCACCAGCGATGAGCTTTGCGGTTATTCGATAACCTCTTGCCGGTAAAGGCTATCGAGCTTCTCCGCACTATATCCCAGGATATCCGTCAGTACCTCCTGGGTATGCTCACCATGGAGCGGTGGGCGGCTGACTTCAGCCGGGGTGTGGGAGAACTTGAACGGGGTGTTTAACAGTTTTATCATCCCCAGCTTAGGGTGCTCCACTTCTGCCAGAACCTTGCGGTGCTTGAAGTGGGGGTCGGAGAAAACCTCCTCGAGGTCGTAAACCGGCCCGGAACTGACATCGGCTTCATCCAGCAGTTTCACCCATTCATCTCTATCCCTGGTGGCGAAAACCTCTGAGAATGCTTTGTACATCTCCTGCTGCCGGTTGAGGTCGAACTGGGTGTTGGTGAACTCCTCTTTGCCTATCAGACGGCAGAGGTTGGCCCAAAGCCAGGGCTCGAAGCAGCCGATGGTGAAATATTTACCATCGCCGGCCTGATAAACATTCATACACGCCAGGTCGCTGCCGGTGGATGATTCCGCACGCACTGTTGAGATGCCGTCAAGGAGGTAGCGGGGACCGTCGATCCAGTGATAAAAAATGGTGCCATCGGTAATGGAGACATCGATATATTGCCCTCTTCCTGTCCTATCGCGGGCAAAGAGGGCAGCTGTTATGGCGATGACGCCGTGGGTAACTCCTCCGAGAAGGTCGGCTATCGATGGTGATTGAAGGTACATCGGCGGCCCGTCTCTGTGCCCGGAGAGGGCCAGTACCCCGGCAATCCCGGCGAAGTTAATCTCATGCCCTGATTTCTGTGCGTAAGGACCGTCCTGCCCATAGCCGGTGATAGAGCAGTAGATAAGCCTTGGATTAAGCCTGCTCAACGTATCGTAGTCCATGCCCCGTCGCTTGAGAACGCCGGGACGGCTGGCCTCGATTAGGACATCCGCCTTCTCAGTTAACCGGTAGAGGATTTCCTTTCCCTCTTCCTTCTTCAGGTCTATAGCGATGCTCTTCTTGCTGCGGTTGTGCCCGATATAGAGCATTCCGGAGTCATCGGATACCACATCGGGCACCTGATTAACAGCCTTCGGTGTTTCAACTATGATGACCTCAGCTCCCAGGTCGCCGAGGATTGTTGAGCAATACCTGCTCGGCCCGTATTTCGATAGGTCTAAAATTCGTATTCCGTCCAGAGGGCCCATGTTTCACCACCTTGGTTGAGATTGAGATTAAGATACTTCATTTCTCGTGCCATTGAATAACTGTGCTGGTCCAGACATCCTCTATCGCAGCCTCCAGCGTTGCTTGGCGAGGCTCACGCACGTTCAGCAGCGGGCTTAAAACCCGGTCTTGTACTTGTTCAAGGAAATGACACCGTTTGCGGAAGCCGAGCAAAGTATGACGCTCGCCTCCGTAGAATACGTAGTCTAATTGTCCGATAAAGGGTTCCAAACGCTCTTTAAGCCGGACGCAAACACGGTCGAAAAACTGCTCTATGTCCTTCTCGCGACCCCGCGCAAAGCGTTTTTGAGAAGAGCCCCCCTTCCTGTGACGCGAGTGAATATAGCCGGTTCCCACCTTGCTTGATAGAAGGCTCTCTCCCTGAAACACTCCTACGGCATAGGCACCCAGGCGTAGCAATATCAGCGCAACCACATATTCCTGCTGGAGAAGCGAACGAAGATTTTCCACATCATATCCGCTGCAGAACAGTCTTTCGCTAACGGGAAAGGGCGGGAGTACCAGATACTTACCCTGCTCACCCCAGAGCAGGGCTGCACCCTTCGGTGAGCGCGCAGCTGCTTTAGCTACATCAGGTACAATATCATCGCCACCTAGCGGCAGGGCTAGCATTTGCTCAATCTCAGTTGCAGGCAAGCCGGGTGGCATGTAGAGGGAAACGGCAGAGCCAGGTGTCTCTTCCAACTCATCGAGCAGGCGGAGCATGCTGGCTCGTTTTAGTTTACGGCGAGTTGAGACTAGCATATCTTTCGAACAGTTATCGAGTTAAAAAATCTACAGCTTCACTATAGTCACCCCATCACCGCCCTCGCCCCGCTCGCCAGGGCGGAAAGACTTGACCAGGGGGTGCGAAGCCAGCATCTCCCTGACAATCTGGCGCACTGTACCTGTTCCAAATCCGTGGATGACACGAACCTGGCTCAAGCTGGCGAGTGAAGCATCGTTCAGGTATCTATCCAGCTCAGGGGCTACATCATCGGCACGCTTCCCACGGAGATCAAGCTCCAAGGACGGTGCCGGTTTCTTCGGCTTTTTCCTGATGGTAGATGGTGCTGGCAGTTTCTTTCCACTGGGAGGCTTCAACTTCTCGGCATCTGCGAAACTCATCCTGAGCCTGGTCTGTCCGACCTGAACCTCGATCTGTCCCTCCTCTTCATCTATGGAGAGCACCGTGCCCCAAATATCCATCTCCGGCAGCCATACCTCGTCGCCAGCACTGATTTTGGTATCCTCGGTGGACACACTGCGTTCAGCTTTGATTCTTGAGTTCAAGATTTCTACCTGGTCACGCACTCTGGCCAGTGTTATTTCAGCTTGCTCTATACTTTCCTGTGACTTAGTTTTCTTCAACTCTGAAGATGCGCGCCGGACTTCCTTTTGTAATTGGGCCGTTTCTCCGGAGAGCTTGTCTCTCTCTTCACGAAATATTTTCCTCTCCTGCTCCTCCAATCCTTGAAGCTCTCTTTCCCATTGACTTTTCAGGTCTGCCGTGACTTCCCTTTCTTTATCCAGGCTGTCGCGCAGGTTCTCGATTGCTTTTTTCTCGCTCATCAGGTCGGCAAGCAGCTTCTCCATGTCCTGGGTGCCCTTCGCCAGCATTTCCCTGGCATCAGCGATTATCTCGGATGACAAGCCAAGCTGCGAGGCTATAGCCAGCGCATTGCTCCCTCCAGGAATGCCCATCGTAAGATGGTAGGTCGGCGCAAGGGTTACAGGGTCGAAGTCGAGAGAGGCATTCCGCATCCCGGGGGTCGTATGCGCGAAGACCTTGAGTTCACTGTAGTGCGTGGTTGCCACAACAATGGTCCCCCGTGAAAGGAAATGCAGCAGGATAGCACGTGCCAGAGCAGCGCCCTCGTTAGGGTCAGTGCTGGTGCCCAGTTCGTCCAGAAGAATCAGGCTATTTTGCGTGGATGTTTGAAAAATACGAACGATGTTGCCTATATGCCAG
>Ga0209427_10007154_pt1 | contig 12648 bp, 16 predicted proteins | sample DeeMarSWOR136_30_FD_187465 | JGI IMG/M metagenome (GOLD analysis project Ga0209427, IMG submission 187465) | Marine sediment microbial communities from White Oak River estuary, North Carolina - WOR-1-36_30 (SPAdes) (version 2) | ecosystem: Environmental > Aquatic > Marine > Intertidal zone >... | reverse complement strand
AGAAGAGTGAAAGCATGAAGCCTTGTGTTCCTTCTAGTAGAACTTTCTTGCCGTTGTTTATTGCGTTGTTGGCTTCTTTTGATACATCTGTTACGTATGCCTGTAGTTCTGGAATACTCTTTGCGAGTTTTGCCGATCTTCTTACGCGTTCCTCGATTGCTGGTCCTACGCCGCAGCCAGTGGTGCCGACAACTCCTTTCAGATGCGCATTTGTTTTGTCTTGGATCGAATGTTTTTCTTCAATTATTGATGCTTGATGATCTATGCCTATACGGTTTTTCACGTTTGTTTCTTCGACTTCTTTTAGAAATTGTGGAATGTTGATGTTTGCTCCTGTACCAATTAGCAAGCGGCATTTTTCATGGACAAAGGCTGCTGGGACCATGTGTAACGCATAACGTCTACCTTGATACCATACAGTATGTGCAGCGTTGACTGAACCTGTTCTCACGCAAACATCTAGTTGGTCGTTTAGGGCTAGGTATGATATTATTTTTCCTTTTCCCTCGTCTCCCCAAAAGCCGCCAGTAACAACTGTGCAGGGCATTTTTTCACCGAGAAGAGAATTTGCTGAGCGTTATTTAAGATTGTTTGCAAGATTCGTGTATAACACGCGCTCATAACTGGACAAGCAGGTATGTGCATTTTTTTCCAGGCTGAGATCAATGCATAGAAAAATCTATCCGGATCGACCTCTTACTTTGTTGAAAGAAAAGTGAGGTATTCGTTGACTAATACTTTGACCAATACTTTGTTTTGCTTTTTTACTCTTTTTTCATCGTTATTTCCATTGTTGAAACCATTCTTGGTCTGTTTTCTCCTTCTCTCGGCGGCATTTCTTCTGTTCCAATGGAGATTTTGTTCACCTTTAAGTCTTTTATGAAGCGGTTTCTAGTTATCTCAGCTACGTCAACAGCTGTCGTTATTGCTTGTCCACGTGCCTTCAAAGTTATTTCCTTGGCGTTGGATGTCGATAGACTTGTGATGATTGCCAGCACGTAACTCATTGCAGGTTTCCTTCCAATGAAAACAGTTCCCGAATCTTCAGCCATATTCCATCACTCCTTCTTTTTAGATGTTGCGCGTTGCTTTGTCATGTCTGTTCGCTCTTTAAGAGCAGAACACCTACCGCTTTATACTGGGTCTTCTTACTTATAAATGCAATGAAATATGATGCTGTGCTAATCTAAAAATGTCAGACTTTTTGGTTTTCACCTTTCATTGTCCATCTTCCGTAAGATTTCGATGAGCTCTTTTGTGGTTTTGGTTCGATGCTTGAAACCGTGTTACGTGGTGAGTAAGTCATGAAACTAAATAACTAATTAATCTCTTGTCAACTAGTCAAAATCAGGTCCAAGTTCAACAGTTCTGCCCAAGCTATGTTTTTCAGAAGTATTCTAAACGTATTTCTTCTTTTGTATGGAGAACATTTCACGAATGCCTTTCCTCCAAACTCGCCTTTCTGAATTTCAGCTAAGAGAACGTTCACTATTACTGAACCGTCTTTTAGGTGGAGGTTTACGTTTTTTCCGAGAAGAGACTTTGCCATGTTTATGCTGAATTTGCCGAATCCTTCCATGATCTACCACTCCAGATTTTTCTTGGCTATTTTGCTCCAGCAACGCCTACAGATTGGTCTTTTCATCCCGTTGTAAACGATGTAGACTTCAATGTTCGTGTTCTTACATTCCTTATTCCAAGGATTTCTACAACGCTCCATCAACGCGCACCTCCAGTAGCAAACTACTGACAAAACCTTCAGCATTTTGCTTTTTAAAAGTCTCTGTGAAACAGCACTTCTGCACTGTACAGAGAGATATGTTAAAATGAAAGCACAGGCAAACGCTAACTCTCACATTTATAACTGAAGTTGCAGTTTCTTCCGAAGTTTTATTCCAATTTCTTCTAACTCAACTCATTTAACAACTTGCTTAGATGCGGATTATCTCGGGAATTATCTTCTCCTTTGTTATCCTCAGCAATGCCACCGTCGGCTTAGTTATGAAAGGAGGTAAAGGATTCGTTGGACTTCCAGGATTTATATACAGGGTTTTTCCTTCCCATTTTATACTTGGATTATGTGTATGCCCATAGACAAGCACATCAAAGCCTTTTTGCTTAACGATTTCCCGCATCTTTTTCATCCCAAATAATGCTCCAGGGTTGTGCATAACTCCTATGTTCCAATCAGAAACCTTGACAGAGTTCAGTTTCGGTAGTTTCCCACGGATTTCAGGTCCATCCATGTTTCCATAAACAGCCAAAACAGGTGCAAGATGCTCCAACTCGTCAATAACAGACATACCCACCAAGTCTCCAGCATGAACTATGAAGTCCACTTTTTCAAAAACCTCAAAAACCATTCGCGGAATCTCCCGAGCCCTGACAGGTACATGCGTATCTGCTATCAAGCCAACAGTCTTCATCAAACCAGACTCACGGAATCTAAGAAGGATCTGTGATCTCTGGCTAACCATTCAGACGTCCTCTTCAGCACTTTAAGAGCTTCTTTCTAAATAAAGAATCTTGCTGCGTATAATCATGTTAAATGCGGACTTAAGCCAGAACTCTATGGAAGTTTCAGATAGAAGTATTTCTCCCTCATCTCCTTCGCTATTATTCCGATCCCACACCATCTCCTGAGAGTTTCAAGAACGACGGCTTTATCAGGATTCCTAAGGTTAACATCTGGTTTCTCTCCGTCTCTTTTCTCTAAAACTTTAGAAACAAAGGTTCCAACTTCTTTAGCCGCTTCTTGTGAGGAAAAGGCTCCTTTAAGCCCACGTCTTTCCAATGTGACACTGAAGGACTCGCCCTTCCGGATTTTCTCGAGGAGAGGTTTTATAGTTTCACAAATCTGCATAACAATACTTCTAGGGGAGAAGATGAAGGATTTTTCGATGGGAACAACCCTAGATAAAGCAAAGATGTTTCTTTTCTCAAGTTCCTGCAGAAAAGCCTCCAGGTCTTCCACCCTACCTCTTATGACATCCCTAAAATCCGTCCGGTAGAAGTCTCCAAACTCTCTCATCTGTTCTAGCAGTTCCTTTTCTGCATAACGGTGAGAGGTCAAAACCACTTCCATATCGCGCAGAAAAGATGTTTCCGAGGATAAAGTTTGCTAGGAGAATTTTGAGACAAACTTGTTTCTCTTAATAAAGAACCTTAATTTCCGCGGCAAATCTGTTCTTACGCCTATTCCGTGGGAAGAACAGATTTCGAAGCGTTCCTTTTCTCCACTAACCACCGCCAACTTGCTATTCCAATAGGTGCGCTTTCATAGGAAGGAATGTGTGTTATTCTTTAGACAGGGGCAAATCTTCTTCTTAAAGTCTCCTTAATAGTTTCGATCCTTGCTTTTTCTTTCCATAGTTCTTGCCTCTGCTTTTCTTCTTTTATTCCTGTTTCTTTTTCCAATTGACTTAGGCGATTATACTCGTCGATGTTCTTGTTGGTTTCGTTTATGACTTGTTCAATCCAATCAAGTTTGTCTCCGAATTCATTTGCCGTGGTTACAAGTCTAAGTTTGTCGCCTATAACGAAGAGCTTTCTATCCCATAAATGTCTGCTCGATTTCCATGTCCGTTCAAAAATGTCTTGCCAAATGTGATCGGGTATAGAATCTAAGGGAAGATCAATTATGTAAGCGTTAGGAAAATAACGATCTCTCCTTATTGCAATCTTGTCAACATCGAACGGTCTCAAAAGTTCTACTTTTTTTACTATTTCTTTCATACCTAGTCCCAACTACTAATTGTTTTGTTACACACTTTAAAATTTCTATCCGTAAAGGCTTTGTATTAATGCGAGTCTAAAGATAGTCTAGGCTTGTAGAACGAAAGATTCATAATAGCATAGTCAAATCGTTTCACTGTAACATTTACTGATTGGAAATTCGATTTCAGAATAGTAATCTTCATTTCTTAAATCAAATATTCTATAATCAATGTGATAAGAAGAGGGGCGCAAAGATTGAAGACTGAGAACAAAAAAACTGTCGAATCATCGGAGAGTATTTCTCGAGAAGAACGGAAAAGAGAAGCAATTAAACCATTGTATCTAACTAGATATGAATAGATAATCGAAACCAAAAGATCTCTATTTGCTAGACTTCACAGTCTTAAAATTCCCCCCCACTAAACATTCTGCCTCTTGTGAAAGAATTTGACCCGGTCTGTTCTGTGGTGCCGATCCTGCTCACTGGCGGAACTGACGTTTCTTCAAAAGAAGGCAGCACGTGACATGACTTTCAATTAATGGTTGCAGATCTTCCTTTCGGAGAGATTTCGAACAGGGCTTGTGACATAGGGGGATAGTACTTTTATAGAAAACTTGGTGTCTGGAACACGCATTCTATTATGTTGTTGAAAAGTTTATTAACTGAACGTCTTTCGCGAGTGAAGTTATAAATACGTGTTTGAACGGTTTTTACTATTCTGCTCTAAAGGAGGTTTTGATATGCCGGCGATAGGGGTTGGTAGGATCTGTGTGAAACTGGCTGGTCGAGAGGCTGGAAAGAAATGCGTAATAATTGACATAATAGACAAAAACTTCGTGTTGATAACCGGTCCAAAAGAGGTGACGGGTGTGAAGAGGCGGAGGACAAATGTAAACCACATCGAGCCTCTTCGAAACAAAGTTAAAATTAAGCGAGGAGCATCCGATGAAGAGGTTATGGAAGCACTTAAGACTTCACACAAACTAGAAGAAATGGAGCAAAAGGTTAAGCCAGCTTTTGCTTCTGTTTAAACTATTATACTTCTAACCCTTTTTCTAAATTGTGGGAGTAGTATCTGATATGGCTAGAACAGTTGCTCCTTGGGAAATTGAGCTTAAATTGTTGGTGAAAGCTGAGGACAAAACAGATCCTCGCTACGGTTGTAAACCAGAAGAAAGACCAGCTGAACGTTACATAAAATTCGGCGTTATCAACCTTGACAAACCAGCAGGTCCAACAAGCCATGAAGTGGCTGCTTGGGTTAAACGTATCCTAAAACTTCAGCGTGTCGGTCACGGCGGGACTCTAGAGGCTTAAACCGAGCCAGAGAAATCCCCACGTGACCGGTGTCTTACCGATAGCTCTAGAGGAATCTAGGAAGGTTGTTCAAGCCTTGCTTTTAAGTGGGAAAGAGTACGTCTGTCTAATGAGGCTTCATAGAGAAGCAAAAGAAGAACAAGTGAAAGAAGTCCTAAAAGAGTTTGAGGACACGATTTATCAGAGGCCTCCCGTACGAGCTTCGGTTAAACGTAGACTACGCACAAGAAAAATCTACCACATAGATTTTCTTGAAATGGATGGGCGAAACGTGCTTTTCAAGGTTGGATGTGAAGCGGGAACATATGTGCGCAAGTTATGCTTTGATATCGGTGAGGTTATGGGATGCGGAGCCCACATGCAAGAACTACGTAGAACCAGAGCTGGATCCTTCGCTGAAAACAGCGACATTGTAACATTGCATGATGTGGCTTACTGGTTTATGAAATGGCAAGAGCAAAAAGACGATGAAATTTTAAGAAAGTTTGTCCAACCTATGGAGAAGGCTTTGGATCTTGTTCCCAAAATTTACATTCGAGATTCTGCTGTGGACGCCATCTGTCATGGGGCAAGTTTGACCGCACCAGGTGTCTTATCCATTGAAACTGGAATAGACAGCGGATCAATGAGTTCGGTTTTCACCTTGAAAGGTGAAGCTGTGGCTTTGGCTAAGGCTGCTGCTTCCACTGAGGAGATTTTGGAAACGGAGCATGGTATTGTTGCTCAAACCATGAGGGTTTTGATGTCTAGAGGTACATATCCGAAACGTTGGAGAAGTGGCGAGACATAAATGCACAAGAAAGATGAAAGCCAAAACCACTATTTTACGGCGTTTCCCAAATCCAAGCTAAAGCTTGGAGTAATACACACATATTTTCGCAGGAGAACTTTCGAGTTTTTGACATCTTCAGGAGTTTTTTCTAAAAAACGTGTTGACTCAGGCACAAGACTTCTCATAGAGTCTATGGTTCTTCCTGAAAAGGGAAGTGTTCTAGATGTGGGATGCGGGTATGGCGCTGTTGGAATCGCAGCCGCCACTTTCAATCCTGATCTACACGTAATTATGGTTGAGGTGAATGAACGAGCTGTCTGGCTTGCAAAACAAAACATCAAAATCAACGGTGTCAACAACGCAGAAGTCAGACGCGGCAACCTATATGAACCAGTAAAAGACTTAACGTTCAACTGTGTTCTTTCTAATCCTCCTGTAAGCGCTGGAATGGAAACCGTCAAAGCAATAATTGTTGAAACACCGAAACACATGACGGACAAAGCTTTCTTCCAAATGGTTGTGAGGTCAAAGATCGGTGGAAAAAGACTGCGCATGCTTCTGGAATCAGTCTTTGGAAATGCTGAAATCCTCGCAAGGAAAAGTGGATACCGCGTTTTTATTTCAGAAAAACAATAAAGCAGGCGGTTAACATTTGATTATGGCGATGCCGGGGTCTCCTAGTCAGGTAGGGAGCAGGCCTGGAGACACTTAAAAGGTTGAGGTGCCTAAAAGCCTGTGGCCTCTCGGGGCCGCGTGGGTTCAAATCCCACTCCCGGCGCCAACAATGTTGAATGGAACAGACCCGTGGTCTCCTATTTCCGTTTTCTAATAATCTTTCCGCTCTCTACGTCCTTGACGCACTCGAACCTGGCTTCCACCAGCTTGTGCGCGCTAAAGAGTCGTGTCATTTTTTTGGAAAAAAGACTGTTTTCAACATTCGGTTGCTATTAGGCTCCAAATATGCCATCCCAAAAACTGTTTTTCCGTCGCCAAGCTTTTTCTGCGGTTGATGGGCTTCTGGAACACGCTGAGATCCGCAAGCATGTAATCTCATCTTGCGTACAATATGCCTAGTTGATGATAAATGCACGTTTAGGTCATAGAAACTGCATTGTGCTAAGTGCCTAACAGATATTTAAGAGCAGTTTTGGCAACTTTAGATCTTTTTGAATCATTGAGCCATGACTTAAGAATGCCTTGAACTTCTGGGTGTCTACGTGCCAAATAAAGTAGAGCCGAAGCCGCAGACCGCCATACATATCTTCTTTCATCTGTGGCAAGCCTAGTCAACATTTTGATGCCTTCATGCCAGTTCTTGCTGCCTCCATAAGATGCAAACGCCATAGCCACATTCCAAAGAGTACCTTCATCTCTTCGATTCGCCCATCTTTGCAAATACTTCAAGGTAAAGTTTGGATAGCAACGAAGTAAGCCGTCTCCTATAGCATAAGGTCCCAGATTTTTCCTTACGTAAGCGGTTTTATCAGAAAGGAGCAGTTCAAGCAGGCGAATTAGAGGTTCTGCCCATTCTTCCTTTCTCAGATTTCCAGCACTTCGCACCGCAATTGCAACGCACCTTCTTAGGTTGGCTGAAGAACCTGTGCTCCAAGCCTGAAGAATTGGATAGACTTGGAGAAAATTCTTCTTGAGAAGTTCACCCCATACTCCATGAGCAGCCTCTCGGACAAGCCAGTGTTCGTCATCAGCCAGATCTGTCAGAATCTTCTTAGCTTTGTTTCTGTCTTTGTCCCAGAGCTTAAGAAGTAGCGCTGAGGCGTAACATCTCGTATGTGGATCTTCATGATTAGACAGACTTATAGTCCAATACCCCATTCTTTCTTCTTTACCTTCTAAAGCTTGCAACAACAGTTGTGAGGCTGACCAAGAAGCTTTTCCCCACTTCAAGGAAGATGTGAGCTTGCTGAACTTTTCTAAATCATCTTGAGAGATAACTCTGTGTAGATCGCGTTCCATCTCAGATGATAAATAAAGTTTCATGAAGTCTCCTTAACCTCCTAGATTTAATCCGAGCATGTATTATTAACCATAACGCGTATACCAGTGGCGCACGCACAAAAAATCTGAAAGTGCGCAGAAGATTTAATATATTTCTAGTTGAGATGTCAGAACGAGAGGTTTTGTGATGACTAGTGTTGTGGTTGATGTTGACGATACCTTGATAAATACTGAACCGAGGATGTACAGGGTTTGGCGCGAGCTTTTGGGCCGCGAAGTCCCCAAGGAGGCTATAGAGACCCTGGGTGTGGGGCAGATCTTCATGAAATATGCGTCTACTGAGCAGAAATCACGCGCCGACGAGCTGAGGAGAAGGTTTTGGGACATATCACTTTGCTTGGAAGAGGTTGGAATTGAACTGGCTGAACTAGATGAGCCTGTTCCTTATGCAGCTGAAGTGCTTCAAAAATGGTGCAAACATTGTAAGCTGGTTTATCTCACTGGCAGAACTGAAAACAACCGTGCTCTAACGCTGCGTCAGTTGAGAAAATTCGGCTTTCCTACAGAGAACATTCAACTGGTAATGTTTGATCTTGAGGACTATGCCAAAGCACGGGGCTTAAATCCTTCTGGATCAACACTAGTTGATGCAAAGTCAAGGCTGTTCAACATGATCTCCAGAGAACAAAATGTCGTCAGGGTTGTTGACGACTATCCTGGCTACTTTAATATCTACAAACAATTCGATGTTCCCGACAGAATCGGCTTCTTACGTCCAAAACGCTATTCACCACAAGACTACATTGATCAAGGTGCCACAAGAGTAGTCGAAAGCTGGAAACAACTAGAAGACGATCTGCCAAAATCAACATAACAAACTGCGTATTGCGGAGGCATTCAGCATTTGCTTTCTGATTTGGGACGCTTGTTTTCATCCACAGGTTATTCCGTTAGAAGCAGATTTTCCCAACTTATACGCGAATCGTAGATGTCAGTAGAGTAGGTTTGGTGAGGAGAAACCGAATATATTTTTACACATAAGACTATTGTGGAGAGCGTCGTCAATGACGTGGGAAGAGTACTATTCCGTATTGCGTCAACTTCCAAGTTGGCTTAAGAAGCCTGTTCCATTTGTTGCTGAAGCTTTATCTTTCTTCAAAGAGTGTGGAGTCCGAACAATCCTTGACCTAGGCTGCGGTATGGGCAGAAACTCCATTTACTTAGCCAAGGAAGGGTTTCACGTCATCGGAATCGACACTTCGGCAAGCGCTCTGAAATATGCAAAAACTTGGTCCAAAACGAAAGCGCTCAACAATAATGTAGTTCTACGTGCGTCGATGACCAGACTGCCATTTGTCAGTCAAACCTTCCACGCTGTGATAAGCGTAAGCGTTATCCACCACGCAAGAATCAGAGACATCAAGAAGACAATAGAGGAGATCTGCACAGTTCTCAAAGAAAATGGTCTGTTTCTGGCCAATCTTCTATCTACAAAAGATTATAGATACAGACAAGGTGAAAAACTTGAAGATGGAACGTTCCGAATCTTGGAGGATTTCGGAGAGAAACAATTTGAAGAGATACATCATTTCTTTTCACAGAGGGAAATTCGAACTCTTCTGACAAGCTTCAAAAATGTAAGCTTGGAGCAAATTCAGAGCGGAAAGAAAGAACGACTGCATACTTATTGGAAGGTCACGGCCTCCAAATAGACTGGTGATCGATAACGATTATCTTTGCTCACATTGATAATTTTGGGACGGAGTTTGGGATAAATTGGAACCTTTTTTCGTGAATCTCACGGATGTGAACAACCTGGATTATACGATTTTGACAAATCCCGGGATTCTTTTCATCTTTTGATCGTGTACGGTTATTGCTTTGAATGAGGTATATACATTTTCTCCAACATTTAATCCCAGTTCTTCTGTTGCCTGTTTTGTCACTGGAGGTGAGAGCGCGCTGTCCATGTATATTCCAAACGTTGTCCCAGATCGGGTCATAAGTTTAATTCACAGTTATTGTTGTGTTGCTTGAATTTGAACCTCAAACTAGGTGAACTGATGAGGCTTTGAAAGTGAGGAAGACTGCGGAACCAACATTTAGTCGCATTTCAACGAAGGATCGTTTTGTTACCTGAACGACAAACTCCTTTCCAGCGTCGACTCTCAACTTTACTACTGGCCCCAAATCTAAGATTTCGAATATCTTCCCTTTGAACATGTTTCTTGCGCTAGAAGGTATTATTTTCTTTGATACGATTATATCTTCTGGTCTGACGAAAACTGTAACCTTTCCAGACTTTCTTAAGGCGGCTTCTATTTTTATGCCGTCTTCGACCTCTATAACCGATGTCCCTTGTCGAAGAATCTCTGATTTGCCAGAAAACACGTTTTCGAGCCTTGCAAAACTCGCCAAGTTTGTCGATGACCCTCGGAGGACTTCTTGAGGTTCGCCGATCTGCGCTATCTTACCTCCAAGAAGCAGAGCAACTCTGTTGGTTAGGGTTTCAGCCTGAAATATATTGTGTGTGGCCATGACTACGGTGGTGTCGTTTTCACGGTTGATACGGGAGATGGTTTCTTCGATGATGGAAACATTTTTGGGGTCTAGATTTGCCGTTGGTTCATCGAGTAGCAGGAGTTTAGGCTTCAGTACGAGGGCTCTGGCCAGAGAAACCCTCTGTTTTTCTCCGCTGGAAAGTTTTTTTGCAGGACGGTTTTTATATCCTCTAAGCTTCACGAGACTTAGAGCTTCTTCGATTTTCTCCTCGATCTCCTTTCTTGAGTAACCCCTCAATTTAAGCCCGTACGCAACGTTCTTGTAGACCGTTGTGTTGAACAGAGCTGTTTTCTGAAAGACCATGGTGCTTCTCCTTCTGGCTTGGCTTCTGTTGCGGTCATTGGTTTTCCGGCCTTCTAAGAAGACCTCTCCGCTGGTTGGTCTGTCGATTGAAGCCATTATCCGGAGCATAGTTGTTTTTCCAGAACCGTTAGGACCTAAAACAGTGAAAATTTCCTTTTCTCCAACCTTTAAGCTGACATCGTCAAGAGCGGTTATTTCTCTGTAGCATTTCGTGATTCCTTTCAGTTCGACCAGAGTTTTCATTTTATTCGTCTCTGAAGGAAATTTGTAAGGATTGTGATTGTGAAAACTATCGCCAAGAGTATAATCATCAGATGAATACCATACTCTATTTGTCCTCTATTAACTTCCAGCGCTATGGTAGTTGTCAACACCTGTGTGAATCCCCGAATGTTTCCACCCACGGCAAGGGCAACCCCCAATTCAGCTATAGCTCTGTTGAAACTCGCTATGATGGCTAACACAACTCCTCCCATAGATTCCCTAAGAACCGCAAGAGAAGCCTCTACCCCCGAGGCACCTAGAGTCTTTGCCAAGTCTGTTATCTCTGGGTCTACAGATTCCACAGCGCTTATGGTTAAGCTGATTATTATTGGAGTCACAAGAATGGCCTGACCTATTATTATGGCTTGAGGGCTGGGAAAAAAATGGAGGAAACCGAGGGCTCCTGTTCTGGAGAAGAGAAGATAAAGGATTAGTCCAAGCGCTACGGTTGGTATCCCAAGCAGTGCGTTGAAGATTCCTTTAGCAAACTGTTTTCCCGGAAAGCTTTTCATTCCAATGAGGATGCCTAATGGAAGGCTCCAAAGAGATGATAGTAACGTGGCTGTTCCAGATATGTGTAGGGACCTAATGGTTATTTGGAAAATAGGATTCTGAAGGAATTCCCACATTATTTAAACTCCTGTTGCTACGTGTAGAGTTCGGGATGGTTATCTTGGTATTCTGGAGGACATTCGTATCCATTAAAGAAGGCGTAGTTCTTGATCCATTGGACCAATGTCGGGTTTTTGTCATGTTTTAGGAGGTTGACTGCGGGATAGAAGAGACTCTGCCCATACACATCTTTGCCGAAGGTGGCAATTATTTCTTGCCCCTTCTCGGATATGAGGAACTTCATGAAAGTGATGGCTCCATTAAAATTGATGCCAGAATGCCCAGTTTGATTACCTGCAATAGCGCTATACACGTTGAGCAGCTCCTCTCCTTCAGTCACCAGAGCCTCCAAGGAAATTATCCCGTCGTTGTAGTATTTGAGATATGTTCCCATGTCTGTTAAGGTATATGCGTCAAGATTGTCAGCGACCTGCAACGTTTTTCCCATCCCAGCGCCGGCTTCTACGTACCACCCTTCATTTCGCAGAATAGTCCAGTTGAAGCCGGCAGCAGCCCACAGACTTTTCTCCTTGATATGGGTTCCAGAATCGTCTCCCCGTGAAACCCATTTTGCGCCTTCGTTTATTCCAGTTTCCACGATATTCGCCAAAGCGTGAGTGGGAGACAGGTCTTCGATGTTTGCGGGGTCTGCTTCTGGTCCTACTATTGCAAAGAAATTGTAGGCTATGATTTTTCTGCAAACTCCATATCCATCTTCCAAAAACGACAATTCTTTCGATGGTGCATGCACTAAGATCATATCAGCGTCTCCTCTTTCTGCATGCTCTATAGCCAGACCAGTTCCCACTGAAATAAAATATACGTCTATGGAATATTTCGCCTCAAATTCATCCTCAATGGTGTCTAGGAGTTCAGTGTCGTAGAGGCTGGTTGTAGTGGAGACCACGAGTTTTTCCTTTGGACCGTCTCCAACGTAGTAGGCGGTTCCAGCAACTGAAACAACAGCGACGAGGATGAGGGCAATTATCCAGATTATGATACTCTTACGCATTTTGCAACCTCGTTATGTTTTGCTGTACCAATCGTCGAAACATCCTTATATGCATATCGGTATAAGACCAGTTGGAGCCAATGTTCACCCACAAAAAACACAAACTTCTGTGTAAGGTCTGGCTTGAATACG
>Ga0209427_10007151_pt1 | contig 12650 bp, 9 predicted proteins | sample DeeMarSWOR136_30_FD_187465 | JGI IMG/M metagenome (GOLD analysis project Ga0209427, IMG submission 187465) | Marine sediment microbial communities from White Oak River estuary, North Carolina - WOR-1-36_30 (SPAdes) (version 2) | ecosystem: Environmental > Aquatic > Marine > Intertidal zone >... | reverse complement strand
CCGCCATAAGCGATTTCAGCGGAGTCATTGAGCCTGCCAGAACGAGACCACCCGATACGACGGAGCGCATCAGTTCCCTTCGTGAAATCCTCTTTGCCATATTCCTCTCCTCCTAGCTACTCTTCCCAATACAAAAACGCAGTATCTAGTGGTAAGCAGTTCGTAATCAATATGTATTGAACTGATAACAGCTAAAAGTTGATTAGAATTTGTTTTTTTGGGGATGAAGTATAGAAATATTACCCTTGTGTGTCAAAGTAATAATACCGGCATTATCCTGGGCATTTTCACCATTATCGTACTGACAAGACAAAGTGCCAGAGGCATGTACAGCAGCTGACAAAACCACGGCATCATAGGGCGGTTAATAAAAAACACAGGACAACGCCCGAGACAATCACGATAATCAGGTGAAATCCCAAGAATTTATACCATGCCCCGGGTTCTCTTTCGGCAAGAAGCGTGAATCCGCCGGCAAAGGTAAAGCTTAAAAGCATATACCACAGCCCGCACAAAATCCATTTCCACCAGCTCATATGCAGACCCAGATCCTCAGCCCACATGGGGGCGCCGGCTATGATCATGGCATATATCAAACCCATTATGATCCAGAAAACAGGTTTGAACAAGGGAGAATAGATAATCATGGTTTTACTCCTCTCTACCAAGTCTTTTCAACATCGAACCACTCTTCAGTCATCAACCAATCGGGTGGTTTGTGATATGTCGCGTTTTTACCTTCAGGTGGCGGCAAGAAGTCTCTCGCCCCGGGATAATCGAAAAATCTCTTCTGCATCCACAAGAGCATGCTGGAGGTCGTGCCGGTGCGGTCCCTGGTGTGTATATACTTTGAAAGGGTATGCAGCCAGTTGTTTTTGCGGGTATAAGGACAGACGGACAGGCATATGCGGCATCCCCGCGGCCGGCCCGTGGCTAGGCTCGCCCATACCTGAAAACATAATTCGCTCTGAATTTTCCAACGTTTATAGCCGAATTCAATACCCGGTTCATCCTTGTGGCTGATGGCACCCGTGACACACCGTTCAGCGCAGATCTTGCACTTCTTGCAGAATTCCTTTACACCGAAGTCAATGGGCCTATCCACCTCCATGGGGATATTGGTCGTAACACACCCTAGTCGAGTGTTGGCCCCCAATTCCGGGGTGATAAGAAGTCCCATCCTTCCCTGTTCTCCAAGCCCGGCGTCAACGGCTATGGGCGGCGTGACCAGGTCATAGGAACCGGGCGGAACATGGGCCCTCGCAGGATAACCCAGTTCGTGGATAAAGGCCTCCAGCCGGGCGCCGATGATACGCTCCCTGGAATAGGCATCATAGGATGTGCCATAGACCGCGTTGGAGAACATCATGTCCCATTCATGAGGCGTGGCGAACACGATGGCATATTCCCAGTGCTTTGGAACCTCATAGTCCACTTCGCCGACACCACGCAGCCGTCCCTGATAACACCAGTCGGGATTGAGTTTCGTGATTCCCACAAGCGTGGCGCCAAATGTATGTGTGATCTTTTTAATAAGCCGAGATGCGTGTTGCGTGCTTTTAAACGGAAGTGGCTTTTTACGGTGGATGCCCCGGAAATCCCACCCTTCCGGCTTATCTTGCGGTTCAGGCGGATAACCGGCCTTTGTATCTATCCTTTCTTTGGACATGCCTTTGGATATATTGAGTTCAAAAAGGCTCGCCATTGCCTTGGACCATGCATCGGCAATGGCAAATTGGGTTGCCCATTTGGGCCAGTCTTCCTGCTGCTTCCTCAGCAATTCAAATGCCTTCAGCATATGTGTATAGGCATCCTTGTTCTCAAGGTAAAATCCTTTGAGGGGCTGTGGAAGAGCCTCTATACCCGCAGTCGATGACCATTTGGCCCCATCGCTATCTCCAGGTGACATCATGAGCGTCATCATCGATCTGAGCCGGCCCTCCAGGCTATCAATATAGCGCAGGCGGGCGTGCTGTTCTGTCTTCTCATATGTGGGGCTTTCTCTTTGAAAGGGCTTGCGATTGAAAAACTGTCCCGCCCCGTGGGTGTATCTTTCCCAACCCGTGTAGGAGTCATAGTTTTTACCGGCCATGTATCCCGCCAATGAGATGCCCACAATCCCCAGAACAGCCGCCAGTAATGCCCCTGATTTGAGCAGGGATCTGGTGACACTGTCTGCGGCCAGAGCAGCATCAACCGGTCCCAGAAGAAAAATTGTGAACAATATAAAACACACTGTAAGGCAAAATACTTTGTTCATAAGAACCTCCATCACTTAATACTTTTCTGGTCCCTGGTTTCTATTTCCTGATTCAGGATAAAACGACTTGGTTTGGAGAAGCTGGGAGTTAAAAAACTTGGAGACACCCGAGAGGCTCGTCGAATATCTCAAGGCCGAACGACTCACGACATGAGGTGGCAGAATTTTTCCTTGCACATACCAGGATAACCTGCCATGGCAGGGGCACGGCATGCCGTGCCCCTGTATGTGAGAAATTCGGGTTTGTTAATAAAGCTTGAAGAATAGCGTCATCCCGCGTCCGGTGGCGCCCCCGGAATCCGGATCAAATACCATGACGGATTTGCTGTCATTGCGATCCACAGCGAATGCGACCCAACCTTCCATCGAATCGCCCGGCTTTATTATTCCAACCAGTGCAGGCTTGGGTACGGTTACCGAAATTTGCGGGTACTCTGTCAAATCCGATGCCAGAGCGACCCATTGAAGAGGTGCATTACCAAGATCGAAAGTCAAGATGTCTGTTATAGCTCTTCCTTTCATCTCGAATTTGACCCGCGCCAGGATATATTCAAAGCCTTTGGGAGGCATGCTGTTGTTCGGGCTAGCCGTTTTCAGTCGATCCATTGCTTCTTTACCGCGAACCGTTTCCAAAACAGTAATGGTAATGTCATAGATGTTCGAATAAACAGACCCGAGCTCTACCATGGATCGCACAGGATCCCCGATAGATGCAGGATTTGTTGAGGAATTAGACTGTGCTAACACAGGCCGTAGAGACGCGGCAAAAACCAATGCAAACAGAATTAATGTGAACGTTGCAATTTTTTTTCTCATATATTTTCTCCTCCTATCTCCATTGGTCCACGGATGCGCTGCCAACGTACCCGAAATCTCCGCCCGACCAGAACGTGTTCGTTCCTCCGCCGGTTACGACAATTTCGATTGAAGTCGTGGGTTCATTATTGTCCTTGGATGCCATAAAGTTCGGATTGTTTCTGAAGCGGCCCTTGTAGCGGGAAACAGGGACGACCGCATCTTTACCTTTTTTCAACCAGCCGGCGTAAGGCTCCACTCCTGCCTTGGCCTGTTTCAGCGCAGTCGGATTTTGCGACCAGTAAAGCCAGCCCGGAGTTCCGGTATTGTCGGCGAGGTAGTTGGCAAAGGCTTCCTTCGTTGGATAACCTTTGGATGCTATATCGGCTTCAACAATTGGGTCGAGAATAAGCGTGGCCTGGCTAGTGCCGAAGGAGAAGAAATGCTCCAGCCATCCCCTGATGACCTCATGAATAGGCAGCGGCGAGTACCAGGCGATGTCATTAATGCTCCAGCCGCTGAAGATACTGACGACACTCTCGGATTTATCGAATCCTTTTTGCACGTGGAAAGGTTTCCACCCGGCAGGCAGTCTATCTTCATTTTCCGGGAAGCAGAGATTGTTGTAGCTGAGTTGATTGCCCTGACTGGCCAGGTAGGTTTCCCCGGGTTTCCCCGATCCGCCCAGGTTTATGGAAATCAGGGTCCAGCATCTGCCGATTGCAGAGTTGGCGCGGTTTACCGGGCTAAGGGCGCCTATTCCTGTGTTCATTCCGATTTCCTTTACTATGGGGCCATTCACCACAACCATTCTGGCGAAAGAGGAGGTGGAGCTGAACAAAGATGTGACACCCTTGGAGGCGATCGCGAGGACAACTGGAAAATACTCGGGCTTTACACCTGCCATCACGGCATTCACGGCCACCATCTCAACCGTGTAGTACCAGGCTTCATGTGGAGGCGAGGGACGCATCTGACCTACCCATTCATCTGGTTCGTGGTTCGTGGCCTTCAGCATCTCTTTGACTTTTTCCTCTGTAGGAAGAATAATAGGATTTCCATCGGTATAACCCTGTTCATGGAAATACTCCATCAGGTTTTCCGGTGTATCCGGAGGCAACAATCTCGGCCTCGGGTCTCTTTTTAGAAATCCCCCTTTACTGTCTGCTTCAGAGAGAGGCCGGGTCAGACCCGCATAGATTTGCTCCAGCATCGGCTGGTTGGCGATCGGATCATTGCCGGCAATATATTCCCTGCATATATCAGCCGGTCTATCCGTTATCGGATGGGGAGTATAGGTGATTCGCATGTTAGGAATTCCCTTTTTGAAGGAAATTGTCGTTACGAGTTCTTCGAACCTCTGTGTGATTATCGGTACTGTGGGAATGCCCATCCTTTCCAGGGTCACTGCATGGCCGACGACCGCCGGCGAGCAACTGCTTCAATGCCCCAACAGGACAATGGCTCCAGCGCCCTTCTCTTTGATTTCCTTCCAAAGTTTCGGATCGTCATCCATGTAGCCGGCAAACTTTTCCCTCAGCACCCATGTCGTTTTAGGGTATTTCGATTTCAGTGCCACGTAAAGTTCTTCAACGAACGGCTTTGTGTTAGGATATTTGGTATCCACAATATAAACCGTTTTTCCGTCCAGCGTTGCCGGACGAGCAGCCATTGGTATCTTGCGTATTTCAGGCTGAATGCCTCGCGGATTCATCACGACGATCTTGGCTTCGTCGGCCGCCAACCCGGAGGACGCGACAATCGATGCAAGAAGAATTAAGAAAAAGACAGAAACAGATCTGGTTCTCATAGGACCCTCCTTCTACTATAGTGAACGCATTAAATAAATGGCTATTCAGCCCATATTGATTGCCATATTTGTCCGGCAGGGACCCTTTTTTCAGAGCGAAAGAAATGATCTGCAATGTATCAGCGTAAGGATGTCGTCAGGCGGGCGGCGGATATCTGGGTGGTCAGTGGCTCCTCCTTTGTTGATAGTTTGCTGGAAGCCCTCCGCCCGCCTTTGCTACGAGTTATGCAAAATGTCGGGCACTGTATTTTTTCGCCTCTGAAAAAAGGGTCCGTGCCGGACATTCGTATATCTGGATTTATAAATATGGATGCTTATATATTGTGTTCACTATAATTACTAATAAAGTTGATAAGGACTTGCTTTTCTAATAATGAAGTATAGGATTTTTACCCTTTTGTGTCAAAGTAATATAAGATATATGACATGGTGTGAACAACCTGACCGACTAATACTGACCATATTAATTCGGAAAATGATTATAATTAACCTTATAAGTTGATCATTGTTAACCATTCAATGATAACTGTATCAAATTTCCTTCAAATACCTGAACATAAGACAGGACAAGGTTATTATTACACCTGATACAAAGATACCTATCTGAAAATTCCATGCGTCGGCAACCGCGCCCAGTATAATCGGCGACAACCCTGGTCCTATAATACCGGATATACTCATGAGTATCCCTGTAAATACACTCCTTTCGCTCAAGGTAGTTAATTTAGCGATGGCAACCAGACTCGCTGGAAAGAATACTACGCTGAAAATCGCCTGCGCAAAAAGCATACTGCTTAAAAGCCAGTAGGATTGTACAAGGGCTATGGCTGTCGTTGTAATACCTGTGCCAAAAAGGAGAAATAACAGTATCTTTTTAAGGTTGAATTTGTCAATAATAAATCCGATTAATATCATGGCAATAAAGCCTCCTATCCTTGATATCCCGAAAAGTGTATTGGCTGATTCAATCTGAATGCCTCTTTCCTTAACAAGGAACAGGGGGAGAATATTATATATACCCATGTTTGCTATGGCACAGCAGATCCAGATTATTGTCATAATCCAAAAGCTTTTTCGACTAAGGATTACAGATATACTAACTTTTTCACCTTTTTCGGGTCTGGGATCAGGGGATGATATAAATAACAGTATTGTGACAAAAAGGCATGCCCCGCTAATTACTAGGAATATTGATTTCCAGTTTAAAAAACCAAGGGCAAAGACTATTACGAAAGGAGTAATCATAAGGCTGAAACCAGTTGCTGTTTCATGAAAGGAGATTGCTTTTCCCCATGAATCCCGCTCGAAAATAGCCGTAATAAAAGGGATGGCACATGGCAGGTATACTCCTGCACCCAGACCCATAAAAAAAGCTATTATGGCGAAAACCTGATAGGTTGGTGCATATCCTATTAAAAAAAAGGTTATTACAAGCATCAGAAAGCCAGAAAGCAGTAATTTTTTATATCCTATGCGCAGGGACATAAAACCTGCGGAAAATACGGATATTGTTACCCCAACCCAGAAAGAGAAGAACAATACTCCGGCCATTGCATGATTTATTGAGTACTCATCCTCAATAAGGGGCATAATGGGAGAAATTATCGTTCTGGAAGAGAAATTAAGAAACCAGAGGGTCCATAATAAAATCAGTATAAATATTTTCATAAAAGCAATTTTTTTAATAATTATTAAAATTCGGGAAAGTACATACAAGAGAACTATCGTTGATATTGATTACATCTTAAACATATTGTCGTCACCATAATCGCCCTTTCTGGCATAGCCCCCGCCGTTGCCGCCTGAGAAATGGATTATCGGACGTTCTAGTCTGGGCACATATAGGGGGCTGTGCGTGAGACCTCTCGGGATATAGACAAGACAGCTTTTTGTTACGGTTATCTTTTCGTCCTCTATGTAGAAATCGATCTCGCCGTTCAATTCCTCGGGATGCTCCGGATCAGATCCTATAAAGCCGATAAACTCGTCAAAATCATCATGGATATGCGGCGCAGGACCCGTGTCATTTGTAGTGCAGAACCACACTGCCTCAGCATATGGCGCGCCTTTTAGCCTTTTGTCGTCCAGGTACAGCAGGAACTTGATAAATCCCTCGGGCGCCTCAGGAAACGTTCCATCCGGCCGCGCATATTTTTCAACATAGTGGTTGGCATAGGTTCCGGGTGCCGCCTTTGCCTCTGCAGGAGATGTCTCATAATCAGCCGTATTCAGGTGACAGGTGTAACGGAAAAAGGGTTTTGCAAGACCTTTGACCTCCATGTTTCCATGTGCGGCACTGCCGGGTACAAACACAGCGCTGGTCTTTGTGAGAGTGAGTTTATCGTTCTCTATCCATATTTCGATCCTCGCGTTTAAATTTTCAGGATTTTCCATGTCGCCGCCGATAAAAAACATTACCTTGTCGGAATTGTGCTTCACCACTCCGGGTTCCTTACAGGATTTTAGATACCAGCAAGCCTCATTGAACATGCAGCCTTCTACCACGCTCCCGTCCATCCATACAGCGTTAACTCTGGCGTTTTTCGGTTCAACGGCTGCCTGAAAAGGTTTCCCCTGCCCAGCCAGTGCAAAATATTTTATGTTTGACATATTCTCTATCTCCCTTTCCTGTTCATGATGTAAAAAAGGATTATTTCCGAATGAAAAAGAATCAGGCCCTGCAGAACATGTTACCGTCATGCACGCAAATGGAGCTGGTAATAAAAATAAATATTCAAGATTATCAGATTGTATATTTTCTTTATTTAAAATCAATATTTTCTTTTTCTAGACGTAATGGATTATCTTTAGATATACGGGTACTTTTCATAAAAAGATCAAGGCGATTGAAGTTTTGACTTCAATCGCCTTGATATGAAATCCTTCAAACTTATATGCCTTTATCACCCGCGTATTCGGCGGATTCTTAAAATCCGCCGAACATGGTAGTGATTGCTCATCACCTCACAGGTAAAGTTACTAATCCTAATACCAGGAGCGCTTAATAGTTAACGCCCACTCCATCGGACGCCCAGGTTGAGCATTTTTAAAGATAGAGCCGAGCCCATCAACCAAATCGAAAACCGTTAAATAATAGTACTTATCCGTAAGGTTGGTACCCTCTAGGCTGACCTGCCATTTAAGATCCTCTGATCTCCATGTCACTCGGCCGTTAAAGAGAGTGTAGGCATCGATTACTACTCCCTGACCGACCATGCCGGTCGTTTCGACATCATCCTGGTATGCAGCATCTATACGCCATGTTAGGTCGCCATATTTAGCGAGATCAAACCTGTACTGCGCGCCTACGCTCCACTTACTCTCAGGTGTATAGGGTGTTGTTCTGGCATTTGATACAGGAGCACCTTCATACTCTAGTATGGATGTATATTTAAAATCGAGATAGGAATATGAAAAATCAACGGTGAGCGCCTTTGTTGGATACCACAAGCCTTCAAGTTCAAAACCTTTAACTTCTGCATCACCGACGTTCTCCTGACTCGCGCATGGTGATCTCTCATCTACACCACCAGGCGGGTGAGGTGCCCAGTAACAATTATTAACATTTAACTGGATGTCCGTATAGTCGTTATAAAAGACCGACGCGTTAAGACGTAGGTGGTCAGACAGGGTGCTCTTCATACCTATTTCATAGTTGGTAATAACTTCAGGCTCGAAAGCATTAATCTGACTAGGATAGAAGGGACGGGCATTATTGCCGCCGGCCCTGTATCCTGTTGCTATCTGGACATAAGCCATAACGTCATCATTGATGTCATAGTCAAGCGCTGCACGATAATCAAACCGGTGACTGGAATATGATACGGATTGCCCGTGTGTCGTCTGGAGGAGAACATTGGCCGGTTGATTTGCATCAAAGGGTAAGGGGAAGAGACCCAAAAAAAGTATAGTAGGATCAAACGGGTCAATCATCGTACCGTCCGGGTTATGGCGCTGGAATGTATAGCTCTTTTTATCCTTGGAATATCGTACGCCAAGAGTCAAGTCAGAGCGGTCGGTTAAATGCAGACTTGCCTGTCCATATGCAGCCTTGCTTTTCGATGGAACCTTATCAGGGCCGTGGATAAAATCAAAACCCACATAATTTAAATTCACGCGTGCGTCCTCAATAGTCTCCTGGTCGAGATAAAACACACCGAGTGTAGTATCAGCATAACCGTCAAAGAGCGTGGAATTTAGTCTAAGCTCCTGGGTCCACTGCTCGTGATCCATCCTCTGAAGCAACTGTTGTACCGAAAACGGTGAGCCGTCATTATCATCCGCAAAGTTATTTGTATACTCACGGTACGAAGTAATCGATCTAAGGGCAGTGTTGTCAGTTATATTCCAATCAAGAGTCAGAGTATAATCCCTGGCGTCAAGGTGATTGATCCTTGGCACAACGTGTGGTTTATACAAAGCAACATTCTGGCCTGGGACACCGCCCTGAAAAAGCGGGTCCGGTGTACTTTTACCGTCGTCAATATAGGTTGCATAGTTGTAATAAGTGCCGCCCGTCTCAAAACGGCTATCGTATGGGATATCGATCCCTGCGGTGTAAACGCCATCACCGTCATTGTCATAAAATATAGATATTGGATTAGCCCCTGCACCCACCATACTTCTTGCATATAAGAGGACGCTGGGTTGAGACCCTGATTTATCGTTCACTATATTGGCTGAGAAATTGACTTCAAATTTGTCGCTGGGCACCCAGCGAAGGCTGAAACGGCCTGCTGTCATGCTCTGGCCGCCTTCGTCGGCAAGTTCACAATTGCTGGGACTCCCCGACGTCATGAAAGTAGGAAAACCACCAGCAGTTCCGGGGGATGGAAGACCATTTGCACAGGCGTAATCATAGGATGTAACATAGCCATCCCTTGAACGAGAAACACCTGCAACGCGTGCGAAGAGCCTGTCGGGAATGATCGTAAAACCGGCCGCGGCCTTGATATCCAAGCGGTCAAAGTCACCATAAGTCAATGAGACGTAGCCGTCGTCCTGGCCGTCTGCCTTGCGTGTAAAGAGCCTTATGGCGCCGCCGAGGGCATTGCGTCCGGCCAGCGTTCCTTGCGGGCCTCGCAGAATCTCAACACGTTCAAGATCTAGGAGATCAAGGATATTCCCGGTTATGGTCGCATAATAGACATCATCCACATAAATGCCGACGCCCGGCTCCACTGACGGGTTGAAGTCCGTCTGGCCGATGCCCCTGATGTAAGCAGTCAGCGCACTACCATAGGTAGCGTTTCCGGGCCTGAGTGAGACGTTCGGTGCTTGCCAGGTGATCTGATCGAGAGTAACCTGGTTTCGCACCTCGAGCATCTCGGCATTGACCGCTGTGATGGCAAGCGGGGTGTCCTGTATCGCCTTCTCGAGGAACTCGGCCGTGACGATGATCTCCTCCAGTAGGTATTCCTCCTTGTCCGCTGCTTCCTGGCCAGTTGCCGTCCCGCAGAACAGTATCAGGCCGAGGGCCAGCACAACTGTTGAAAAGAGCGTAAATAATGAAATCTGTTTACATTGTTTCATGTTTTTTCCTCCTTTCTGTTTAGTTGGGTTAAGTTAATAAGATATTGGATTTTTATTGTCCCTTTCGTGGGTGGTTGAAACCCCTCCGTTTTAGGCAAAGAAAAGGTTTTTAGTGCAGATACAAAAACGGATACAAAGTATATGAAATTTGGATTACAAGTACCGAAAAGGTATTGAGGACTATTTTGATAAAGGAGTATATAGGCAATGGAATTTGTGTGTCAAGTAAAATTTGACTATATTTTTTACCAGCCTGATTCCATACCATATGGTACAGTCATCAATACAGCTTCAATCTGTCGGATCTTGCCGTCCATTATCTTGAATATCTCTCCGATTATGAATGAATATGGTTGTGTCAGGGATTCGTTTACGGCCCCGTCGTGGTCGAAATAACCCATGGCAAATGCGAGACCGGTGGCAGGATCGGCAATAAAACGACGCTCTCTAATATCTGTGACAATCACCGAAAATCCTGTATCAAACTGCGCCTTGCAATCCATTCCTGCAATCGAGCCTTCTGCCGCATCGGGATTGTTCGCCGTTACCATTCCGTTTTCGCGCCTCTGACAGGCAGGATCAAATGGCACATTGGCCCCATCATTGTCGGTATCCAGTCCGGTGAAGTAGCTGTTGCCGATTGCTATCAATTTACAGCGCGGCAGCCGTTTGTCTTCCGGGATGATCTCCATCATGAGAGGATGCGGCTCCTCATGCACTATGATCGGGATGCCGATGTCGGGTATTTCTCCCATCATGATATTCCGGACCACGAGGTTTTCAATCTCCGAGATTAGTTTGCCTTTTTCAACCTTGAGGCGCACGGCAAACCAGTTGTTATTGCCGTTCTCATCGATCCTTCCCAGAAGACCGACCTGGCCCGCTTTCTCGTCAATTACATCCACACGGTAGGCGGGCATAGCGGATGCCGTTTGCCAGAGGCCGTCAGTGAGATTAAGACGCACTCCGTTTTCAGTGTATTTCACATTTTTCGTTACCGGTAGTTTTGAGGAGTTGTGGGCTACGAGCGCTTTCAGGTAGGTAGTCATAAAACCTGCCAGGCATGCCCGATCGCATTCGACCGCGGCGGCCGCGTTAGCGGTCAGACTGAAGCAGAGTATTGCCGTTACAAAGGGACCAAATATCAAACGTTTCATAGTATCTCCTTTTCATAATAAGTTGATAGGAGTCTGTTCCCAGGTTATTTAAGGATCCCCAGATTCCGATTCTGGCTGATAATAAGTCCTTTTTTACGAGACCAACTTTAAAATTTTTATAACGTACATAAGTGATGACATAGGTATTGTGAACTAATGTGAAGGTATGCACCAATGACACATCACGGAGCAATGGTACATAGGGATAAAAAAGAAAATATCGAGTATCGAACAGGGAATTTTGAATTATGAAGTTTAGACTATTTGGATATTCGATATTCTGAAATCTATGTTCGATATTCTTTTTAATATATTAATACGTCGCGTAAGTGGGAACGATATCCTTGTGCTTCTTGACAAGCTCATCCCAGTTTCGCGGAAGTCTGATTTTCTTTGTGACGAAATCATTCTTGATTCCGCCAACACTTCGAAGCAGACCAGTCCATGCGCCCGGTCCGCCGGCGACCAAAATCAGCAGACTGTCGGGATCGACCGCAACCGGAGGTTGAGAGAGGATGTCCTTGCCTTCTTTTTCTTCTTCCTCGTTTTTCCAAAACGAATCCATGGGAGATTCCGCTACCTTCATCAGAAATTCCTTGAGTTTTTTCTTCGTCCATCCTGCATCCGCCAGTATTTTGGCATGCGACGGGATGACGATAACGCAGGACATACCCCAGGGATTCATGGCCAACATAGAATTTGCAATGCCTTCCGCATTGGTCCCTTGTGGCACGGCCTGTATATAACTATTCGGAAAAAATACCGTCAGTGTGTTGTCTTCTTTATGGAATCCACGTTCCACATGAAGCGGTTCCCATGGGCTGTCTTCTTCATTCTCGCCGATAACGAGAGTATATTTTGCCGGATTGCCGATTACGCCCATATCCTCGATGCCCTTGCGCGCTCCGCCGATATTCTTGACGATCAATCCTACGGCGCGGCCGATGGCCGCATTGGCGATATCCCCGGGGCTGAGCGCTCCCGAACTGTAATTGATATGAATCTGGTTGCGTATCGGGCCGTTGATGGCAAAGAAGGGCGGCCAGGACCCTGTGCTTACCTCAAAGGTATCGAACCGGGTTTTCTGGTCCGCTAA
>Ga0209427_10007150_pt1 | contig 12651 bp, 12 predicted proteins | sample DeeMarSWOR136_30_FD_187465 | JGI IMG/M metagenome (GOLD analysis project Ga0209427, IMG submission 187465) | Marine sediment microbial communities from White Oak River estuary, North Carolina - WOR-1-36_30 (SPAdes) (version 2) | ecosystem: Environmental > Aquatic > Marine > Intertidal zone >... | reverse complement strand
AATAGGAGAAAAGCGGCGATGGAGGGATCTTTTTTCAATACCATTATTCTCAAAACCGGTCTCGTTCACCTGTACTGGGGACATGTGGTCATGTGGGCCATGGGGTTCGCTTTCATCTACCTCGCCGTGAAAAAGGATTTCGAACCCCTCCTCCTGGTCCCCATTGGCTTCGGGATTTTCATCGTCAATCTCCCCATCACGCCGCTTATGGGAATTTCCGAGGGGAAACGGGAGCTGATCAATATCTTTTACCACTACGGCCTCGAATGGGAGGTCATCCCTCCCCTCATATTCCTTGGGGTGGGGGCGCTTACCGATTTTGGCCCCCTGATCGCAAACCCCAAGACCTTCCTCTTGGGGGCGGCCGCTCAATTCGGCGTCTACGTTACCTTCTTCGGTGCCCTTCTTCTCGGCTTCGGGATCAAAGAAGCCGCCTCCATCGGTATCATCGGCGGTGCAGATGGACCGACCACCATCTACCTCACCGCCAAGCTGGCCCCCCACCTGCTGGGACCCAATGCCATCGCGGCCTATTCTTACATGGCCATGGTCCCCCTGATTCAGCCGCCGATTATGAGGTTGTTGACGACCAAGGAAGAACGGATGATCGTGATGAAGCAGCTCCGACCGGTGTCGAAGTTGGAGAAGATCTTGTTTCCCCTCATCGGCACGGCCATCATCTGCCTGCTGGTTCCGAATTCCGCCCCCCTTATGGCCATGCTCATGTTGGGGAACCTCTTCCGGGAGTGCGGGGTGGTGGAGAGGTTGACCAAGACATCCCAGAACGAACTCCTCAATATCGTCACCATCTTCCTCGGAATCTCGGTAGGGGCAACGATGAAGGCGGAGGGATTTCTGCACTGGAAGCCCATCTACATTTTCATGTTGGGACTGCTAGCCTTCTCCTTCAGCACCTTTGGCGGGATACTCCTGGCGAAGATGTTCAACCTTTTCCTCAAGGAAAAGATCAACCCCCTGATTGGGTCAGCAGGGGTTTCCGCTGTTCCCATGGCTGCGCGGGTCTCCCAGAAAGTTGGTCAACAGGCCAACCCAACCAATTTCCTCTTGATGCATGCCATGGGGCCTAACGTCGCCGGCGTCATCGGCACGGCCACAGCGGCGGGACTATTTCTAGCAATCCTAAGGTAAGGAGGATGATGAGCATGACTGAAAAAAAACCAGCGAAGAATCCCGTAAAGATTACGGACCTGACCTTTCGGGACGGCCATCAGTCCCTTTTGGCAACCCGCCTGAGAACGGAGGATATGCTCCCCATCGCAGCGGAGATGGACAAGGCAGGGTTCCATTCCATGGAGGTTTGGGGAGGCGCGACGTTCGATGTCCCCCATCGATTTCTGGGCGAGGACCCGTGGGATCGACCCCGGAAATTGAAGGAAGTGATGCCCAACACCCCCTTTCAGATGTTACTTCGGGGACAGAACCTGGTGGGGTACCGAAACTACCCCGACGATGTTGTGGAGGCCTTCGTCGAGAATGCCGCTGAGGTGGGGATCGATATCTTCCGGTGTTTCGATGCCGTCAATGATGAGCGCAACTTCGAGACGGCATTCCGGGTAATCAAGAAGTGCGGCAAGCATATTCAGGGTTCTATCTGCTACTCATTGACGGAGCGGAAGATGGGAGGGCCCGTGTACAACCTGGAGTACTACCTGGAGAAGGCCCGGATTATCGAGGACATGGGAGCGGACAGCCTGTGCATCAAGGACATGGCCTGTCTCTTGGCTCCCGACGACGCGTATACCCTGGTCAAAGCCCTCAAGGAAATGCTGAAGATTCCCATCCAACTGCACACCCATTACACCAGCGGGTTCGGGTCCATGTCCTGCCTGAAGGCCGCAGAGGCCGGGGTGGACGTCATCGATACCGCCTTGGCACCGTTTGCCATGAGGTCGGCAGCACCTGCCATTGAGCCCATGGTGGTGACCCTCGAGGGTACTGATCGGGACACCGGATTGGATCTCAGGCACCTACTGAAACTCGGCGACTACTTCGAATCCATTGCCCCCAAGTACCGGGATTTCTATGGCCAGACGAAGATGGCGGTAATCGACACCGGTGTTCTCGTGCACCAGATCCCCGGGGGAATGATCTCCAACATGGTGAGCCAGCTCAAGGAGCAAAAAGCCCTCCATCGCCTGGATGAGGTTTACGAGGAGCTCCCCAAGACCAGGAGGGATCTGGGATATCCTCCGCTGGTTACCCCCACCTCCCAAATCGTGGGCGTTCAAGCCGTCCTCAACGTGCTGTTCGGCAGATACAAGTGGATTGCTGAGGAGACCAAAGGCTACGTGTACGGACTGTACGGGAGGCCCCCGGTGCCCATCTCCGAGGAGATCCAGAAGACCATCCTGAAGGGATACAAGCGGGGTGAAACGCCCATCACCTGTCGGCCCGCCGATGTCTTGGAGCCGGAACTGGAGAAGGCCAAGGAGGCGACCAAGGGTATCGCCAAGAACATCCAGGATGTCCTCATTTATGCCCTCTACCCCACGACGGGAATGCAGTTTCTGAAATGGAAGTACGGGCTCGAGCCGATGCCCGACAGGGTCAAACCCAAAACGATAGAAGACATCAAGAGGGAGGACGAGCTCATCGAGAAGGCCAAACGTGGCGAATTGGTGGAGGCTCCTAAGGCCGCATAAGTCCTGCTAACGGCCCTTTTCCCAACAGGGCATGACGGGATGAAAAACTCATCCCGTCTTCCCTTTTTTGGAAGCCTTGATCGACGGGGACTAGTATTCCATCTCATCGATTTCGTAGCCTTCCATCACCGGACGAAGGTTTCCTTGGTCCAAATAGACGTTGCACTTGGGGCATAACGGACGAACCTTTCCATCCTCGCTGAAGACGTATCTTACCTCCTTGGTGCACACCGGACATACCTTCTTTCCGTAACCCATAAGCTGCCTCCTCATTCCATCTCGCCCCAACGACTTCCTCACTATCATTTTCCATGCCAACCTTCCTCAAGAAGGCTTGGATTTCCAAGTCGCCGGTAAGACTGGGACCTCTCGGCGGCCTGAGCGTTTCCTACCCCTCCACCATCCGGATGGGGGAAAGTGACGATTATTGGTAAACGGGTTGTCAAAAATTGCCAAATCTCGAGGCCTGCTTCTCCCTTCGGCTCAATGTCCCGGGAAACGCTGACCGGGCCCTCCCCTTTCCGAGGGCCTTCGGCCCTTCGCAGTGCTTCGGGGCTTTCGCCCCTCGCAGGTTGAGGTTAAGGTTAAGGCTGAGGTTCAGAGTCTAAGGGTGAGAGGTGAGAGGCAATGTTACCCCGCTTCTCCGGCAGATTGCCCTCATGAACAACGGTGTTCTCGACGAAATTGAGGAAACTCCGGAAATCAATTTCGTTGACAAATGGGAATAATTTGGAATAAAATAATATTAATTCGGTCTAATCGAAACGGAATCGTACGAAATGGTAGAAAAAACCTATCTCACCGTCAAGGAAGCATGTGACTTGATCCGGACGAGTCGCACTACCTTACACCGGATGATCAGGAAGGGAATGGTTCCCTCTTACAAGATAGGGGGAAAAAGGCTATTCCATCGGAAGGAACTGATCCAGTGGGTGAAGGCCCAAGGTGAGGGCAACAAGGACTTTCGGAGCACCGCAAAAAAGGGGAGATGATGGCCATCTTCGTTATCAAGGATCGGAGAAGGTTTCCCCGATTCAACTGCTCACATCTGGCATCCTATATCCGATTTGATGGGGAAGGAAGGCAGTGTGAAGAGGAGAAGGTGAGGACCGTGGATCTCAGCCCGGATGGGCTGAGAATTCAAACCTACTCCCCTATGTCGGCGAACGAGGTATTGGACTTGACAGTAGCCATAGGAGAGCGACTATTCAACGCAAGAGGGAAGGTGGTCTGTTGCGAACCCTCTTCCGATGGAAAATTCAATGTTGGAGTTGCCTTTCTGGAAGTGGATGAGGAGAACTTTCATACCTTATACGATTACCTTCGGGAAATCCTGGGGGCAAAAAATGCCTCACCCGCCATGCTCCACCATCGTTAGATGAGAACCTTAATCTCTTCCCTCCCCTTTTCGATTTTCATGCCAACGGAGGACCCACACCGACTACAGAGGTATTCATACTCATCGCCCCCGGGCAGGATCAGGAGCAACTTCTTCCTCACGGGAACCGCCTCCTTGCAACGGGGACAGTAGAGTGAAGTGGCCTCGAATTGCTCGTACCCCTCAACCGAATTGCCTCCGAAATCCGCCAAAATCAACCTCTGCGTCGTTTTCCAATAAGCATGCCCGCTATCGAGCATCTTTTATTTTTTAATCACCAAGGGGGGGAATGTCAAGGTCTCGGCCGATCATGTGCCTTCAATGACGGCGAGCAGCTCAGGACGAAAAATCGTGGGAGACCCCCTGAGGAGTGAAAAAAAAGACGGAGCACCAAGGAGCTCCGTCTCCACCGGCGTGGCTCGGGTTCCCCGTTAATCGAGGTCATCAAGGGGCCGTACGGATGAAGCACGGGTGTGCAAAAAGAATGCTCCGCAATTGACGGAGGCGTTTTGCTTCGCACAATTTTCACACAATCTGTTGAATCGGTGCTTGGAGACAAAGGCACGATCGCACTTTAGACACCTTCTTATCTCCCGCCGGTTCTGGGTATCTCTGGCTAACATCCGATTCCTCCTCGGTTTTTTGGCCTACGGTCTATCAAGGGGTTGCAGGAGAACGCTTTCCTGGGGCATTGCCTTATTGTCTGGCTTAAGCGCATTCTTTTGTTTTTATATGCATTTTTTATGCCAATTTTGCTCCAATTTCCCAAGATTCATACCCTATTGGGATACCATCCCTTTTGGTTCGGCGAGGCGAAGACCCCAGGAGATGGGCATGAGGTCTCGGTTAAGGCGGGGACAAGGAAGAATTGCGGGTGGCCCATCTTGACATTGTACGAGCTCATATACTATCTACTAACATCTGTTGGACGAGGGCAGCCCGTGCTCATATGGCCATTTCCGATCATCCATGGCTCGGAAGGAGGGAGGTATGTCGGATCGTACGCTGAGTCCCGAGAGTTTTGAAAGCCTCACCTCTTACTGGCTCAACTCCCGCTACCCCCTCCATTGGAACTGTATCTTCACGTTGCCACCGTGGCTGGAAATCTGGTGGAGGGAGTTCGGGTCCCCGGGTCATCCGCACCTCTATGCCGCCAGGCGGAGAGGTGCCGTTATCGGTATAGCCCCCCTTCTCTTAAGGGGCCAGGAGGCGTTCCTCATGGGCAGCGATGACGTGTGTGACTGTTTGGACTTTATCGTGGCCCCAGGAAGAGAGCATGATTTCTTCACTGTCCTCCTCGACGATTTGAGCACAAGGGATATCAACCTCCTGGAGTTGAGGCCCTTACGTCCCGATTCCACAGTGCTCACCCATCTTGTTGGGATTGCCCGGGATAGGGGATATGAGGTCTCTGCCGAGGTTCTGGATGTCTCGCCGGAGCTGGATTTGCCCCCTACGTGGGAGGAATACTTGGCAATGCTGAGCAAGAAACAACGACACGAAGTGAGGCGCAAACTGAGGAGAGTGGGGGAAGCAGGGGAGGTAACGTACCGCGTGATTGATGATAACCGGGATCTTCCAGATGCCACCGAGACCTTTCTCGCCCTTTTTCGAAGAGGCAGGGCTGATAAGGCGGCGTTCATGAATGCCGGGAGGGAATCCTTCTTCAGGTCGTTGATGAAGGCCATGGCCCAGGGACGACTCCTGAGGCTCGGTTTTCTGGAATTGGACGGCCTAACCGTGGCAGGAGTTATGTGCTTTGATTATAATAATACGGTGTACCTCTACAACAGTTGTTATGATCCTCAATACGGCCCCTTGAGCGCAGGCTTGATTTCCAAAATCCTCTCTATCAGGGATAGCATTGAGAGGGGGAGGGGGAGATTCGACTTTCTCAGGGGAGCCGAGGATTACAAATATCGCTTAGGGGGAAGGGAAATACCCCTTCACGTCTGTCGGATAGCACTGAAATGAGCAGGGCTGCAACGGATCCACCCCCGTCGTGCACGGAACAATGGGAAATGTGACATGAAGATAGCCATGCTGAGCGTTCACAGCTGCCCGTTGGGAAAGCTGGGGGAGAAAAACACCGGCGGCATGAGCGTTTATATTCGCGAGCTTGCGCGGGAACTGGGGAAGCGCGGCCATAGGGTGGACGTGTACTCGCGTGCCCACGAGTCCGTACACGACCGGATTGTGGAATTCGGTCCAAATGCTCGGATTATTCACCTCAAGGCGGGGGAAGACGAGGACATAGAGAAGCTGGCGATCTACCCGCATCTGGCTGATTTCGCGTCCGAGCTGGAAAATTTCAAAAAACGGAATGGGCTTCGATACGATCTGATACACAGCCACTACTGGCTCTCTGGCTCGGCTGGAAAGTGGATACAGCGGTGGTGGAATATCCCTCATATCACCATGTTCCATACGGTGGGCGCGGTAAAGAACGCCGTCGGCATAGGCGAACGTGAGCCGGAGTTGCGCATCCGTACGGAAAAGGAGCTGGTCAAGGAGTGCCATCACATCATTTCCTCTACCCAAAGGGAAAAAGAGGACCTCATCCGCTATTACTCTGCTTCCCCGGAGGCTATCAGCGTCATTCCCTGCGGTGTGAATCTGGATCTCTTCAAGCCGATAGACAAGGCAACCGCACTGCGCCATCTCGGGCTGAACGGGGAGGCTGTCATCCTGTTTGTGGGACGCATCGATCCGCTCAAGGGGATAGATAGGTTGTTGACGGCAATGGCTTACGTGGGAAGACCCAACCTCAAGCTGGTAGTAATCGGGGGCGACGGGGGGAGCCGGCGTGAGGTGGAGAGGTTGAAGAGGCTTTCCCGGCGCCTGGGGGTCCAGGACTCAGTCATTTTCCATGGCTTGGTGAAGCAGGAGATATTGCCCCATTTTTACAGCGCCGCTGACCTCTGTGTGGTCCCATCTTACTATGAAAGCTTCGGCCTGGTAGCTCTGGAATCCCTTGCCTGCGGAACACCGGTCCTCGCCACCAAGGTGGGGTGTATTGAAAGCGTCATCCGGCAGGGCGAAACGGGATACGTGGTGAAAGACAACGCTCCTCGTCGCCTCGCCGAAAAGATAGCCCTGCTCCTCTCAGGGTCCAACGGAATGCTGGGCTCTCGTGAATCCATCCGGGCAACGATCACGGGCTTTCGCTGGTCAATTATCGCCGATGCCATAGTCCACCAATACCGGGAAGTGGCTCGCCAGGTGTGCTGAAACTCGGGGTTTTCCCCAAGTCAGCGGAAGGGGAGCTTCAGCCCAGTGCCTTCTCGTACCACAGGCTCCTCATTCGGGCTTGAAACCCCGCAGACCGGTAGAGAGCAAGGGCTGGCTCGTTCTTGCTATCCACCGTCAGTTCGATGATTCCCAGGCCTTTGCTTCTCAGATACGACAACCCGGCCAGAAGCACCTCTTTGCCTATTCCCTTACCGCGGTGATCCGGATCCACGCCGAGCATGTAAATGCGTCCCTTATCGTCTCGTCTCACCTTATCTCTTCCAGCGTAAATCCTCGTCCAGCAATAGCCTACGACCGCGTCCCCATCGTAGGCGAGAATTACATCCTCCGGTCCACGGTTGGGAAGGCATAGTCGGTAGGCAATTTCCTCCACGGTGTTGGGGTTGAACCCCCACGTATCGGCAAAGGACCGATTTTGAATGTGAACCAATGTATCTTCCTCTCCGATTTTCAGGTGGCGGCACCGGGGGCTCACACCCCCCATTGGCCCTTGAGGCCATGAAAGATCCAGCTCCAGTTCAAGGAAATGACGGACACACCTGAACCCCATCTTCGCCAACAGCTTCCGGGCACCCAGGTTATCCTCTGGGATATTTACGTGCACTCTTCCCACCTTCAGTTCTCTCGCGCGGCCTATGGCGCGGTCCATGAGCTTCGCCGCACAGCCCCTCCCGCGATATTCCGGATGGACGAGGCAACTGAGCACCACTCGCTCGATACTCAGCTCAACCGTTAAATCCGTACAGCCGATGATATCTCCGGCTTTTTCAGCGACAAACAGGTTACTTTCAGGCGAATGATGTGGTCGACCTAGGGTCTCGATAAGGTCCTGCGATTGGGTTGAACCCGAGGTCCGTTCTCCCTTTCCCATCTCAGCTGCCAAGTGGACTAGGGCGCCGTAATCCCCGGGACGATAGTTTCGGATGACATAGGGACTATTGTTCATGTGGTGGCTACGCTTGTCACCTATCATAACCATACCCTACGACTACTCTGCTGGAGCGGAATTCCTTTCTTAGTGAAGAGAAAGACACCTAAATCCAATACTTGAGCCTACCGAACGAAGTCTTCAATCCAAGCGATCCAATGGGCTGCGCACACCGAGTATATTTTTCTTGGCGACGTGGGTGTAGATCATCGTGGTTTGAAGATTCTGGTGTCCCAGCAGCTCTTGAATCGTCCTGATGTCGTATCCCTTCTCCAACAGGTGCGTGGCAAAGCTGTGCCTCAGGGTATGCAATGAGGCGTGTTTGGTTATGCCGGTCTTTCCCACAGCGACCTTGAACGCCTTCTGAAGCGATGCCGGATGGACGTGATGCCTCCTCACAACGAGGTTACGAGCATCGATAGAGAGCGATTTTGAGGGAAAGAGCCAGAACCAGCCCCACTCCTTTCCCGCATTGGGGTATTTTTTCTCGAGGGCACCCGGGAGCCAGACGCCGTTCACATTCTCCTTCCTGTCCCGATCATAGAGAGACCTCACCTCCCCAATATGCCGGATCAGGTCATCTTTCAGAACCTCAGGGAGCACGGTCCTTCGGTCCTTGTCCCCCTTTCCCGATCTGACGATGACCACGTTCTGTTCAAGGTCGATATCTTTGATCCGCAACCTTAAACACTCCTGCAACCGGAGGCCACACCCATAGATGAGCATCGCCATGAGTCGGTGAGTGCCAGAGAGATAATCAAAAATGGTCTGGACCTCCCTGGCGCTAAGCACCACCGGCAGATGTCTCCGCTGCCGCGCCCGCACAGCGCTCAGCTCGTTCTCAATATCCTTCTCCAGGATATGACGGTACAAAAATACCACGGCATTGAGTGCCTGGTTCTGCGTGGAAGGGGAAACCCTTTTTTCCACAGCAAGGCGACTGAGAAAATCCTGAAGGTCCCGTCCCTCAAGGTGTGAAGGATCCTTTTCATGCACAAAGGCCCTGAAGCGGCGCACCCAGGTGAGGTAGGTCTTTTCAGTGCTTAACGCCCTCTGGCGGAGCCTGAGCTTCTCACGCATCCTTTCCTCGAGCATCTTCCAATCCCCTGCGGCAGCATGCATTCCCTCAGCACTTGCCTTCATCTCGCGAGACAGAAAGTAATCATAGAACCTCAATGCAGTATCCGCCTGCTTCACCTGCCAGTCCTCATGGTGTTTGGACAGGTGGGTCAAAAACCCTTTCCTCTGATCACCGTTGATCCGGGTGGCGGGAGGTACATCTAAGAAAGCGTAACACTCAGATACCCATTTGAGGTAGTAGGGGACATACTGGGCTTTTGTGGCACCTTTATCCAGGAGGAACTGCTTGAACGCCTTAAACATAACAAATCCTTTACTATTAGTGATTCTACATAATATTTGAATTTGCCATATATTAACGAAATACTGTCTCCATTTCAACTGTTTTTTCACAAAAAAACTTGACTATCCGCTTCCTTCTGTATAAACTCGAATCATCGGTGGAATAGGCTTAAAAAATAAGTTATGCGCTTAAAAGGAATCCAAAGGTTTGACGGATAACAAATCAAAGAAGCCGAAAGTTTTCATTTCTCATGCTTCGCCAGACCTTTGGGTGGCGGAACAACTCGAATTGAAAGCGCGTACTTGCGGTGCAGATACCTTTATAGATTCTGAAAAGATTGAATATGGTGATGATTTTGAGGAGATAATAATTAAAGAGGCGGACGATTCAACGGAATTGCTAGTACTTTTTACTCCGATAGCAAGTGAAAGAAAATATGTTTGGCTTGAAATTGGAATGTTCTTGGGTTCAAGAAAAAGAATAGTCGCTGCGCTTTATGGTGTTTCAAAGGAAGAGATCGCTAAAGACCAATTTGTACCCATGGCATTAAAGAAAATATCGGCGGTTGAGCTAAATGAAATTGGGTCGTATTTTGAGCAGCTAAAACAGCGAGTGGATAACTGGAGGGCTCAGCATGGCCAAATCTAAAGTGTTCATATCCTACTCGCATCATGATTACGAAACAGCAATGAAGCTTGTAGATGCATTAACGGCGGAAAATGTTACGCTATGGAGCGACCAACAGATTCGTGCTGGTGATAAGTGGGAGAGTGAAATATTGAAGGCACTAAATGAAGCGTCTGTCTATGTCTTCCTTGTATCCCCAGATTTTGTTGCATCAGATTGGGCAATGTATGAGATAGGACATGCGTTAGCCCGTTCAAAAGAAACAGGTGCACCAATTGTTCCAGTGATAATTAAGAATATGATAGTTCCGGAATTATTAAATAGATTTCAAAGGATAGATGCTAGAGAAATAAGTCCCAAGGAGTTTGCAGAAAAAATAAAGCACCTTGTTGATGTGGCACATGACCGCGCATAACAAGGCGCATCCACTCGGACCTCAAAAAGCGACGTTCGTTCCTCACTCTGCTTTTTGAGTCCGGTGATGCGCGACGTTCCCGAATCGCTGCGCGCTTCGGGAACGGCCCCGCTGAGCGGATTAAAATCGTTCCCTCCAGCGCTGATTCGCGCTCGGGAACAATCCGCTGGAGCAGACGGGCCCAGGGGGCCTCAGCTCAGCGGGGCCGTTGGGTCGCGAAAAATGTTGCTGTTTGCTAATTGCAATTAAAGTTTGGGGTTGAGGTGTGGCGATGACGCAGGGCGGACCGCCTGCGTGAATTACATGTCTCTGGTTTCAGAGGGACTGCTAATCCATGACCGAGGTGGTAGTAAGGATCTACAGGTATGAGGCGAAACAAGGTGCTGGTAGTAACCGATCACTGCGGCAAAGAGTGGGCTTCGCCGCTGGTGGATGGGCTGGACCGCCTTGGCGCGCGGGCAGCCAATCTGACGGAAGCTGACGCTGTTGCCGTCGTGTTGCATCGCGTGGCCGCTGATTCGCGAAGCTTTGCGCTGACCCTGAACGGGCAACACGCCGACCTTGCCGATATCCGCAAGGCCCTCTTGCTGCACATACCGGTAACGCCGATCCTGGGCGGCTGTCACCAAGTAGACAATGTGCGGCTTCAGCTTCCCGGTTCGATAAAGGATCTGCGGTTCAGGATCGCTGTTGCTTTGCCCAACGCCTTGGCGGTGCCAGAAGTCGCGGCCCAGCTAATTGCGGCAGCGATTCGTGCTCGGTCCCAGCCGCCGGGTAAAGGCGATCGCAATCCGCCCTCCATAAGAGAACCCGCAGGGGCGCGCTTCTCCCTGCTGTCGAGGTTGCAACAGCCGCATCGACAGGAGTCCGTGTTCATCTCATATCGCCGCGACGACACGGCGCACTGGGCCGGAGAGCTGGCGAAGGCTATCAGCATGATGCTCGGTCCAGAACGGGTGTTCTTCGACGTGGGAAGTGGTTCACCCGGTCTGGACTTCCGCGGCCTCATTGACGACGCCATGGCGGAGTCATCCGTCGTTGCCGTGGTGATCGGCAAAGCCTATTTTGCAGCCGGTTGGGATGGACAAAGGCGCATCGACGACCAATACGATTGGGTTCGTACCGAGCTGCGAGCGGCTATCGCGTCAAGCAAGCCCCTGCGTGTCGTCCTCGTTGGCAGCGCGGTTTCCCCTGCGCTGGGCGATCTGCCGCCCGACATACGAGCATTGGCCGACGCGAAAGTAGTAGGAACGATCCGCACAGGTAGAGAAATGGACCGGATTATAGCAGGAGTCTTGGCAGGAACCCAAAAGGGGAAGATGTTGGACATGGGACTGGCGGAGCCAGGCGGGTTCATGAGCGGGTTTAGAGACGACCTTAGCGCGGCTTGGCGCATAGCAGCGGTCCGAGATGGTCTCCATACGCTTGGATGGGCGCTAGAGAAGGAAGATCTGCGGCCTCCGCAGCGGCTGTTCCACGCTTGTTATCCCAGCTGTCGATTCGAGGTCATAGGCGGTGAAAGAATCGTGGTACTCGAAGAACGCACCGTCAAGCGCTGGGAACGCCGCGCGGTCTTCTCGATCACCGGCGCTGCGCTGGGGCGCACTGGCGTGATGCAACTCGAGCCTAGGCTGGTGGAAGCTGCCGTCGATCCGGGTGCGTTCCTGGACCGGACCGGCCGGGAGAGGCTGCCAGCGGGTAAACCCGAATGGCCAGCGGGCCTCGACCCCCTCCACTACAGCCTCAGCAGACGCGAGCTGTTGCCCATCACAATAGAGACATGGAACGACACGCGACAGTACATTGGTACCGTCGGTGGTCTGAAGCAACTGGCGCCGGGACAGAACATCGCATTGAAGGAGGGTTTTCCTGTCCACGTAGCGTTCATGCCTTGCGGAAAACGGATCGTCGCAATCACGGGGATCCACGTCGAAATGATCGACGTCAGCAACGGGGAACGCATCCCATCCCACGAACAGACGAAACGACGGAATTGGACTGCTATGGATGTATCCAGAGGCGGTC
>Ga0209427_10007148_pt1 | contig 12655 bp, 9 predicted proteins | sample DeeMarSWOR136_30_FD_187465 | JGI IMG/M metagenome (GOLD analysis project Ga0209427, IMG submission 187465) | Marine sediment microbial communities from White Oak River estuary, North Carolina - WOR-1-36_30 (SPAdes) (version 2) | ecosystem: Environmental > Aquatic > Marine > Intertidal zone >... | reverse complement strand
AATGAAACAATAGATGAAAATCCAGAGAAATTGAAGAAAGCATTCACCAAGGCGCCCCTGAGCGCCCAAACCATGGAGCGTGAGCTCTCGCTCATTTTTCCTAATTTTCTCTATAAGCCTCAAAATCACTATTATTTCATCATAAAATAACATATAGAAAAGAAGGAAATGAGATGATCTCTCAAAGAAAAGGGAATGGTACAAATAAGACAGCACTGGTTCCGGTCTACTGGTAACAAAAGAATCACAACACTTTTACTACCCTTTCAGTAACCTTTTTATCTCCACAAGGTGAAAGAACTCCATGAAATCAAAAGGAGAACAAGCTCTTGAAATTCTAAGAGAAAAGAGCATAGACTGCTGGGTAATCCTGATAAGAGAGGGAAAAGAAAAAGCTGTAGAACTCTTACTGGAAAAAGGATTCGTAGGAGAATCTGCTTTCATTTTTACGAGAGATAGAAAGATAGCGGTAGTAGCATCCTACGACAAGGAAAGAGTGGAAGACATGGAGGTTCTCACCTATACGAAGGGAATAAGGGAGGTACTTCCCTCTGTTTTGAAGGAAATTTCGCCTCGAAAAATCTATATGAACTTTTCAGAACATGACCACACCATAGATTCTTTAACCCACGGGTTGTTTATAAAATTTCAAACCATTCTCGAGGAAATTGCCTTTGCTGGGGAGGTTTTATCTTCTGAAGTCTTCCTGGAGGAGTTGAGGTCAGTGAAAATTCCTGAAGAAATACGAAGAATAAGAGAGGCAGTAAGAGTAACAGAAGAAATATTTGAGGAGTTGCCAAATTTTGTACATGAAGGTGTAACAGAAATTGAGATACTTGAGAAAATGACTGATTTGACCTATAAGAGTGGATGTGAGCTGGCATGGGAGGATCCTGCCGTCACTTTCGGGCTTCAAACTGAATTGGGACACAGGATATCTTCAAAAAGGAAGCTGAAGAAAAATGAATCCATTCACATAGATTTTGGAGTGAAATATGACGGATACTGTTCTGATGTGCAGAGAGTCTTTTATTACGGAAAGAATCCCCCACAGGAAATGGTGAGAGCGTTTGAAACTATCAAGAAGGCGCAAGAGGCAAGCATGCAGGTGATAGAACCAGGGAAAAAGGGGTACGAAATAGATGGTACAGCCAGGAAAATCATAACAGAGAATGGGTACCCCGAATACAACCACGGGTTAGGACATCAGATAGGGAGAGAGGTGCACGATGGAGGGTGTATATTGGGTCCTTTGTGGGAACGGTACGAAAAAAATTCACGAAAACCGGTGAAAGAAGGAAATGTCTTCACTGTAGAGCCTTCCATACATGGAAAGGTTAATTTAGGACTTGAAGACGATATTGTTGTTAAAAAAAGGGGAGAGTATTTATCTCATCCGCAAAGAGAAATTATTGAAATATAGGGTTGAAAGGATACTTTTAGTTTCAGCCTTCAACCTCTGGAGGAACTGGAAGGCCAGAATTGAACCAGATAATTGTGTCCTGTCCTTTGTTACACGTGTAACATAAAATAATCAACAACACTGTAACCTGATATGGGTTATCACCTAGGTTCATTTCATAGTTAAGTATGAAGTGATAAGTACTCCCACTAATTAAAATACAAAGAATACATACCTACGAACTTCCTACAGCAATCGAAACATTCATAAATTAGCACGTCCAATATATAGTGTATGTTCCCGAGAAAAAAGGCAAGAGAAACTCATGCCAAAAAAGCACTCGAAGATATGATTCCTCCCCAGGATCCTTTGACAGAATTGACAAAAGGAGAACGGGACGTGAATGATCTCTTTGATGATTCAACAAAAAAGCTAAAAGAGAAATGAACTACTAATACTAGGTGATTCAATATACACAGTGGTGGGAGTTGACCCAGGAACAACAGCTGCAGTAGCTATCCTAACGCTGGAAGGAGAACCCATATCCATCCGTTCAGGTAAGAACTTCTCCATACAGGATATGGTCAGTTACATATCCCAGTATGGTTCTCCCTGTATTGTTGCTGCCGATGTGAATCCTGCCCCTCATGCAGTGGAGAAGTTATCGCGGTCGTTTGACTGTAAATTGTATGTGCCGCCTTCTGATTTACATAAAGAAGAAAAGAATGTGCTTACCAAGAATTATTCTTTCACAAATTTCCACCAGAGAGATGCCTTAGCAGCAGCTTTGAAAGCTTTAGAGTACTACAGAGCGAAGTTCAATAATGTAGATGCACGTCTGCAAGAGAAAGGATTGCTCAACCACTCAGAATCAGTGAAACATCTGGTCTTGAAAGGGTACTCTGTGGAAAATGCTATCGAGCTCCTTCAAGAAACGGAAAAACCCGAAAAGGCAGAAAAAAGTGTACCAGAGCCCCCCAGAGAGCTGGATGTTTCAGAACTGCAGAAAAGGATACAGGATCTCACCCAGACTGTGGAGCGGCTGACAGAATACAAAACTGAATTGGAACTGCGAGTGAAATCCTTGGAAACCCAGTTAACAGATGTACAGAGAGAGCTGAGGTTGTACGATCAAGAAACGAGAAAAAAAGTCATGGAATCTAAAATGGTGAAGAGCAGAGAATCGGTCATCAAGAAATTGAGAGGTGAACTACACATTGAAAGAGAGAGGAATAAGATTCTCTCTGAAGAAAATGAAATTTTAAAAGAGATGCAGATTTTAGAATACTCCCGGAAGGCTGTGCCTGTCAAAGTGTTGAACCATTTCTCCAAAGAGGAGATCAGAGCGTTGGATGACCGGCTTGGCATTAAATCTGACGATATCATCTACTTGCTGGATGCATCAGGTGGGGGAACGTCCACAGCGAGAGAGCTGATCGGCAAGGGGGTTCGCGCCGTCATCATCCATGAGAGAATGTCTCACCTGGCAGAAGAAGAGTTCACCAGAGCAAAAATACCAGTGTTTACTGAGGAAGAGGTTGCTTTGAAAGCTCTGGGTAATTTTGGCGTGGTCAACAAGGACCTGTTTGAATCTGCGTACACCCACTGGAAAACCCGCACCCAAATACAAGAAGCAAAGGTTATGGAGAAGCAGTTGTGTACCATTATTGAAGAATACAAGGAAAAGAGGATCAAAGATGAATCCCCGAAGTGAGTCAGTACTCTATGTGGTGAAAGCTGGTATTATTGCTGGCATAGTTTATGTGGGGTCCAGGATTCTCCCTGCAGAAAGGGTGACATCAGATGTCACTGCAGCAGTTTTGAATTTTTTCGGGATTGTAACTGAAAGTTACGAACAGGCAGGGCGCATATACTTGGAGTACCTCCAGATTTCTATAGATTGTACAGCCTTGGAGATTATTGCTATCTTTCTGGGATTGATCCTGGCTGTTAAAGCCTCACGTACGCGGAAGGTTATCTTCTCTGTTACTGGTTCTTCAGCTGTTTTTCTGGCAAATATTGCACGAATCAGTGTGGTGTACTACCTCCTGGAAAAGGGTGTACCCTGGTGGATAGCGCACGATTTATTTTCAGGTGGTCTCAGTATTCTGGCAGGTATGCTGTTCTTGGTAGTTTCCGAGCAGTATCTACCCCAGATTAATGAGAATTTGTACACCCTTCTGGATGCGTGTGAAACCTTTGTGTCTAAAATACGTTAAGCTTTCCTTCCACCACTAAATCGGTTATTTGTTTCACATTTTTGATGTGCCTGCTCATGATCTCTTTGACGTCTGATTTCAATTCGGAGAGCGTGTCATTCTCGTCTGTAATGATGCGGGCACAGGCTTCGGCAGGATCGTCTATGTGATGTCCGATCTGTGAGAGGAGGTAAATCTGTACTTCCTGGATACCAGATACTGCTGCAACTTCGTTTGCAATTCTATGAGCTAGTAAATTGTAGATCTTTCCCACGTGGGAGACCGGGTTCTTTCCTGCTGTCGCTTCCATGCTCATGGGACGGTACGGAGTAATCAGCCCGTTTGCTCTGTTCCCGCGGCCCACAGATCCGTCGTCACCCATTTCAGAAGAGGTCCCAGTCACCGTCAAATAGGCAGAGTGGCCAGTGTCAGCAGTGTTGATATCTACCCTCAATTTCCTTTCCACCTGGGGGTAGAAGTGCTGAATAATTTCCTCTTTCATCTCTCCCTTTAACCTGTTGTATTCTTCACGGGTATCCACTCGTGAGGAAATGAAGGCAGCTGCAACAGTTAACAGGATTTCATCTCTTATCCTGAGCCCCATGACCTTGATATCCTCTCCCACAGGAGGGAACTCTTTTTTGAACTCTTTGGAGTTTAGAAACTGTTCCACGTCAAGGACCAGCTTTTCCGTTTCTGTCAAGGGAGCAAAGCTCACACCAAAAGAAGTATCATTAGCCCGGGGCATGGTCTGGTCTTCCTCGAAGTTTGCCTGCAAAGATTCACAACCTTCTCCCATTCTGGAATCAATGACGATGTGCGAGTTCACATCTATGTGGGGCACGTTGTCCTCTAAATAGGCTCGAGCTGCCTCAATTGCAATCCTGTGCGTGGGAATATCTTCTTTTCCGCACAGTATTGTGGCTCTTCCCGAAAGCAGTAAATACATGGGGCGCAGTATGTCTCCCCCACCAAAAACCGGATTGGATCTTCCTCCCACCAATTCCACCTGGTCAGTGTTGTGATGCAGGATTCTTTTGAAATGCTCCTTGTAGTACTTGGAAAGATTTCGGGAAACAGATTCAGCGATTCCGTCACAAATTGAGTCTGGATGTCCTATTCCCTTTCTTTCCACGATTTCAATATCTTGGTTTTCCAATGGTCTTTTGTTTAGTGGTTCGATAGTAATATCCACGTGATCACCACATCCCGTTTCAGGAGGGGGTATTTATATTTTTCGGTTCAAATATAACTATTAGGAATATCCTCTAAATGAGGGAGAGTATGTAAACGGAGGTATAGGTGGTGATGTTCAGGGGCAAAAAATTGTTAATTATAGCTGCAAAAGCTTTACTCTGCAAGAATGCAAGGGGTTTGGCATGGATGCAAGAATTATGATAGAGTATTATGCAGAGGTAATGATGGAACAAAGACGCAGTGGTGAGCAGTGGATGGAACCTCCTTGAGTTCATATTTTCTCTTTATAATTTAATTGCAGGTGAAATGATAATTTACCTGAAATGCTACACGTGTAACATCATTGGCCTCTAAAGACGTGACACCCCCCTTTGAGCGAAAGCTATTTATGAGGGCACCTTCATGTCATAACTGTGAGGAATGTAGATTTATCTGAGCTCAAAAGGATGCGGAAAAGGCTGGGTATCACTCAGGAGGAACTGGCGAAAAAAGCAGGCGTTTCCCAGGCATATATTGCCAAGCTGGAGAGTGGACAGGCAGATCCCAAGCTGTCCACATTTCAGAGAATTCTGGAGTGCCTGGACGATGTGGAAAAGGGCGGCAAGAAGGCAGCAGATGTCATGGCATCCCCTATAGTCTTTATAGATGCCAACGATTCTGTAGAGAATGCTATAGGGCTCATGAAAAAAGAAGATATATCCCAATTGCCAGTTACCAGAAGGGGAAGAGTAGTGGGGAGCCTCATGGAAAAATCTCTGATCAAAAAAATTGATCTGAGGAAAATGGATACATACAGGACAGTACATGTGTATGAGTTGATGGATGATCCTTTACCCACTGTTTCAAAGAATGAGAGTTTAGAATCAGTTTTTTCATTGTTAAAGGAGAACAATGCGATCATTGTAGAGGATTTTGCCAAACCTGTGGGGATTATTACTCGTTCAGACATTCTGGGGTTATTAATGGTGAAAACATTGTGAGGCCCCTGTCGTCTAGTGGATATGACACAGGCCTCCGGAGAGTATTCGGAGTGAGCCTGAAACCCGGGTTCGAATCCCGGCAGGGGCGTAAATTAACTTTTTTGATGCCTTAACATGATATTTCTTTATATTTTCAAATTTGGTGTTATATTTTCTCTGGAGATGCTTGAACTGCATGTTCAAATTCAATATAAGCATAAGCTTTGAGGGATGCAGTAAAAATGAAAATGAGATTTCAAATCTCCAAACCTTTCTTGAGCCATTCCTCTGCTTCATCAAATCTTTGGCGTTCTTGAGCAACCATACCTAGCTGATGATAATCAGAAGCAACAACACATTCCAATAGTTTTAGAACAGGGTAAGTTCATCAGACATTACCTAAGGAAAATAGATAACAAAATTGTAATCCGTACGGAAGTATCTGCTGAAGGTGAATTTGATGATGTAACACTGCAATTAGAAGAAAAACTAGAAAAAAAAGAATTATGGTGCAAAATAAGATCATTACAAAAAGTAATTAAGGAATTAGAAAAGAAACGTGAGATTCTCCTTATTAAAGGTGTATTCTTACTTATGCTTTTAATCGGATTACTTGGATGGGGGTCTTATCTATATAGATATTTTACCGGAAAAAGTACATGATGAACACTCTATTTCTTATCCATGTTGTCTACTTAAAGGATAAATATATATTTTCACATTAAAATGGAAGAAACTGCAAGATGCTGCTTTTCAAAGTTACCCACATCCCTGATATTGCTGATATTCTTTGCAGGTACTCAAGCTACAGCCTTTTGCCACTAAAAAGGTTTTTTAAGGTCTACTAAGGACCTCGGTTTTTTGATGTTTACTTATAGTCTTGCAGTGGAATATCCCAATGGCAATGTTAAGCAAGATTATTAGCTGACACAGAATGTGCTAATACCCAATTGCAGATAATACGGTCTGCTTTTTCCGGATACCAACCTTCCCCACGTACTTCTTATAGCACACAGGACCTATTCCCCTAGCAACACTTTCAGGCTTTCTTAGAGTTCTGCCACATATCATACATTTGCCTTTCATTTCCATTCTGATTCTTGTCACCCCTTTTCAATGAATTATTACTGGTATCTTCAGCAGCCATATAAGGCTTACGTTTGACCTGTAGAGTACAAACCCCACATTCCTGAAGATGCAGTATTTCTCTGGTTACCACCTGTTTAATGCGCAGCAGTGCAGAGTACAATACAATCCCAGGTGGAAAAGGCTTGGGATTGTCACATTTTCAGGGGATGGAACCTCCCGGATTCATGAATTGTCTCTTTATAATTTGATTACAGATGAAATGATAATTTATCTGAAATGTTACACGTGTAACATGGTGACACAAAAACGTGACAGCCCACAGGCTTGAAATCTTTAAGGATCATACAGAAAGCTGCCAGACTATCAAAAGCACTGCAGTTGTCATTATTCTATTGCTTTAAAACAGCATCTGTTACTATCTGTGACACATTGCACCATACTAATCGAAAGCATCCCCTTTACCCTGCAATACCTCCTTCAGGATATACCCGTGCGTACACTGCAGCTCCAATAATAGCAATCACTGTGGTCACAAAAACCATCAGCAAAATGATCTCTGTAAACCCAGGAACATCCACCCCCTGTCCGCCAGGAAGAAATGCCACCACCGTAGCTGTAAACCCTCTGGGAAGCATCACTGCAATGATTTTGGAATACTGAGAAAAGTCACGGTACCGCAGTGCCAGGATCTTGCTGCTGATATACCTCCCAACCACCATGAAAATCAAAATTCCTGCCAGAATCGAGAGAATTTCCCCATTCACTATTGAAGGATCAAAAAGTATTCCCAGAGAAACAAAGAAAAAAGCTCTCACAAAAAATGAGACATCCTGAAGCACGATTTTTATAGATTCTTCAGCAGAGCGAGACTTTTCCCCTATATCCCCACGGAATCCTAACACTTTAAGGATATTGTTTACATTTCCTGCTCTGATAACTTTTTCTGAATTTCCTACCAAGAGGGAGAATATCAATACTGCAATGGGACCAGAACCATTCAAAAATTTAACCGCATCATACATGACAAAGAGCAGCCCCAGCGTATACACGAACTTCAATGGGGAGGTCTCCACAAATTCCAACTCCCCTAAATTAACTCCTTTCAAATTCTCTTCTTCCATTTGCTTATCTAAAACAGGGATATTCATCTTCATGTCCCTCAGATTAACTCTTCTTAGAATATTCTCTACCTTCAATTGTTTCAAACTCATTTTAACTGAGTAACGCTTTCTTTCTCCCTCCTCTGTCACATCACGCTTATCCAAATCGAGTTTGATGAAATCCAGAGTCATCAACCAGAACAGAAAGAATATCACCCCTCCCGCCACAGCTACTACGATACTGCCAAATACAGTGGATGTTATCATCTGTAAGCTGATGGCTGTGATTTCTTCTGCTTTGATAAACTGAATGATGATCACTCCTCCTGTAACAATGGTGATATCGTTAATAATTGATTCGAGCACTAACAATTGCTTGACATTTTCTTTTATGTCCAAGGGCTTGACCAGATGGGAAACAGTTATAGTTGTGGTACCACTGCTTACTGCACCCATTAACAATGCTGTAAGAAGGGGCCAGCCCACCACGATTCTCATGAAGAGAGAAACCAACACCGTGGTCAAAGCAAAGGTGATAATTGTAAAGAAGGTGGTCCTGGAAAAGGTATAGGCAAATTCAGTTATATCGAACTCAAAACCGCTTTCCAGCAAAATAACAATCAATGCAACTGTGGTCACCCATCCCATGATATTTTTAAAGGGTTCTGCAGGCACCAAAGACTCACCGAAAAGGAGGCCGGAACCTGGTCCAACAAAGAGTCCGAAGGTAACCAGAAAGAGCAGTTCAGGTATCTTGGTTTTCCTGAAGAACAGTTGGCCTGCAAACCCGATAAGGATGACAAATCCGAGGAAGAAGAGCTCGTATATCACAGATATCAACTCCGTACCTTTCTATTCTTTTGATAGCTTTACTTTCAACTAAATGTATTTAAATCTTTCCTTTTTGAAGGTTGTCCAACTCTTGGCATTTCTCTCATTTGTTACACGTGTAACAATTTATTTCTTTTTTAGTTATTTCTTTTCATTTTTGATACTTAAAGAGATTTTAGTTTAGCGCTCAGGCTTACAGCTTTTTTGATGAGATGTGGGCACATCACTGGAGCTGAACATTTTTAAGAGGGGAATCAAACGGTGTATATGCGTTTAGCTTTTGTCTTTCCTCCCTCCATGCCGCCGACTGCACCTCCGTGCGGTATTGCCTATTTGAAAGCATTCCTTGGACAAGGGACCCTGTTTGATCTGAACTTGTCATACCATGATGCATCTGTTCATGCAATGAATGAGTGTTCATTACCAGTAGAAGCAGAGTTAAGAGGGTATGTACTGGAACCAGAACAGCTCAAGGAGGCTGCCATCTTTCTGAAAGATGGAAAGGAGTTCTTTAACCCCGAAGAGTACAATGTGAATGTTTCCATTTTTATTAATTACATGAAAAAGGTGGATTCCTATCTTACAGAGCAGTCTATGAGGTATGTATTTGAAGACTCTATAGATGATGAAGCTCAAACGTTCTTTGATCATCTCCTTTCTCCAGTCAGAGAATACCACCCAGATTTAGTGGGATTCTCCCAGATGATTCTTTCTCAACGTGAATTTATTCTGGGGCTGGCCAAAATGCTCAAAACGGAGGACATTCCCGTGGTTGTCGGCGGTGCATCATTATCATACAATCCTGGGGCATATCTCTCAGAGATTGGAACTAAAAAAATAGATTTGTCACACTTTTTTGATGCAGTATTTTACGGGGAGGGCGAACTATCACTGAAAGCATACATAGAAGGGGAGGACCTGGAAAAGATCCCGAATATTGTCTACAAGAAGGAAACCATAATAAAGAATGAAGAATCTGGTCTTTCTGACATTGATGTTCTTCCTCCTCCTGATTTTGATGGGTTCCCCTTAAAAGAATACTATTCACCAAAGGTTATCCTTCCTCTTCTCACTTCTCGAGGTTGTTACTGGATGCGGTGCACCTTCTGCATTCACCATAGATCTTACTACCGATATAGAGTTCGATCTACAGAAAAAGTCATTCAGGATTTGAAAGAACTTCAAAAGAGGTATAATGCTTTTTATTTCAATCTTATAGATGAGATGATTCATCCTAGACGATTTGACCAGTTGTCTGAACGTATTTTACAGGAAAAATTGAATATCAGATTCTATGCAGATGCCAGGCCCACCAAGGATTTTACCCCTTCGCTCCTTCGAAAGATGTACACTGCCGGAGTGAGAGCTGTACTCTGGGGGGTGGAGTCAGGAACGCAGCGCATTCTGGATGTCATTGACAAGGGGACTACTATCCCTGATATAGAAGCAGTGCTGCAAACTAGCCATGAAGCAGGCATCTGGAATATGATCTTTGTCATTATGGGCTATCCAACTGTGACTGAAGATGACGTTAAGAATGATATCACTTTTTTCACCAAGAATGAACAGTACATATCCACGCTTGCCAGATCGTTGTTTCATTTGGAGGTTGGTTCTCGCATATATGAAAATCCTGAAAAGTTTTGTATCACAAAGATTGAGGAAAATCCAGATCCCTTTTCTGCTATCTGTCGATATGAAGTCTCTGAAGGATTGTTGAACAGAGAAGCTGAACGTATCTACAGGAAGCATAGGAAAGAGATGATGAGCATATCCAAGGTTTCACCGTATTTTGGGAGACTGCGTGATCACATGTTATTATTTGCTGATCATTTGTCTTTGAATCCTCTCACAGATACATAGGTTCAAAGGGTTGCTGTGTTAATTGATCTAAACAGTGCTAATGGTTGCAGACATATTCCAAAATCATGGCATGGGTGTGGAGATGGTTTCATCTGTGGCCTCGAGAAATCTCTCAATGTTAAAGAAAACATCTATTTCCAAGTCCATTATCTCCTGCAATTCTTTCTCATTTAGAGGCTTAACCTTAGTGTGGTAGTCCTCTAAATATGTAATGAAAATCCCTATTTCATCTTTGGAAGCCTTTTCCAAGACTGAAAGAAGAAAATAAGGATTGTGAGTGGAAATGAAGTACTGGTTATTAGTTTCATCCAAAGCAACAGTTTCGGCAAGAAATTTTGTGTAGGACGGGAATGCATGGGACTCAGGTTCCTCAAAAATCAATACAGAATCTTTGTTAGAGTTGATAGCTGTTAAATAGAAAACAATCCTTTGAAGAGTTTCTGATACCACGGAATATGGATAAGAAATAAATATGTCATCTTGCTGCTTCAAAACTTCAATTTTGTTCTCCTGCGGCTTGAATACCAATTTTAATCCGAATGGAGCAAAAATTTGATTGGCTGTAGATTTCGATTGGTTGTTAGTCATAAGAATTGTTAAAAGATTTTCTCCAGATGGTGGTAAAAGAAAGCCTGGTCTCCTTATTGGAAAATCTTTTCTTACAGCAAATTTATAGAATTTAAAAGGAGACTCTTGAGAATGTGATGATGAACCACGGCCTGCATAATCATACTCAAACGTAAAGATGTCTTTTTCTTTTTCACGGCAAATGCCTTTGAATTTGAGGTTCTCAAATGTAATACATAAGGTTTTTTCATTAGTCCTTATCTTTATGGTATTATCTACAATTTCATCGTAAAACAGATTGCTCATACTCTCAAACCTAACAAAATTACCAAGATCTCCATAGGGGAGAGAAAAAATTCCCACACTTTCCAAAATATTTGATTTCCCTGTGTTCGATTCACCTATGAAGATATTTATCTTTTTACAGTCTAATCTTAAGTATTTGAGTGATTTGAAATTCTCTATTTCCAGGCGCTGTATCATCTAACCTACCTCTCGTGTTTATTTATTCTTTTATTTATTATCCTTTCTCCCATAGGTTGCCCAATAGTTGGTGGGTTCCTCAACTTTGTTACACGTGTAACAGAAGTGCCTTTTGAATAGTTCGATATCTCCAGGTTAGATTTCCTTTCTTTTGAAACGCTCCAGAATCGCATGTGCCTTGCTCCTAACTATTCTCTCGTTCAGAAGTTCAACTAACAGAGAAAGGATATGAGTTTTACTTGGATCTGTTATACGGTTTGTGGATCTGATGAATGGCTTGGATACGTGAGCATATACAAATAACTTGTCAGAAACTTTAAAATATGAGGAGGTTGTTGGCAGCTCGGAGAACAATTCAATGATAAAATCCTCGTAATCAGTTTCAAACATAAACAAATAAGGGTCGTAAAAAGGAAGAGTCTCTGGGAAGTAGCTCGTGAAGACAGTGCATATTTCAGGGAGTCGTTCGAGGAACTCATAGATTTTCCACCCGGTGATATTGTACTCTTTCATGACTGTATCGAGTGAATTCCGTAGGTCATATTTGAAGTAGTTGTAGAGCATTTCATCTTGAGAATCCCATTCAATTGTTTCAGCGAAATGGTCCTGGATGATATTCTTTTGGAAAGTTACACTTGGATCAAATATTTCAACTTTTCTCCACATATTTTCTAATGCTTTCTCCCATAGGTGATCAGGTGCATAAGACACGTTGTAGTCTGTGCGATATCCTTCTATTATAACATCTTCATCAATATCAATTTTGCGTTTAGAAATTATGAACAAGTCGCTGAATCCACCCATTTGCGTATGAAAGACAACATGTGGATTTTCACGATATTTCAAGTAAGAAAGATCAGGATCCTGGCATTTGAGTAAATACAAATATTCTCCTAAGTTTTTGAAAGATCTAATTCTGATCTCTGGGCCGACAATATATTCTAGATCTAAAGCTTCCATGAATCT
>Ga0209427_10007147_pt1 | contig 12655 bp, 7 predicted proteins | sample DeeMarSWOR136_30_FD_187465 | JGI IMG/M metagenome (GOLD analysis project Ga0209427, IMG submission 187465) | Marine sediment microbial communities from White Oak River estuary, North Carolina - WOR-1-36_30 (SPAdes) (version 2) | ecosystem: Environmental > Aquatic > Marine > Intertidal zone >... | reverse complement strand
CCAATCGCTATTGATCTCAGTAATGCTACGGTCAAGAATATCAAGCAGAATCTGTTGGGATCTTTCATTTACAATGTTTCGGGAATACCCATCGCCGCTGGTTTACTCTATCCTTTCTTCGGCCTATTATTAAACCCCATGATTGCAGCAGCTGCCATGGCAGCGAGTAGTGTAACTGTGGTAAGCAATGCCCTACGTCTGAAGAGGTTCATCCCTAAGGAAAATTTTAAATCATAATTATTCTCTAACAATCTTCTATTCCTGTTGAAGCAGAACTTGTGGGAATTTATATTATAGCCTTTTAGCCAAACAATAAACTAAAAGGAGCTATGTATGGCGAAGTATAAGATTGCCTGGTTACCTGGTGATGGTGTTGGCCACGATGTTATGGAGGCGGCAAAAATTGTCCTCGATGCCTTGAATGTTGATGCGGAATATATATATGGAGATATCGGATGGGAGTTCTGGATACATGAAGGGAATCCTTTACCCGATAGAACCCTGGACATGATGAAAACAACCCACTGTGCTCTATTTGGAGCCATCACCTCTAAACCCAAAGAAGAGGCAGCCAAAGAACTTTCTCCGACCTTAAAGGATAAAGGATATGAATACTTCAGTCCGATTGTCCGTTTGAGACAGGAATTCAACCTTCACACTAATTTAAGGCCATGCAAAGCATATCCCGGAAATCCCTTAAATTATAAAGAGGGCATTGATCTGGTTATCTTCCGAGAGAATACTGAAGGAATGTATGGTGGAGTTGAATTTCATCCTATACCACAGGTGGTTTTTGATGCCCTGGATGCCAATCATCCTAAAATGAAGAAGTTTAGAAAGTATGGACTGGAAAATCTGGCAATTTCTACTCGTATTATGAGTCGGCAGAAATGTGAGAACATTGTACGACAGGCCTTTGAATTCGCTAGAAAATTCCAGAGAAAATCCGTTACTGTGGTGGATAAACCAAATGTTTTAAGAGAAACCGGTGGATTGATGATCCGCACTGCCCGGCAGGTAGCTAAAGATTATCCGGATATTCCCATGTGGGAGACTAACATCGATGCCCAGTGTATGTGGTTATTGAAGAATCCATTTGATTATGATATCTTAGTAGCCGAGAATATGTTTGGTGATATCTTGTCGGATTTAGCGGCCCAGCTGGTTGGTGGTCTGGGTTTTGCCAGCAGTGCAAACATTGGCGATGGGTATGCAGTATTTGAACCAACCCATGGATCAGCACCCAAATATGCTGGAAAGTATAAGGTAAATCCGATGGCCATGCTGCTCACTACTAAGCTAATGTTAGAATGGCTGAGTGAGAAAAAAAATGCTATGCGTCTCGAAAATGCTATTGCGGCGGTTATTAAAGAAGGCAAAGTAAAAACATATGATATGGGTGGAACCAACACCAGCTTGGAGGTAGCAGAAGAGGTGATCAGGAAGCTGTGATAATCGATGCCGGTATGATAATGTGCCGGAACAGCGGATCTCGATTTTCTAACAACGCCAAACTGACCAATCTCTGTTAATTTTATTTCGATTGTTGATTTTCTAGTATAAGAATTTATTGGTAATAAAATGAGGTCATTAGAATTTGTATTTGATGTTAAGAGTAATGATAAAAAGAAATAAATATTTACCATAGCAAATCGCCTCTCAATAAATTATTACGCTTAATGAGACTGTCGAAAAAGGTATTTTAAGTCAAATAGTATATGTATGAATATATTTTAAACGCTTGTCATCTGATTTATTTATTATATAATTCTCACTTTTTCCATAGCCTCAATAGATGGCATACCAGACATCAACCTATCTGATAATGCTTTCTTTCACTAAGGCATTGAAATCTTGATATCTTATACTAAATGTCTTTGTGACGAAGTCAGTCAGTTAGTCCACCGATTTCACGACAAAGGCAATATCCTGTCCTACATAGCGGGCGTGTGAATCTTCAATTTTGAGAACGGGAATTGTAAAGGTAACTGATCCGTTGATATTTGATATATTTTCTTCATGAAAAAATCGTCCGCCCCAGGTATGGTATAGTTGAACTGTATATTCACCAGCCGGCAATGAGGAAACTGTTACAGTATCACCGGTGACATCGGTTACTGGATTTACCACCCAACCAAAAGTGAGTTGATCACTCTTTAGAGCAAAGGCATCGCCACTGGAAAGGGTGACCTCAACCGGCACAATATTGGTTAGACTGGAAAAAGGGATGACGGAGGTAAATTGGGCAAAACTGGTTAGTTGTTTTGTAACTACGTTATCGTTTACCATGTCGGAATAAGACCACCAGAATGGAGTCATCGACAGACCGGTGGCGAGACTGGCCCATAAAATGTTATGATACAGGGCCAGGTATCCGGGCATACTCGGCTCGTAGAAGGTATGGTCCCAACCTGTTTCGCCTAAGATGGATGGTTTTTCATATCCATTCCAAAGTTTACGTATTTCGTTCACATAATTCATGTAACTTAGTTTTAAAGGATGTGGATCACCTGGATTGATTTTTCCGTCTTTCAGAATGGGAAATCCCTGTGCCTCATAAATTTCACGGCCGGCCAGATCAAAAATTTGGTATCCTTCATGCCACCACTCCTTCACACCCCCGCTCCTCGTTCCGGTAGTAAGATGACCATAGGGATCGTTGGCCTTAAAAAAATCATGAACTTTTTGACCCCATTTGGCTGCTCCAAGACTGTCACCATAGGCCCAGCCGTCGGTACCGTTCACTTCATCCACAATAAACCAAATACCAAGTGCCCGGCTGTATCCCCAGCGACCAATCATATACCTATATAACTTTTCCTGGTAAGTCCAGGCGTTTGAATTGCTGTAAAACTCCTTTGCTTTACAGATAAATTGGTAGGGATTGGTGTGCCATTGTCTGTTGAAACCTGGCCATATAGTTTCCGAAAGAAAGGAATGAAACCAAAGATTAAGACTTAAAATCATATCCCTTTTTTCCAGCCACTCTAATAGTTCATCAACCCGGCGACATAAATCCTGATCATAGCGTCCAACACCGGTACCAATAGTCTCTATTGGGGGCAGAATAGTACTGATAAAGTTAACTCCCAGTTCTTTTAGCTCATCCAAAGTTTCTTCCGGATTTCTGGAGTCAAAGCGGAACATTACTCCATTAAACCATAAACCTACACCATAATAATTTGTACCATCAGCATATTCCAGATAACGATTATTTGCAGATACCCGGATGGGTCCATGATGTTTGGAGGGATTCACTATTATGGTGTCCGGATCACTTTTCATACTACCGGATTGGTCTTTTTTGCTAATTTGATATGTCCACCGACCCTTTTCATTGGGTGAAAACCGTATCATCCAGGAAAACCAGCTCTGGTTAAAAAAACCAAAGACTCTCCATTCTTTTCCGGAGGGACTTTTAAAGATAGCTGTAATATCGATTTCATCGGGGTCAAATGGATTATGGTAAACCGTATCTAAATCAAATTGTACTTCGATTTTTTCATACAATCCGACCGTATCATTAACGGTACGGATACGCTGAATAGCAGGCTTACTGTAAAGAGATATTGATAATATTAATAAGATAATAACAACACCCCCTTGCTGTAAAAACTTCATAGATTACCTCCTATTGAATTAAATTTAACAAATACCTTGGAAGACCTGGATAATTAATTCTCGTATTGTTATGCATGTTTTATCTTTTATTATTACTTTTTCAAATAGTCTACAATAATATAATACGATTTTTATTTACATCTTTATGATGATACATCTCTCACTTAAAATGCTAAGGTTCAGAAATGATACAATTCAATTTCTGGTTAATACAATCGTCAATGAATTTATTATTTTAATTTTCTGGTTGGAAGCTTGGGAAATAGTCTATAAAGTCTCCCCTGGTTAACTTCCTACGTTGGCTTCCATCGGAGTTAGCAATGTAAATATGGTAATATTCAGTTAAATTTTCATCAATGTTGCTGAAGTAAAGAATCTTTGACCCGTCTTCCGAAAAGTCAGCAAAATAGGTATGTCCAATGTCATTTGTTATTCGCTCTTGCAGCCCTCCAATTAAGTCTGTTCGATATAAATCAAAATCGCCATCCCGGTGAGACCGAAAGAGAATCTCCAATCCATTGGGATAAAAAAACGGAGCAAAATTGCCGCCTGCTTGATCAATTATAAAACCAGGATTTCCTCCGTCTGCATTCATCAAACTGATGACATAATTGTTTTGAATATAGGTCATAAATACAATTTTAGATCCATCAGGCGAATAGCGGGGAGCAGCATCGAAAACATTTGGTGAATCATCTGGAGTGATGACCGAATTGTGCTGATACAAATTCTCTGTTGTGAGTCTGGTTAAATTACTTCCATCAATATCAATTTTATAAATATCATAGCTGCCCGGAGCATAAGGGTAATCAATAGAAGAATAGAAAATTATCGTTTGCCCATCAGGAGAAAATAGGGGAGAATGATCAGTAAAATTATTATTAGTCAATCTGATCTGGTTGGATCCATTTATGTCCATTATATATATTTCTCGGTTTCCATCCCGATCAGAGGTAAACACAATTTTTGATCCATCCGGTGAAAATTGGGGTATATGATCATTACCCGCTGAATGTGAAAGATTGATGAAATTTTCTCCGTTTATGTCCATTCTGTAGATTTCATCGTCAATGCCATTTTGAGAGTAAAAAATTATATATAATCCATCAGGTGAGAACTGTGGATAGAAATAGTTGTTTGAATCGTGAGTTAGCCGTCTCACATTTTTTCCATTAATATCCATAATAAAAACTTGGAAAATATTTTTATTTGTTGCTCGATTTGATACAAATACAATCTGAGTTGTATCATTATAATCGGTCGAGTCTTGGGCCGGTGGATTATCCAGAGATTCAACTGATTTCTGGCAATACATAAGCACAATTGAAATCAAAATTATGAGCCATAAACTTATTTGCCTCATTAATTGTAATTCCTATAATAATTAGATTTAGTTTTATTTTTAATACAACATTTAACGTTGATTCTCACTCGTTGCCTGAAGTGTTAATTTAATTTTAGTAAAGACAATGGGTATTTTATAAAATTAAAACTTTCAAAAAACCACTGTCTCCCGATGGTCAGTTATAGAGAATGTAATGTGTAAAACAAACAATAAATTAAACCCAACGATAAAATTCGATTTTTGTTACAGTATCAAAACAACCACTCCAAGAATATCAAGCTCGATGGTATCAATGGTTTTCGATTGACTCAATAGTTCAATTTTTCCTGTGGGTACAGGCACAATTTGTTTATTTTCAGTATGATTAATAATGAAGAGTAATTTCCTGCCGTTTCCTTCTCTTACTGAAATTTCAACACCATTTGGAGGCTGTACAAAGGGTGTTATGCCAGCATCATTTAATAGTGATTTTATGAGTTGATCATAAAAAGCATCTTCTTTAATAACTGTACCAACATACCAACCGATTCCATTACCATATTTATTTCTGGTAATAGCGGCATATGAAGACACAGGCCATTCATCATACTTGGCTACTATTTCAGCGTCATTGCTTATAATCCAGTCACTATATAGCGAAGCTGTAAACGAGCCGGAGAATTTATCATTTACTTTTAATTTATATTCTATTTCAGATAATGATTCATATTCTTCAATTTGAATACCCAAAGCATCGCTCAACAAACCTGGTAAGGTACGATCATGGCAGATATTATTTTCATTTTTTACCCCAAAACGGCAGTCTGTTAGAAAAACACCACCTTTTTTGATATAGTCATCCAATTTTACTGCTATTGGATCAGGAAGAATAAATAAATCAGGAGCTAATACAAGTTTATATTTTGAGAGATCCGCTTCAGGACTTACCATATCGACATTAATTCCCGCTCTAAAAAATGCATTGTAGTATCTGCGAATGGCATCATGAAATGAATTACCTTCATAACCTTGTTGATAAGATAGAGCCCAAATCGTTTCATAATCATATATAATGGCGATTTCAGATTTTACTGTAGTGCCCGCTATATATTTTTCTATCTTTCTATAATCTAATGCTGTTTGTTTGGCTTCTTCATAACGTCTTAAAGGTTTGCCATCATGACCCAACAAGCCATGCCAATATTGTTCTCGTCCGGCTGTACAGGTTCTCCAGCGGAACCAAATCTGTGCATCAGCACCATGTGCCAGTTGTTGAAAACAAATATTTCTTATCTCACCCGGGCGGGGATTTCTTGAGAAGGTTCCCCAACCGAATGGCCCGGCTGTTTGTTCCATTATCCAGAAATTTTGCTGTTTTAATCCGCGCATTACATCGGCTGAAAAAGAAGCATCATATTTTATTCCCGGTGTATTCCAGTTGCTAAAAAAGGGATAATTATCCCAGCTCACAAAATCAAGATCCTTTGCTAACTCATAATAATTTAAACCACTATACAGTCCCATAAAATTGTGGGTGATGAAATGGTTAGGGCAGATCTCTCTAATTATTTTAACTTGATCTGCTTGAAACCTTACATTTAACCATGAGGTGAAACGGTCCCAATCTAAACAGGCGCTTGGATTACTAATCGCCCATTTTCCTGTTCGACTATCTGGAATAGTAATCTCGGCCCAGGTTTGAACTTTAAGGCCCCAGAAATGTGTGCCCCAGGCTTTATTTAAAGCATCAAGAGTTTTATATTTGTTTCGTAACCAATCCTGAAATTCAGATAAACATATATGACAGCGACAATCGGTATCACCAAATTCATTATCCGTTTGCCAACCAATAACAATTGAGCTGGAAGCAAAATGCGCCACCATGGCTTGGGTAATACGTTCCGATAGAAGGCGATATGTACCATTTGAAAAGCAATTATTCTTTCTTCCGCCCCAGATAATTCGAGTGCCATCAGATTTCATTGCCAATGTTTCCGGATATTTTCGTGCCACCCAGGCTGGCATAACAGCAGTTGGTGTACCTAATATGGCCTTCATATTATACTTATTAAGCAAATTGAGAACTTTGTCTAACCAATCGAATTCAAAGTAACCCTCGCGAGGTTCAAGTAATATCCAGCTAAATTCTGCCAACCGAACTACATTGAAGCCAGCCTCTTTCATGAGTTGAATATCGTATTCCCACCTTTCTTGCGGCCAATGTTCCGGGTAGTAATCAACCCCAATATACATTTTTCCGTCTAAAGTAAATGCAATTGATGCGGGAGAATTTGATTGGGCATGGAAAAGTAATCTGTTGAAACTCAATACTAAAAGTATTGAAAATAAAATGATAATTTGAATTGAAAGAGGTTCCTTTTTACTCATATGATAATCCTCTTTTGTCTGCAATATTTAATCGCCTTAATAATGAAGAACGATAGTTAAAAAGACTAGAGTCAATAACCTTATGATTAAATATAAACATTCTTAAATGCATTTAACCACGATTAATTGTGTGATTATTGCTTCTCTTTACATTGAATGTAATTATCAGCTACTTCATAACGTAATTAAGTTATAATAATTTCGATTAGAACCAGCCTAATTATTTAGATTGTGTTCATAACTCATAAGGTAAATTTTTGAAATTAAATCTTTTTCAATATACGACTTTATATTTTATCAATAATTGTCATTAAATGGTTATATTACTGGTATCCCTATTTCACTTGAACCTTATAAGATCCATCCTGCTTCTTCATTATCTCATTTAAAGTAATAGTGCGTTGTGCATTATAAAGGGCATTCACTGAATCTGGCTTATTCGCTTTATGTAAGAAATTGGCCCATCCCATAAACCACACCCAGTGAGGTTGCTGATCAAGTATCACAGGAGTTGGCATCTCTCCAACCTCGCCTAATGAAATCGGTTTTCCCTGAGCCAGTTCTAATAGCTCATCGTGATGGCTTTGTTTATAATCGTTATGATATACATCCGCTGCAAGAACATCTACATAATCTATGCCTGGAAAATAATCCTTGTAAGAGTAGGCTTCGTCTCCTGGAATACTTCTGGGAGCATTTGCATTCCACACCCATATAAGGTTGTTTAATTGGTGATGATTAGTAAAGTAGTCGTACATCATTTTCCATAATTTAGCAAAGCCTTCCTCTCCAGGGTGTTGACACCACCAGAACCAGACCCCATTCATTTCATGATAGGGTCGCCATAAAACAGGAATTTTAGTTTCCTGTAATTGTTTTAGATATTTCGCTACATGATCTGCCTGGGTTCGCCACTGATTATTTAGTTCTGTTCCTGGTGTTGTCAGTGAATCCCATTGCGCTTGTGGCACAATATCATCCCACACCCAGATACTTTCCCTCCTGCATGAATCACCATCAGAGGGAAAACAACAGTGCCACATTAAGGTAATGATGTGTCCTTTATTGTACATTTCTATTGCGTTGTCGATCATCTTTTGCCGCATAATATCCGGGTTATTCCCTCTGAAATGAAAACTAAAGTCGCTTCCCCAAATAACCGGATAATAACCTGTCATCTCTTTCACTTCTTCACTGTATTTAGTCGGTGACTCAATTCCGTTATGATGACCGGATAAAATATATTTTCCACTAATCTGGTAAAGAAAATCCAGTAATGCTTCTGCTTCATCAGATATATGAGGATTCACCGATTTTGGATGATTGTAGTTGTCTTTACTGCAAACGATACCCATAAGAATAATTATTATTAATAAAATAAATCTTCGGAAGAAAATGCTTTTCTTAATCATAATTGGTCACCTTTCTTTATATTTGGATATTATAGTAGCCCTATTACCCTGCCTATTCTAATTAACATTCACTCAGAATCAATATCGCTTATTTTTATATATAAATGCTCAACGCGTCTGAGACTGGATGAACAGGATCAAGCAATGATACATCTTTGTTTAATAATTTTGATGACTTGTAGCATTGATGTGAATCCATATGTTTATTACTTTTTAAACAGTCTCAACCAAGGCATTATTTTCAAGAAAATAATGCAGGAGAATTTTTGTAGGTGTGTAAGTATTTGTTTACCTATTTTCCGCGTTTTGTGTTATTTCATTATTTTTCCTTTCATAGTTGAAAGGAAATAGCAACGATGGAGTATGTTCACTAATCATTATTTCTTCTATATTTCTTAAAATTTCTGGATGTTCCATAGAAACATCTTGTTCTTCGCAAACATCATTGTCTAAATTATACAATAATATCGGTGAATCAGGATTATCATGAACACCAAATCGTATACCTTTCCAATTATTTAATCTTACTGCCTGTTTTCCTCCTTGTTCATGAAATTCCCAGTATAAATATTCATGTTTTTTCTGATTTTCCTTACATAGCAATGCAGGAAGGAATGAAATACCGTCTATATTTACCGGAATATTTATATTTGTTATTTCAGCTAAAGTAGGGAATATATCCCAAAATGCTGATATGTGATCACTCACAGATCCAGATTTGATGTGTCGAGGCCACCTGACTAGAAAAGGAACTCGTATTCCACCTTCAAATAAATCACGTTTATACCCTCTTAAAGGACCATTGCTATCAAAAAAATTAGGATCAGCCCCTCCTTCAAAATGAGGTCCATTATCACTTGTAAATATTATTACTGTATTATCATCAATACCAAATTCTTTAAGTTTATATAATATCTCCCCTACATATTTATCTAATCTTGAAATCATTGCAACAAATACTGCATGCGATTCTTTCTGCGAACAATATCCCCGATTATTATAATTATCACCGTAGTCACTTCCTTTATACTCTTTTTCTGGTAAATATTTGTTTCTATACTTTTGTAAGATTTCGTCATCCGGGACATTCAGTTCAGCATGGGGAAGAGTATAAGGTAAAAATAGAAAGAACTTACTATTTTTATTATTTTCAATAAACTTTAAAGCTTCAGAATGAATAAGATCAGGAGCATATTCTATTTTTTGTTTTCCATCATTTTTCAATTCAATTTTATTTTCATTATCCCAGATGTATTCTGGATAATATCGATGTGCTAAACCTTGACAATAATAACCAAAAAATTTGTCAAATCCATGTTTCAAGGGACTACCTTCATTATCTATGAATCCTAATCCCCATTTTCCAAATGATCCTGTTGCATAATTTTTATCTTGTAATAGTTGAGATATGGTAATTGTTTCCTGAGGAATTGGTATTTGTCCTTCAGGTTTAGCATTGCCATTTCCTCTTATGGGTGTATGTCCTGAATGTAAGCCAGTCAGCAATACTGAACGAGACGGCGCACATACCGTACTTCCAGCGTAATGTTGGGTAAACTTTATTCCTTCCTTTGCAATTTGATCAATATTTGGTGTAGAAAAACGTGTTTGGCCATAGCAGCTTAAATCTCCATATCCTAAATCATCCGCAATAATAAAGACAATATTGGGGTCTTCAATTCTCTGTCTATAACATATAGTAAAAAGTAATAAACATATAGATATAATAATCAGACTGAATATTTTTAAAAATCCTCGGCGTTCCTGGTGTTTTATTTCCATTTTACCATCTCATTATTTGGTTTACCTTTACTGAAGAGCATTTCGGCTACCCTGGAGATTAAGTCTACAGAATTTAAGGTACCGAACATGTCTGACCCGATTATTTTTATATAACTTTGTTTAACATGGTGAATAGTTGGGAAAAATTGGGCCCTTGCGATCGGGTTGATACCCGAGTTAAGTGATTTTGTTTATTAAAAATTGACTTTATTAAGAAAATATATTATTAAATAAATTTTTCAGATTTCTGGAGTTTGATGGTTTACACCATAGGGGCCTGCAAAGGCTCTTTTTCTTTTATAAAAACTTTTCCCCAAATATTTTTCCTTCTCCTTGATAATACTTTTCAGGTAGAATATTTATAATTCTTGATGCAAATGGTGCTATCGGTCTATCAAGAAAATTATGATAATTAAGAATCTCGTTCCTGTTCGGATGGGCAAGCAGATTAGCAATTTGAAGTCCAGAAATGTTATTAAACTTAGGTTTTACTTTTTATTTTTTGCTTGTAAATGATTGTTGGAATCTTTCAGGATTCAAGAAATTCGTTGGTTTTACCTCAAAAATATAATTTTTTGTGAATCTACTAATCCCTTTACATTCACAACCGTAAAATAAACACCACCGGATACATCAACATTCTTATCGTTGGTTCCATCCCATCTCACTGTATAATTATTCGTTGATTGCTTTTTATTTTTTAGCAAGTGTTTTACTATCCTGCCCCTGGCATCAATAATATTAAGGTTTACCTCTGATTCTTCCGATAGGGAGTACAAAATGCTGATTTCCTGATTAAAGGGATTGGGATAAGCCGGCTCCAGAAAAAAGCGATTTGATAAATTCAATTGATTGTCTGGTTTCACCGTAATTTCCCGGATATCGTGATATTCTATTTCACCTCTATAACTCACATTTGCCAGCCGGTAGTGGTAAGTAAGTCCGGTTTGACAGGAAGTATCATAAAATATATAGATCGTCTGGCAACTAACCGAGCCCTGTCCTTTTAGTTCTTTATGGGTGGCATAACTGGCGATTTCTCTCCAAGTTTTTGCTTCTTTTTCTTTTCGTTCAATGATAAAACCAAGATTGGAAATTTCACTTTCGGTGATCCATTCCAGTTTCACATTTTTACCTACCTGACTAACAGAAAAAGAGGAAAGTTTAACCGGAAGAGCGACATCCCCAATAATATCATCATAATCGTAATTTCCATCATGAATATCCCGGTAAGTATTCATGGTAACAATATTCTCATTCACATGAATAAGCAGAAATGTACTCGGCGCACCGGTGTCTCCTGCTCCACGGGCGTGTCCAGCGTCTACCTGCCAGACTCCGTTTATCTGTACCGCACTGTAGTTATGGGTATGACCGCATATATAGGCCGTAATACCGATACTGCTCAAGAGATTCCAGAAGCGGTCACGATTCTGGGGGTGTTCGTTCAGACTGTCAAATTCATGACGTAATCGTCCGTTATATTCATCAGGTTGAGGATAGGCCGGTTCATGGCCAATAACAAAGATGTACTGTTGGGTGGTTGCGGTCAGATCGGTTACCAGCCAATAGTAGAGGGCATCCACCACATCCCCGTTTGTACCAACATCACTGCTTCCGTCATAATACTGGTTAAGTACTGTAAAGTGGGCGTTTTCGTAATCAAAAGAGTAGGTGGTTTCCTCGCAGCCGGCTGGTCCGGTATTCACAATATCAGGTGGGACACCGGAACCGTTCTGGTCGTAGTTATAACTTCGCAGCCAATCCATATTAGCGCCATAATAGGATTCACTTCCGTCACCGGGCAGTTCATGATTCCCCACAACCGGGTACCACATATAACCTGAGCCCAGGTACTGTTCAATAGTCCAATTAACATTAACGGTAGGATCGAGATCTCCGGGAACGATCATAAAAGCACCGGGTCCAAGATAAGCGATTGTTTCGCAAACTCCCCGGAAATAATTTGGTGTATCATATAAACCCTGACCGGAAAAATTTCGCATATCACAAGTAACCGCAAAAGAAAACGGATCACTATTTCCTGAAAAAGGTGATAAAAACAGAATGAACAACCAAAAATGAAAATTTTTTTCAAATCCATTTTTAATGTCTCATATATATAATG
>Ga0209427_10007146_pt1 | contig 12657 bp, 11 predicted proteins | sample DeeMarSWOR136_30_FD_187465 | JGI IMG/M metagenome (GOLD analysis project Ga0209427, IMG submission 187465) | Marine sediment microbial communities from White Oak River estuary, North Carolina - WOR-1-36_30 (SPAdes) (version 2) | ecosystem: Environmental > Aquatic > Marine > Intertidal zone >... | reverse complement strand
CCGGGAATTCCGTTCTCCTCAACTATCCTCAAGCTGAACAGTTTCAAAGACAATTCCAAAGTTGAGCCTTGGGATTTCATCTTTGACTTGCTCAGCCGCCTACACACCCTTTACGCCCAGTGATTCCGAGCAACATTCGCCCCCTACGTATTACCGCGGCTGCTGGCACGTAGTTAGCCGGGGCTTCCTCTGAGGATACCGTCAAACCCCGAAGGGCTTTCTTCTCCTCTGACAGGAGTTTACAATCCGAAGACCTTCTTCCTCCACGCGGCGTCGCTGCGTCAGGCTTTCGCCCATTGCGCAAAATTCCCCACTGCTGCCTCCCGTAGGAGTCTGGGCCGTGTCGCAGTCCCAGTGTGGCCGTACACCCTCTCAGGCCGGCTACCCATCATTACCTTGGTAGGCCGTTACCCCACCAACAAGCTAATAGGCCGCAGGCTCATCCTCAAGCACCCGAAGGCTTTGACTCTGACAGCTTATGCCGCAGAGTATTATGCGGTATTAGCCCCACTTTCGCGGGGTTGTCCCTCACTCGAGGGGAGATTACCCACGTGTTACTCACCCGTTCGCCACTCTCCTTGAATAGCAAGCTACTCAAGGGGCGTTCGACTTGCATGTGTTAGGCACGCCGCCAACGTTCACTCTGAGCCAGGATCAAACTCTCCAGTTTGAATTATAAGAGTTCCGAAGAACTCTTATAAACACCACAAATTGGCAAATTGGAGATTAACATAGGCTGCTCCGCTTTTAAATTCAAAGAACTAATTCTCTCTAACCCGAGAGAGAACCCTCCATTATTATAAGGGAAAAAAATAAATTTTCAAGGACTTTTTTTGATATAAAGAGTCCTTCTATATAATAGATTCGTTGACAAAAAATGTCAAGATTTATTTGAGTTATTTCTTGCTTTACGGTATTTGGGGGTCAGACTTTGAAAATTTGAATGAATTTATTTAAAACATAAAATCATTAATCCAGGTTCATTCTCTTGAGCAGGGCTTTGAAGCGCGGATCTGAACGAAGGGGGTCAAACAATGGTTCAACCTTGAGATATTGCAATTTATTATCTCTCTCTGCATAGGCCTCCTCAAGTAAGGAAAATGCCTGATCAAAGTCACGCAAGAATCCATAAATGCAAGCGATAAGTGTTGAGGAAACATAAGTTTTTTCTGATTCTCCGATTATTCTTTTGAGGTACTTCTCGACCTCCTCTCTCTTTCCCCAATTACCATAGACATATGCCAAGTTGAGGATTGGCTCTATGCCTGTAATTTCTTCATATTTTTGAAGAAAGGCAAGAGATTCTTCATATCGGTCCAGAACTGAATAAACCATGGCTACATTAATATAATTTTGTGCGTGTTCGGGATACAGATCTATAGCCTTACTCAGCTCTTCAAGCGCTTGATCATACTTGCGGGCCCTATAAAAAAAACTACCAACATTAGCCGTTATTCTCGGGGATAAAGGGTCCAAATCTCTTGCCGTTTTGACCTCTCTTATTGCCTCTTCATGCCGGCCTAGAATCGACAAAAGATTAGCATATCCCATATGGCCAAAACCATAGCCAGGATTAAGCTGCAAGGCAATTTTAAATTCTTCTTCAGAGCCAGCCCAATCCCAGTCGTAATCTTGTTTAATAAAGGCCAAGGCAGTATGGGCTTCGCCAAGCCCGTTGTCTATCTCGAGCGCCTTAAGCGCAAATCTCCTGGCTTTGGGATAAGCCTCTCCAGGCGGGATAATTACATTATTCCCCAAGACAATGTAAGAATCTGCCAGGCCTGTGTAGGCAAGGACATAGTCCGGATCTTTTTCAAGCGCCTTCTCAAAATATTCGATGGATTTATACAAATTCTCTCTGTCCCTCTTGTTCCAGAAATAGCGCCCCTGAAGATAAAGGTTGTAAGCATCCAAATTCTCAGTGTATTTCTTTGTTAACTGGGTTTCTTCTTCCCCCAGGAGTCTCACCTTTAAGACTTTGACAATCTCGCGGGCAATCTCATCCTGGATTGAAAACACATCCTCCAGCCTTCGGTCAAATTTATCCGACCAGAGATGGTAACCATCTTTCGCACTTATGAGCTGGGCATTGACCCGAAGTAGGTCTCCGGCTACCTGCACACTCCCTTCAAGCACATTTTCCACCTTCAGCTTTTGGCCTATCTCCTCGATATCTGCCTCCTTTCCTTTAAAGAAAAACGATGACGTTCGCGCCGGGACCCTCAAACCCTTGAGGCTGCTCAAGGCGTTGATCATGGCTTCTGATATCCCGTCTGAGAGCCACTCATGATCTTTTTGAGGGCTGAGGTCGCTAAAGGGAAGAACAGCAACCGAATGTTGTGAAGGAACAGGAGGAGAGGCACCTTTCCTAAAAACAGTCTGCCAGAGGATCACTCCGATAACGGCAAGAACACCAATAGAAACTGCAGGGATAAGAAGCTTATTTAAGGTGAATTTGACCGTGATTTCTTTCGAGGTGAGAGGCTTCCTCCCGGGAGTCACCCGGGCTGTTGATGGAATGCCTTTTTCAATATTTTCAAGATCAGAGTGCACATCAGAGGCGTTCTGGTATCTTCTCGCTTTATCCTTTTCCAGGCATCGAAGGATCAGCTGACTGAAATCGTCTGGAATCTGGGGATTGAGCTTTATTGGGTCCTTGGGTTCTTCAGACTTATGCTTCAAGGCGATACTAAGAGGAGTATCTCCCTCAAACGGAAGTTGGCCCGTGACCATCTCATACAGGATGACACCTAGGGAATAAATATCCGAACGCTGGTCAACCTCTTTAGCTTCCACCTGCTCGGGTGACATATACTCAGGCGTCCCGATGATCACTCCTTCCCCTGTCATCCCATTAGCCTTTAACGAGCGCGCTATCCCAAAATCCATGATCCGCGCATTGCCCTCTTTATCGATCATGATGTTGCTGGGCTTTAAATCGCGGTGTACAACTCCTAGTCTATGCGCCTCGGCCAATCCCTCACAGATTTGCTTGGTTATGGAAATCGCTGTTCCCACATCCAGCCGCCTCACTCGCCTCATCAAACTCTTCAGGTCTTCCCCAGGAACATACTCCATGGTGATGAAATGAGTGCCCTCTGCCTCCATCAGTTCGAACATCCGGCAGACATTCCTGTGGGCAATCATCCTAGCCATCTTCAGCTCGTTGCTGAACCGGGTAATTGTCTTCTTATCAGAAGCAATCTCTGGCTTTATGAGCTTTAGGGCCACTTCCTGCCCTATCTTCTTATCATCAACCCTGTAAACCGCACCCATACCCCCTTTGCCCAGTCCCTCAATGATCTCGTACCTTCCCGCAAACGTAGTTCCCCTCCTCAGCTCTTCGGCAGGAGTTTCCAGCGTCTTGGTGTGGGAGATGGGGAGTTCCTCTGAAGGAGTTAACTGAGTTCCACATTCCCCGCAGAACCGCTGAGTATCAGGATTATCGGCACTGCACTTGGGGCATTTCATTTTTTTGCTTTCCCTATCCCATCTTGGCTATAGGATAAATGATTAGCTGGGAAATAGTCAATCTTCGTCAACAAAAGAAGACAGCAGACCCTGGACTATTAAACTCATTTTTATACGATTATTTACATCTTTCTCTCTACCTTTCTCTCTCCTCCCCTAATTTGACTCAGCTTCAAATGGCACAAGTCATGCAGAAGAAATCTTCCGATGACCCGAAATGCCCTACTAGAAAAAGGAAGCGATTTCTCAACATATAACGCCCGAAGACAAAACACCGGTTTCACTCTTATTGAAGTCCTGGTCTCTGCATCGGTCATCATCCTGCTCCTCTTGAGCTTAGCTCAGCTCACCGTTCATTCCCTCCTCGTAAAAAGAATATCTGAGTACAGGATAAACTCAGCCGTACTGGCCTCTTCCAAGCTTGAATACTTCAAATCCCTTCCTTTCGAGAGTGCAGAACTGGCTGAAGGGTCTGACGAAGAAACGATCGAAAGAGAAGGCCCAAATGGCTTCTATCGAAGGCAGTGGAGTATTCAAGATGTCTCACCCGAGATAAAAAAGATCGAAATCGAGTGTTTTTATGAGCACAGCCCCCAGAGAAAAATTCGATTGGTCTCCTTCATGCTCAGAAAATTGGGATTCTGAATACATGGGAAAATGAGAGTAAGAAGAAAAAAAGGCTTTTCTCTGATCGAGAGCCTCCTCAGCTTGAGCATAGGGCTCATCATCTTCATCTCTGCTTTTGGCTTTTTTGATGTTTCAAGAAATATCTTCCTGAATCTCAACAAACAGGAAAAAGCCGAGGAAGCCGCCACATTTTCCCTGGACAAAATGAGAATCGACATTCTCGAGGCCGGGTTAGGCCTCATCCAGCCTATACGATCGGGTTTACTCGAAGGTCTAACCGTCACAGACAGCACGCTCACCACCCTCTGTAAAGAAATTGAAGTCCCTTTGAGCCAGGATCTCACTTCAGGCCAAACGCGTATCGCACTCAGCCAATCCCACAATATTAATACAGGACAAAAGATCTGCATTTTTGACTCCCAAAAGGGTGAGATAAAATCCATATCCACTGCGGACAAAAAGAGCATCATCCTCGCTTCGCCTCTCCAGGAATCATACACAAAAGAGGAATGCTCAGTGGTCCTTATCAGAAGTGTTTCTTACTTTTTGGACGAAAAAACAAAAATACTCCGGAGAAAAGTCAACAACAGTCCTTCCCAGCCTCTTCTCGAAGATGTCGCTCAATTTAACTTTGATTATGACGAGTCCACTAATCTCGTGCGACTGGGTTTCATCCTGGAATCCAACAAGGAGAAATTCTATGAGATATCCCTCCTTCCCAAGAATATGGCCTTGGCCGCATCAAAGTAAGCAAAGAATAAAAGGCGTCATCAGCCTGATCGCAGTCTTTATCTTCTTTGTTTTCTCTGTTTTTGGCCTGGGTTTGCTTTACCTGTCTCAGATCCACCTCAAGTTCAGCGGCTACAAAAAAAACTCCATCCTTCTCGACTGCGCTTCAGAGAACGGAATCAAGCAGGGCCTGCAGGGTCTTATCGACACGCTCTCGAACAGATCATCACCTTCTGTTATTTCTCCGGAAGAATTGGGATCATTAAAAAAGAACTTAATAAAGAATGAATCCGGGCTTATAAACGATCTGCTCAAAACTCAAATTCCAGTCTTTCATTCAGATTCCTGGGAGAATCTAAGCTGGCAGAGCCGCACGGACTTTCATCTTGAGAAAATCGAGGAAGAGGAGGATTATTTCCGAGTAACTTACAACGCAGAAATCCTCTCCGAAGGGGGGATAAAAAATTTCCGTTCAAAAAGAGAAACAAGCTTCCTGGCCAGGATGGACATCCTTGCCGGACACATTCCTCTCCCTCACATTCCAGTACTCATCGACGATAAACCGAGCCCAGAGCAACAACAGAAATTTTTGGAAGAGCACAAAATTGAGATATTCACCTCAGCAGACAGCCTCATTCCTTCCAGAGTCTCCTTCTCCGAAGAAAAGCTTCTCTCCAAAAGCGCCGTGCCTCAACTGGAAAAAGCCTTAAAAATAAAGATGTTCTATCCCCAGGACCTCAGCCCGGCTAAACTCCGGGCAGCCCTCGGCCTGGAGGAGTCAACAGAAGCGGTTCCTGACGGCGTGTATCTCATCCAGGACGACCTGGGATTAGGCGGAATATTCGTCCAGGGCGACGTCCAGGAACTGGTTCTGGCAATAGAAGAGGATTTCCAGGTCGTCTCGTTCCTGACCGAACTCGGACAATGGCTCCTCAAATTCAGCCCAGAAAAGGGACAAACCATCTACTCGACTCCGACAGAAACGCGTCATTACAACTTTATTCCCCGAGGGATCATTATCGTCAATGGAAAGATAGAGTCCCTGGGAGGAGGTGTCGTTCATCCAGCGGGTGAAATCCGTCTCCTCGAGGAGGAAGAAATTCCCTCGATCCTCCAAGGCGTCAACCTTACTATTATCTCCTCCGATGAAATCACCCTCTCCTCCCACCTCCTCCACCAGGGATTAAAATGGCAGGAGAGTGTGCCCTACCTTAAGGATTCGCAGTCGCAATTGATTATATTTGCGGCCGGCCAAGACTTCATAGAGGGGAGTGAAAAGGAAGGAAAAATCGTCATCAACGCGGATTCTGCTGCCAAGATAAAAATTCAAGCTTCCTTAACGGCTTCCGGAAAGGGAGTCTCATTAGAGGGAACGGGGAAAAACGTCAACATCTTGGGAAGTCTGCACACGACCGACCTCACCTCAAACGGGAAGCACCTGAAAATAACTTTCGATGATAGGCTGCTGGAAAAGCCTCAGCTCCTGATGGATGCGCCAAAAACACAAAAACCTGTGCTTTATTTGGCTTCCTTTCTCCCGCTGGAATGGAGGGAGTCGGATGAATGAAAGACACTTACCTCCTTCTCGCAGCTTGAGGAGAGGATTTTCCCTCCTTGAAACATCGACAGCTCTCTTCATCCTGGCCGTCCTGATCAGCCTTTTCTCCCATGCCTTCCTGAACCTTCCGCCCAAATACAAGCTCCGTAAAGCAGTCAGAGAGATAAACGCCAGTCTCAACTGCGCCCGTTATAAAGCCCTCTTCGAAGGAATAAAGGTCAGAGTCCGTTTCAGCGCTCACGGAATGACTCTTGAAAGATTCGATGAGAATGAGGATGAATGGGCCTTTTATAAAGAATCTCTCATAGAAGGCGTAACCATCCAGGCCAACAACAGCCCGATCTTTCATCCCAGAGGTACGGTCTCTAACCTGGTCTCAATCTATGTATCTAATTCTTGGGGAAAATATAAGATGACTCTAGCTATCACAGGAAGGATTAAAATTACTGCGCCCTAAGCCATCAAGTATTCCTGGTTAAAATATCTCAATAAAGCCTAAAATACATCTCCGATGACGCTCCGGAAGCAGAGCCATCTTGTTGTAAATCGGCCATGACGATGACTTTATGGGTTCCTGCTGACCAAGGGACGGTTTTTGGATTTATTTCAAGGTTGACTAGATAGTAATTGTTTGCTGGAAAATCGTATTCGCCAGTGAAGTATAATGAGGGTTCAGAGCCAGGATGTATGACCAAGAAACGAAAGACGACCTTCGTTGCCTCCAGAGAAAAGACTTGACACTGGAAGAAAAGACTGTCTATCTCCGAAAGACTGAAGTAATTTTTTACATAACTATAATTACCAACTTTCACCGAGGTGACACTCGTCAATATTGTTATTCTTTGTGTGTCTTGCGCTGCCAGTTGGGGGTAGACATAGGGATCTATGACCTCTTGGTCCTCAGCAGAAGTTTGGATGAGCTCCACCTCATCCATAAACGCCTCTTTTTGGGACGTTGAGAATCCAATAAGAAGAAAACACAGAAATATGCAAAACAATATTTTATGTTTCATCAGGTCCTCCTTATGATTTTTTTAGGCAATGATCCCATTCAGTAGATCCTAAAAGTCATTTCCTCTCTAGCTCCCACAGCAGAACCTTTCTGTTGTAATTCGAGGATGACAAAGGCTTTATAGGTTCCGGTTTTCAAAGGCGTGCTTCCTTCCAGAGTAAACGAGACCTCATAAAGACTATTTTTTTTAAACTTGTTTTCTTCTCCTGGATAAATACTTACTCCTGAACCCGGACCTAAGAGGAAGAGATGAATTTTCGCTTTTGTTTTCACTAGAGAAAGAACCTGACAGTTGAAGCTAACCCAGTCTACTTCTGAGAGTTTAAAGGAATTTTCTAATTCATATTTCCCACCCTTATTCACTATGATATAAGTCGTCAGTAAAACTGCCCGCTGCTTGTCTTGAGCTGCCAGTTGAGGGGAGGCATAGGGGTCCATGACATCCTGGCCCTCATCGAAGGTTTCGATAAGCCTCACCTTCTGTTCGAAGGCGATTTCTTGTGCTGTTGATAATCCCGCCAATAAAAGACACAACACCAAAACTGAGAAAATTTTGAGTTTCATCGGTCCTCCTTCTTTTCGGGTAAGTATAATAATCACCCACTAGGGCTTGTCAAGAAAATTATTCTTTATGAAGAAATTCCTGGGTCCCCGCTTCCGCGAGGATGACGTTTTTTTATTTTTATCTATTTCTTCTCGAAGATGATCTTGCCGTCGATGATGGTATGTGTCACCTCAGCATTCAAAATATCATCCTCGGGAATCTTGATCAGATTCCGGTCGAACACGGTGATATCGGCCAGCTTTCCTTCCTCTAAAGAACCGCGGATATCATCCTCGAAAGCGGCATAAGCATTATTGATTGTATAGGCTTTGAGGGCTTCCTCGACCGAAATTCGCTGTTCAGGAAACCATCCCCCCTCAGGCGTGCCCTTAACAGTCTTCCGGGCAACTGCCGCATAGATCAAATACTTGGGATGCATGTAGTAGAGGGCAGCGCTCGTTCCCGGCCAATCCGAGCCAAAGCTCAGGATAGCTCCGTTATCGAGGAGCGATTTAAAGGCGTAAGCTCCTTTACACCTCTCATGCCCTATCCGTTCTTCCATCCAGCGCATGTCATCGGAGATATGGTAGGGATTCACTTCAGCAATAACTCCCAAGGCTTTAAACCGGGGAAAATCCTGGTCCCTGACCACCTGGGCATGGATCACCCGGAATCCCTCCAAATTCACACCCTCGTTCTTCAGCCTTTCATAAAGGTCCAGCATCTCAGCCACTCCCCTGGTCCCGATGGCATGGACATTCGGAACAAATCCCCCCTCCAATCCGACCTTGATCAGGTTGTACATTTTCTCCATGTTGCGCACTTTGAACTCTGGATCATCCGAAGTGTGGCGGCGCCAGTGTCCGTAATTATTTGGTTGATCGTCGTAGGGTTCGAAGAAAAGGGCACCGTGAGTCCCCATGATGCCATCGATATATCCTTTCAAAGCCCCGTAGCGCAGCCACATGTCTTTCTCTTTTGTCCTAGGGTGAAGCCCGATGGTCAGACCTTTTTCCTTCAACTCGGCTCCTCTCGAAAGGTCAGGCCTTAACCAGACCCGGCAGGTCAGCTCCCCGTTCTCTTGGAGCTCGATGAAGCGTTCTGTCTGATCGGGTTGAGCGATATCATGAATCTCAACAATCCCGGCTTCCCGCAGCGCCTTCAGGGCTGCCCGGTTCTCATCCAGGAGCCTCTGGTGGGACTTGTCCTTAACCGCCTTCCTCATCATATCAAAGGCCGGGGAAGGCTGGTTGATCAGTCCGCTGGGTTTCCCTGTCCGGTCAAATTCCATGCCGTTGTAGATACCATCTCCCATTCCCGCCGCTTCGAGAGCCGCCGTGTTGGCCAGCCACAGCTTGTAGTCGAAGCTGCACAGAAAGCACGGATTGTCTGGTGTTATATCATCGATCATATCCCGCGTGGGCTGCCAGCGCTTTTTCCTCTTGGCAGACTTCTCTCCGGCGTCACCCACGGCCCACTGCTCGTAAGCTCCCCACAACCCGCCTGTGATCCACTCTCCGTCCTCTAGGATATCCACCACACGGGTGAGTTCCTGACGAAGGCCCTCCTCGTCGGAGACCGTCATCAGGTTAGCGTCGTTGATGAGCTCGCCGGCCCGGTTGAAGTGGACGTGCCCATCGATTATTCCGGGGGTGACGAATTTCCCGCCCAAATCTATGACCCGAGTTTCGCTGCCGACGTATTTCTGGGCCTCTTGATCACTGCTGCAGACAGCTGTGATTTTATTCTCCGTGATTACCAAGGCTCTGGCCTCAGGATTATCCGGATTGACTGTATAAATATCTCCGTTGAGTAAGACAAGGTCAGCCGGTGGAACCTTCTCTTCTTCCTTTTCTTTGGTGCAGTCAAAAAAGCCCAGGATGATGATTGCCGAGATAAAAATCCCAACGGCCTTAATTCTAAACCTGATCATTCTTCGCATCGCTCCTCCTTTTAGAGTGAGAAACTGGCTCACTCATTTTTGTTGATTACAGCAGAAAAAATTATAGACATGAAAAACTTCAGTGTCAAAAAGAATGCCGAGAGAATTATCTTTGAATTGTGGGAAAACCTATTCCATAGAGCAGAACAGCTTGTCCCCCTCTGACCATATAAGGAAGGATTTAGGTGATATTCACTTTTTCCTTTCCGATGAGTCCATCCTCAAACTTTTGAAGTCTTAAGGAGCCTGCCCCTTTATAAAGTGTCGCTTTTATAGAGAAGTTGTCTGAAGTCTTTTCTTAATTTTATCAACTCAGTTATAACTATCTGTGGTATAATTTTAAGGGGTAAAAAGAAACATGAATCAGAATATTGACGAACAGAGACTGAAACAGCTCTGTCAAAAATATGGTATCTTGTTAGTTATCATACACGGCTCTTACGCTAAAGGAAATGCGAGGAAAGAAAGTGACATCGATATTGGCCTTCTGAGCCGGAAGAAGTTTGATGCAGACGACAAGCTGAATATCTTGAATGATTTGGGTGAGGTCTTCGGCGATAGATTTGATCCGGTCTTCCTGAACGGCGCCGAGCCCCTTATTTGTTACCAAGTCTCCATCCATGGGAAGCCCCTGTACGAAGACAAAAAAGGTATCTTCGAGAACTTCAGAATCCAGGCGATTGCCAGATACATGGATTCAAAAAAGTTCCGAAACTTGGAAAAATCCTACTTGAAACGAGCCGTCGGAAAGGCTTAAGTCATGGTTGATTCAGATTTAGTGCGAAGAAAGCTATCCCGCTTAAACATGTATCTCGATAAGCTCAAACCCATTGCAGAACGCTCGTTTGATGAATATATATCTGATTTTTATATAAAAACATCTGCAGAAAGGCTGATTCAATTAATCGTTGAGTGCGCCTCCAACATCAACAGTCATGTGGTTATCGAGTCAGGAGAGCGACCTCCTGAAGATTATACATCATCATTCCTGAGAGCAGCAGATGTAGGACTTATCACTAACGAGCTTGCCGATAAACTTAAAGGCTCTGGAGGGATGCGGAATATCATCGTCCATGAATACATGGATATCGATGATAAAAAAATACATGAGATTCTGCCCGTAGCCATTTCCAATTTCAAGGAATACATCCGCCAAGTGGATGATTTTCTGGACAGGATAGAAAGAGCGAAATAGAGCTCTTTTGATCCTTTCCTGTAGCAAGAAATTTATTAATCTGGCAGCCGCTCTCTGACCATCCATCTCAGCTATCAGCACATCTTCAAAGTCATGGGAAGACGCACCGGCAAATTCAGCATGAGATTCAGCTTCTAGAAAAAAGGGAACTGGCTGCTTTTTTTCAGCCTTCCAATTAATCAAAAAAATTTAAATTTTATTTGACAAGTTATGAATATTTTTTATAATTGTTACGAGGCAGTCAGCGAGTATTAAAAATACACTATTCAGGGAAAGCAAACTATACTATTTCCGTCTGACATAATACCTCTATGAAGAGGGAAGATTGTCAGATTAACGAAAATCTTAAGGGGGTAAAAATGATTAAAGGATCAACAAAAATTCTTCTTTTACTGTGCTTCTCCCTAATTTTCACCTCTATCTCCTTCACCCAGGAGCTGACCGGTTCCATAAGAGGCACGATTACTGATCAAGAAGGCACTCTCTTACCCGGTGTTGAGGTCACAGCCTCCTCGGAAGCCATGATGGGAACAAAAAAATATGTAAGCACAGATTCAGGAGCCATCAGGTTCCCCGCCCTCCCCCCAGGCACCTACACGATCACCTGTGCCTGCCCGGGGTTTAAAACTCTTGAAAGGAGCAACATCATCATTCAGGTCGGAAAGGTCGTTACCCTCAATATTACCATGGAGATGTCTGAAGTCGAGGAACAGGTCACCGTCACGGCCGCCTCCCCGACTGTCGATGTCAAACAGACGAAGCTCTCCATCGTTATGAGCATGGATCTGCTCAAAGACACACCTCTGGCCCGAGACCTGTACGACATCGTGAACTCTGCCCCTGGCGCTATATCCGAAGAAGTGTCCTACAGAAGGACAACCTCAATTCACGGAAGTACAGTCCGCGGCAACACCTATGCCTTCGACGGTGTGAGCATGAACGATCCTGTGGTCATGTATCCTCTGACCAATATCAATTTCGATGTTATGCAAGAGGTGGAGTTAGAAGTCGGGGCCCATCCTGCATCAGTGGGCTCTACAGACGGGGCTTATGTCAATATCGTTACCCGCTCAGGTGGGAACAGATTTTCCGGTGGTGGAACTGTTTATTATACCAACGACAGCCTGTCTCAATCCCTCTGGACAGATGAGGATGCTCTGGCTATGGGAGTGTCCCAACCAGAAGTGGATAAAAGCTGGATTGACGGGTCGCTATCCCTCGGCGGTCCTATCATAAGGGACAGGTTGTGGTTCTTCACCAACGGCCGCTACATCAAGCAGGAAAGGTTTGTCAGCTACGTTCCCTGGACCGATATCTTGGGCCGCTTTCATGATAAATGGGATTGGATTCACGAAGAAAAGCTGGGCTTTGTCAAGCTCACAACCCAAATCTCGTCTGACATCAAGTTGATGGGCATGCTAAATTTTATCGACAGGTACCGCCCTGTCTACGAAGATCCAAGTCCCACGCTAAATTTTATCGCTACCCGAATAATGGACCATGAGACAACCTATACTGGGAATGGTTCTTTAAGCTACCTTCTCGATCAAAACACCTTCTTTGACATAAGGATAAGCTA
>Ga0209427_10007144_pt1 | contig 12658 bp, 12 predicted proteins | sample DeeMarSWOR136_30_FD_187465 | JGI IMG/M metagenome (GOLD analysis project Ga0209427, IMG submission 187465) | Marine sediment microbial communities from White Oak River estuary, North Carolina - WOR-1-36_30 (SPAdes) (version 2) | ecosystem: Environmental > Aquatic > Marine > Intertidal zone >... | reverse complement strand
GAAGCATTACCTCTTATAAAGAAATTAGCTTATAAAATTGTTAGTTTTAACGATGGATTTATTGAAGAGTCCAAAGATATTACAAAGAAGTTAAATTACCAAAAGTTAAAGAATAGAATAAAAGCAAAGATTATTTTCAGAGAAAAATTTTGTCATAACCATTTGTATCCAAAACTTATATTTAACCATGAAGCATGTCAAAGATGTGGACAATGTATAGATATTTGTCCAGTAAATTGTATTGAAATGACAGATAACGGTCCTGAACTCTCAAAAAGATCATTGGGTATCCATTGTGCTGCATGTATTCTTAAATGTCAGTTTGATGCAATAGATATTAAAACGAATTGGGACAGAATGAACAATTTGCTTGAAGATGCAATCAAAGGTCAAGGTCTATTGGTCAGTAATGAAAATCCTAATTCACAAGTTTATTCATAAAGAGATAAAATAATAAGAATAAAAAGAAAACAAAATTATTAAGGCAATTTTTTTTTAATTATTAGAGATAGTTTTCCATGCAGTTAAAAAAAGAAGAAATTAGAAAAAGGATAGAAGATGCAGCACGTGAAGACTTTCTAAAACATGGTTTTATCAAAACTTCAATGAGAACTATTGCCAAGAAGGCAAGAATTAGTACTAGCAATATCTATAATTACTTTAAAAGTAAAGATTATTTGTTTTACTCGCTAATTGATCCCATTTATGAGAAAGTTAACAATTTATTAATTGTTCTATTCGAGACAGAAAAAAATCTTGGTGAGGATGAATTTTTTAGGAACATTTCCGACGTGTTTACTCATCCGGTTGGAGAAATAATTAAAGAAAGCGCACAAGAATTAATAATATTGATGGATAAGAGTGAAGGTACAAAATATGAAAAATTTAAAGAAATGTTAATCAAGACAATTGAAGCACATTTTACAGAGAGTCTTACTCAAGAGAAGAGGTCGAGAGAAAATGATTTCAATTATACATTTGTAATGCATATCATTGCTAATAATTTATTACAAGGATTACTTGAAATAGCAAAACACTATAAAAATGATGATTGGGTGGATTTTAATATCGATCTTTTAATTAAATATCATATTAATGGAATTTCCATACTTTTTAATTAGTACTATTTTTCTATTAAGGCTCTTTAGAGTTTCGGTTATAGCGATTTATAAATATGAAGTCTTTTAATTGCTTTCGAGGAGGTCTTTGTTTTTCTCCTAATTTCATTGCATCAGAGAGAACAGGATTTATATCTTTTGAATGTTTTCCAATAATTATTAAAGTGATTAATCTCATCTCATCAGGAATTTTAAGAATTTCTTTTGCTTTGGTTTCATTAAATCCGGCAATAGGATGTGCAACTAAGCCTAATTCTGTAGCCCGTAATATTAAAAAAGCAGTTGCCATTCCAGTATCAAACAAATAATAAAGGCGCTCACCAATCATACAATCATTTTCAGGTTTACTATATACAGCAATAATCATTGAAGCCTTTTCTACCCATTTATTTCCTTCTGATAGAACTGTAAATAGTCTGTTTAATTCTTTTTTATCCTTTACAAAAATTAATCTCCATGGTTGCTTATTAGCACATGAAGGGGTAATTTGAACGGTTTCAGCAAAATCACGGATTAGCTCATCGTCAACCTCAATCGGATCAAGAGATCTATAAGCTCTTCTTTTTTTAATCGCTTCTTTAACATTCATAATTTATTAAATTTAAAATGATAGGTTAAGAAGAATAAAAAATGACGTTATTTACTTAAATTTTTTAATACTTCTTGAACTTCTTCAGGATGTCCATTAACAGAAACTTTTGGCCAAATGTGTGCTATTTTTCCGTTGGGATCTATTAAAAAAGTACTCCGAACAACACCCATATATTCTTTACCTCTAAATTTTTTCTTAGCCCATTTACCATATTTTTTAATAACTTTTTTATCCACATCACTAAGAAGGGTAACTTTCAAATTTTTCTTTTCTATAAACTTAGCATGTGATTCAGGACTATCTGGACTAATCCCGATGACTTCTGAGTCTAATTTTTGTAATTCAGGTAAAATTCCTGTAAACCCTATTGCTTCAGTGGTGCAACCTGGGGTATTATCTTTAGGGTAAAAGTAGAGAACTACAAATTTACCTTTGAAATCGTTCAAACATACTTCTTTATTATCCTTATCTGGAAGACAAAACTTTGGCGCATCTGCTCCAACTTTTAATTCCAAAATTTGCTTTGACATATTGTTTTTCATCTCTATTAATTTTGATATTAGTTTGAATTTATTAATAATTATAGAAATCCTTAAGATTATCAATATTAGTGTTATGAAGTATTATATTTATAGAAATTAAGTTTAAAAAATAAACTTCGAAAAGGATCTAAATTAATATTTTATAAAAAAACTAGCATAGAATCAAGTAAAGTTGATTCCCGAAGTGAACTAGTTTTCATCATATTATATTGAATTTAAATCTACCATCTTGCCTGTTTTTGCGGATTCATATATCCCAAAGATAGCCTTCATAGTACCCAGGTTATCCTTACCACTACTGATTGGGTCCTTCTCGTTTTTACAACAGTCAACAAAATGTAAAATTTCATTTATATAGGGATCTTTACTAGCAAATCCTTCCATGTCAGGAATAATAGGGATAAACTTATTCTTAATCCAAGCATCAGGTTCTTTAGCAGATATCATAACTGGAGCAAGAAATTGTCTTATGTTAATCTCACCAATTGGTGGATTAGAAGAGATAGTTGCCTCCTCTCCAAATAATAAGTATCTATGGAACCAAGGAGATACGATCGTAAACGAGCTCATAACATAACCAACTGCTCCGTTTTTAAAAAAAAGATTTGCAACTATTTTATCTTCAGCATCGTTTGAAAAATATGGATGGTTTACCCACTTTTTGGCTATAACTCTCTCAATATCACCTATATAGTAACGGAAAAGATCTATGCTATGAATTGATAACGTTATAAGTGAGCCTCCGCCAGATCGCTCCCCGTTAAAATACCAATGAATATTATTTGGAGGGGTTTTAATTTTGGATCGGGGGGGAATTGCGCCCATTGTATCAAAACTCTGAACTGTCCAAATTTCCCCTAAATCTCCATTTCTTATCATTTTTTGTACTGTTTGTGATTGAGGTAAGTATCTAAGGTTTTGCCCAATCATAAATACTAATCCTGATTTATCTGTTTTTTTGACCATTTCTCTACAATCATCCATCTTTATAGCCATCGGTTTTTCTAAAAGAATGTGCTTACCTGCATCAACAGCATCCATAGCTATTTGATAATGAGTATCATGAGTAGTACAAATATCAACAGCATCTATGTCGGCATTTTCTAATAGTTCTTTAGCATTCGTATAAATATCATGTATGTTTAATGGTGTACCAAACTCATTAGCTGCTTTCTCATTGATATCACAGACAGCGGTTAGTTTTACTTTATCAGGAAATTGCAGATAAGCATTTCTGTGTAATTGTGCTATTGATCCAGTTCCTATCAAACCTACTTTTAAGGGTTGAGTTATCTTTTTCACCTTGAAGTAATTTTTTCTTTATTTAATTATACTTTTTATTTTTGTATATGCCATAATTTTAAAATCTATTTAATTGAGCTGATATATTCTGGGTGTGATAAAATTTAAATCAGTTTAATGCAACTATTTAGTAATAATAGAATTATAATTATTTTTCAAGATAAAAGGATATGACAATTTCTAAAGAAGTTTCCAAGGAGGAATGGACTGTAGAGAAACTAAAAAAAATGAAGCGGGAAGAACTACTTGAATTATATAAAACTTTACCAGCGCCTGCATTTGAGGAAATGGATGGTGAATATAATGGTCATACATTAGATACTGGAAGTGAACTTGGTAATCAGATGAGTGAGTGGGTAATGAACAAGACTGCTATGGGTATCTGGAAAGGAAAGGCCTATACTCCAATCACATCGACAACAGGTGAAGGTTACAACAGATACGTAATTGATGGTAAGGAGAGACATCATTTAAGATTTGGAACAGATATGAATGTGTCGCTTTTTGATGGAAAGCCAACATTGAGAATGAGATATGCTACTTTTAAAAATGTATCTGCAAGAAATGATCTTATTGATGAGGTCCGCAAACTTGATGAGGGTATATATCTTTGTACTGGAGCTGCATTAGATGAAAACGGAAACAGAGGACCACCAACACCATTTTGTTTGACAGGTCCGATAAGAGAATATGACCATGAAACAGAATTCTATTTTGGAGACGAAGTTAAGGAGCAAGCAATAATTCCCTTTGATCCAAAAAACAAGTTTAAGCCTAATAAATAAAGCTTCATCTTTTTTTTAAATTCTTAATATTTTCCTTCAAAATTTACTTTTATGATTAAAAATAAAAACATTTCACATGCTTAGAAACGGAAAGATTGAGATAATTGATCTTCCAGAACCAGAACCTTACGATTAATAGGTATTAAACCTGAAATTACAAAAGCTAGAGCTCTCTAGCAATTTATTGTGAGAGATCTTACGGCTATAGGAAGCTGGGCTATGAAATCATCCAATGCGTTGAGAGATTATCGAATCTCGGTAGAGCAATCAATTACACATTATGGATCATTTCTAAATGGATGTCGTGCATTTTCTGCATTTTCAATTCCATCATCTACAGATGGTAAGCCTTCCATTGCTTTTCGGATTGCGTTTCGAGTTGCTTTATAATTATTGATAAATATTCTTTTCCTCGCACTCGCACTCGGATGCACGAAAACGTTCACTATTAGAACGATATCATCCGCTAATTCTTTTGGGAGAATTCCATCTTCGACACATTGTATAACAGCTTTGGCAATAGCTGCCTGAGCAGGGCCATAAGTAAGACTAGCATGACGGAGAGAAGTTGGACGTACAGTAGGAATCATAATTGTAGATGGTTTTACTTGCATATTAGGTTCAAGTATAACTTGAAGTCCTTCACGTCCTTCTTCTGGATTTGTTAAAGCCTGAGCATATGCATTACCAACAGGTCCATCTTTTTTACCGATTAGAAGGTCAATGTGAGCAAGTTCTGCCCGGTCACCTACTAAGGATTCTCCTACCTTTAATTCGAAATCAGAGATTTTTTGGGGAGTTATTCCAACTGCATAAAAACGACTTTTTAGTGGCTTATCCCCAAATTCAAATTGAATTTCTGATTTCTCAATCAAACCTAATCTCTCAAGTTCAACTCGTAATTCATCTTTAATCTCATAAGAGAGTGCATCTCCTAATACAAGAGGTTGACGTGTAGTTCCTACTGGAATTTTCATCATATTTAAACATGATTTTACCCCTAATGCTCCAGAATTTATCAATAGTCTAGCCAGCTTTTGTACTTTTTTTTGAAGAACTTGTGCCTCTTCCAAACGATTGTTTTTTACATAGTCATATATTTCAAGCCAAATTTTAGGAATAACATTAGCAGATCCCAGTATACAACCAGCTGCACCTCCTGCTAAAGCTCCCAACACATTTTCATCCCATCCAATTAAAACCGAGATTTTATCACTTACTTTTTCTAAAAGTGCTGAAAAATATTTGTAATCTCCACTTGAATCTTTTATTGCTACGATATTTTCAATATCAACTAAATCTTCAACAACAGTCCATGGTAATTCCACCCCAGTACAAGCAGGGATATTATACAATACTATTGGGATATCAGTCTTTTCTGTTATTGTATAATAATGATCATATAAACCTTTTGCCTTGGGTTTTAAATAATAAGGTGTTACAATTAATACAGCATCTACACCAATATCAGTTGCTGCTTTGGTAGCTTCAATTACTAGTTTAGTACCTGTTTCTCCTGTTCCTGCAATTACTGGAACTCGACCATTTGTCTCATCAACTACAATTTCTATAACTTTTAGCCGTTCCCCATAATTCATATTCACAAATTCACCAGTAGTTCCAACAGGTACAAGACCTGTAACTCCTTGATCAATAAGATGGTTTACTAGATTTCTCAAGTTTTCCTCATTGATCGACTCATCACTTTTATTAAATGGTGTAACCAATGCAGGCATTACACCTGTAGGTCTAAAATTAAATTTGCTCATGATATTTTTTACCTCATTATTTTATTCATAGTGATGTAATTCTTTTGCAGCAATGAATGATAATCCATGTTTTGTAAGAGCCTCTGCTGTTGAATTTACAGCATCATATCGATCTAAATGATTAATTCTTAAATATTCCCATAATCCAGCTTGCTTTAATTCTTCTTTAGGCATAAAATATTCAAGGATGTCTGTTGGATGTTCTCTCTTTTCATCAACTTCTACGTTTCCGCCTTCATGCTTAGCACTTATGTTTTTCACACTATTTGCTAGTTCTAATAATTCATCTCTACGGTCATAAGGTTGTCTTACTATGCTCTTCCAAGTTTCAGTTATATGGTGCTCTAATCTGACAACGTCTTCAAAACCAAATGGTTTTCGAATATACGCTGCCATTTGTATTGTCTTATTATTAACTGAATTAGATAAATTGAATCCAATTAAAGGACTAGATCCGTCCTCTCGAGCAAATAGCTTTGCCGTTAAAAGTGTCCATAAACAAGAATATGGGTTGTCATTACCCATGTATACGCTAATCTTAAATTCATTATTAATCCCTAGTTTATAAATAAAATAGCCTAATAACACAGTTCCTGGATTAACATTAAGAACTTGCTTTATCCCGTAATTAGTATAATAATAAAGATACTCATCAATCCACTTTAATGCAAAATCATTTGGCTGTCCTACTCCTCCAAAATATCCAGTAATCGTATCAGGTCCCCCTAGATGCACATTTACAGGCATTCCATCCGATCCTGGAGCCGTACCCTTTGTATCAAGCGTTTCAACCCATGTTGACCCAATAATCTGCATAGCAGTAGTCATTGCTAATAAATCTCCATCTTCTTCTTGCTCTTTCATCCTTCTTACTCGAATAATTCTCCCTGGAACTAGTTTCCGATTTTTTATTGCATCTTTAGCTATGTCAATAAAAAAGGGAAAATATTGACATGCTGATAATTCCAAAGTAACTGCAAAATCATCATTAAATTCCATTTCTAAGGCTTTTTCTCCTAAGATTTTCTTTCTATATTCTTCAATATTAATAAATGAATGATCATCTCGAGCTTTTACAAGCCATTCAATATCTTTAACATAATCAGCATTCTTCTTGGCTAATTGATTGATTAAGTTATCTAATTTACTGGCTTCTCGTGCTCTTTTATTAATTTCTTCAATACCGCCATATTTATCTAATAGAGTCAATAAGTCATTAATTAAAGGATTATTCTCATTAAGTAAAAAATCATTTATAGTTTTTAAAGCGTCCTTCGGGATTTCTAATTTTTTTCTCAAATCGTTCATTATAATTATCTACCTAATATTCTTTTTTTCATAGAAAACCTTTCTCTTTATACCCATAGGTTTCCCACTATTCCAAACATTAATGGAATAGACCATAAATTTAATACAAGATTCATTATATTATAAATTTATTTCTAAATTACCAAAAACTTATATAAAACTACGTGATTTTACAAGGTAGAAATAGAAGTAGATAAGGTGTTCAAAATATATAAATATAGAGTCTCTATATTAGGAACTGGATTTATTGGATTGTGTTCAGCAGCTTGTTTTGCTGAAAAAGATATTAAAGTTTTAGCATCTACTCATAATGAAAAAAAAGCAAAAATGATTAATGATGGCATTGCTCCATTTTTTGAAGCAGGTCTTCAGGAAATGATGGACAATATAAAGAAGAAACATCCAGAGCTTTTACAATGTATGTTGGATCCAATAAAAGCAGTGCTTGAAACGGATATTTCTATGATAACTCAAGGAACTCCAATGAGAGAAGATAAAAGTATTGATTTAAGTTATATTGAAAGTACAGCAAGAGAAATCGGGGAAGCACTAAAACAAAAGGATAAATATCATTTGGTTGTTGTCCGATCAACAGTTGTTCCTGGTACAACAAGAAACTTGGTTGGCAAAATCATTAAAGATGTCTCTGGAAAAGAACCGGGAAAAGATTATGGGTTATGTATGCAACCAGAATTTCTAGCTGAAGGTCGTTCAATTGAAGATACACTACATCCAGATAGAATTGTAATTGGGGAATTTGATGTAAAAAGTGGTAGTATGCTTCAAGAGTTCTATGAATATTTTTATGGGGAACATCTGAATCAATGTCCAATTTTAAGAATGAATTTAGAAAGCGCGGAACTAGTCAAATATGGTAATAACTGTCTATTATCTACAAAGATAAGTTATGCTAATGAATTTGCTAATTTTGCTGAATTAGTACCAAATGTTGATATTGTTCAAGTTATGAAAGGAGTAGGTCTTGATTATAGAATAAACTCAAGATTTCTTGGAGCAGGAGTCGGGTTTGGGGGATCATGTTTTCATAAGGATGTAAATGCTATAAAAGCATGGTCAAAATCTAAAGGCTATACTTCTAGATTATTAGAAGCAGTGTTGGATATTAATGATGACCAGGCAGTTCACATTGTTGATCTTGCAGAAGAATTAGCAGGAAATTTAATGGGTAAAAAAGTCAGTTTATTAGGATTGGCGTTCAAACCGGGCACAGATGATATGAGAGAAGCTGCGAGTATTAGAGTAGTTAATGAATTAATCAAAAGGGGTATAAAAAATATTGAGGGATATGATCCTAAAGCCAATGAAAAAGCAGCAATAGAATTGGGAGATAAAATTAAATTTGCTGATTCAATAGAACAGGTTTTAAAAGACTCTGAATGTGCTTTATTAATAACTGAATGGGATGAATTTAAAAAATTAACACCAGAGGATTTTAAGAAACATATGAAAACACCAAACCTTGTAGATGGAAGAAGACTTTATAATTATGAAATATTCAACAAGAATTTATTTTTTAGGGCAATTGGACGTATCAACTTAGAATAAGCCTTCACAAATTTTAAATTTTTTATTTTATCTTGTTATTTATAATAAGTATAACCATTAATTTTATAGGTAAACTATAATTTTACTTAAATTAATAGACTATAAAATCGTAAAGTGAGAAAAAAGTAAAACTTTGAAATTTTTTAAAGATTATGTAGACGATTTAGCTGCAGGTAAAAATATCTTAAAAAAAAAATGTGAATTGTGTGGAAAATCTGTAAAAATGTATCAGAGGAATTATGATAGACCATATAAATTTGTCTTTATAAATATCGCTCAAGAACCTGCAAAACACTATTTTTGTTCTAAAAAATGTAAAAACGAATGGATATTTAATCCTAGTAAACACCAGATAATTGATTTAAAAACTACTAGTTTCTAAAATTATTTAATCCCTCTTTAGGAAGATTAATGTTTTTTATATATCATTTTAAGGTGTGTTTCTGATTCTTCCTGAATTGAAAAGCCCAAACGTTTATATAGTATCTGGGCTTCAGTGTTTACTTTAAGCACATGTAATTTTACACATTTATTACTTTCATTTGCTTTTAAAATTAATTCCTTTATCAATTGAGTGCCAATCCCTTTATTTTGATATTCTGGTAATAGCTCAATTAAGGATAAAAAATAGCATAAATTTTCTTCTAAGACTGATATACAGCCTATTTTTTCCCCAGATATTGTTATAATTTGAATTTTATCTGGTTTGAAGTTTTGAATAAAGTATTTTTTTTGCCATTCTTCATCCCAACCCCAAGTCTTAGAAATATATTCTTTAAGTGCCTTTTTCTTGAGTTGATATAAGAAATTAAAATCATCAGAATTGGCTAAACGTCGTTCTATCATATTGGTTTTATTTTTCCTCGAGAATATTTCTATTAATATCTAATTTTGCCTTTCTTAATATTCTTCCTAATCTAATCATTCATGATATAATCCATTATAACTATTAATTAGTATTTGAAAATAGAAAAAATCAGTCTTTTTCTGAGACTAAATTTCCCAGAAAGCATATTTTCTGTATTTTATTAACCTTACTCTAAGATTGAGAAATAATCTAGTTATAGATGGGACAAATCGAGATATATTGAATTGTATAGCCTAATATCTAATAAATATTCTGTAACAAATTAGATTTATATCCACGATGGATATTGGGATTTTTGACATCTTATATACAATCCTATAAAAATGATTTTTCATCTTAAAAAAAAAGCTTTTATACTCAAGATCAATATTTATTAACAATATAATTTAAAAAATTTAAAAAAAGAGGGCTTCTTATAATGGTATTTATTAACGAAGAGGGTAAATTTAATGAAAATAGTTATATGTTCGATGGATTTATATTTAATTTGCCTAAGAATTTAGCTATATACATCATTGAAAATAATGGAATGCGTATGATGATTGATACGGGTGTTCCTCTCCAAGCGAGGAAGTTAATAAAAAAACTAAAAGAATTTAATCTTTTTCCAATTCACAAATTGTTATTAACGCATACTCATTGGGATCATATTCAAGCTTATGACAGGATTAAAAAATTGAACGAAATTGAATTTGAAACATTAGCCTCTGAGAATGCAATAGAAAACTTGAGAAATCCTGATAAAATGAATGCGATTTACGGATTTCAAGTTAATTCTATTGAGGAAGACATTATTCCCTTGAAAGATGGTGATATTATTGATTTAAATGGTTTAGAACTTGAGGTAATAAACCTTTTCGGCCATAGCATGGACTCTATTGGAATTTTAGACCGAAAAAATAAAAATTTATTTACTGGTGATGCTCTTATAAATCAAACCGATGAAGATACTTATATAATTAATTTAATGCCACCAGATTTTCATGAAAAAGAGGTTCTTGAAACTTACCAGAAAATGAGAGATATGAAGGCAGAATTAAATTCAATCTGTTTAAATCACTTTGGAATATGGAAGGATGAAGCTAAAGATACCCTTATTGATGATGTTGAAAAAAAATTCCTAAGTGCAAAAGATTCAATTATTCAATGGTATGATGAAAATTCAGATGTGAAATTTATTGCTGAGAGATATCATGATGCATTTATCCCCAATTCTACAGTTCATACCAAAGAAAATCTCATGGGAATAGAATTTATGATACAATGGCTACTTGACGGTTTAAGAACAAGCGGTTTTATTAAATAATTTCTAAAATTTATTTTTATTAAAAATATTAAATATCTACATCGATCCTTTCCATTCAGGATTTGGAAATAAAAAAAGTTAATAAGTTTTATATGATTGGTTCATGCTTCATTTTAGCGATCTCTTCATTTAACTTTCTACGGTGTTCCTCCATATCTTCAATTCCTAAAGCTTTGAATCGTTCTTCAAGTTCTCCGGTATCTTGATCAAGTATACTTCTACTCAATAAACCACCATCAACTAATAATGCATGTCCACTAACAAAACTTGATTCATCGCTCGCCAACCATAAAACCGCTTTTGCTATGTCTTCAGGGAGCCCTGCTCGTTTAATTGGTTGTATTTGAGAGAGAAATGTCGATTTAAGCATATTACTTAGTCTCTCAGCCCAATCTTGAGGAAATCCAAATCCTCTTCCAAATATAGCTGTTGCTATTCCTCCTGGTGCGACACAATTTACCCTGATATTAAATTCCCCTAATTCCATTGCAGCTGTATGAGTTAAATGAATTATTCCTGCTTTAGCTGTACTGTAAGCATGAGGTCCAAACCCAGTCCTCATTCCCGCTACACTGGCTGTACTTATTATATTTCCATAACCTTGTTTTTTCATGATAGGAACAGCATGTTTTATACCCAGGAATATACTCCTTAACATAACCTCCATTGTTACATCCCATGCATCAGTAGGGATCTCTTCAATTGGACCTCCCACACCCCCAAATCCCGCATTATTAAACATGATGTCAAGTTTTCCAAATTTTTCTACTGCGAGCTCAATTAATGCTTTAATATGGTCTTCACTTCGAACATTCGCATGCTGAAATATCGCATTAGAACCTAACTCCTCGGCCAAATCTTTTCCTAACTCATCTTGTATATCTCCAAGAACCACACGAGCACCTTCCTTTACAAAAAGCTTTGAAGTAGCTTTTCCAATACCACTGGCACATCCAGTAATAACAGCTACTTTCCCATCTATTTTTCCCACTAATTTTTCACCTAAAAAATGATAACTAATTATGGATCTATCTTGATATTAAGAACAAAAAAACCTTACTTTTTTTAAAAAGTTAAAAAGGAAAAAAACTTCCTAATTATTTCGAGTTAAGAATTTTGTGAATTTTTTCTAATCTTTCCTCTCTCGATTTTTTTTTGGTAATTGGATTATGATCTCCATACAATTCTCTGTGATAGACAGGTTTTTCAGTTCGATAAAATACACCTAAAGTAAATTTATGCGAAATTCTTGCAGTATTAAGAGCTTCTTCTCGTGTTCGAGGTTCATTATTAAGAAATTCAACATATTTGCTATATTCCTCCCATTTATGATAAGACACTGCTGGTTGCAAGACTTCGATAAACGCAAACCCATCATGTTTAGTGGCTTCGACAATAATATCAGTGAGGTGTTTAATTTCACCTGCATAAGCTCGTGCTACAAAAGTTGCACCAACCTCAATCATTAAGGAGATTGGATTGAAGGGTTCTTCAAAGCTTCC
>Ga0209427_10007142_pt1 | contig 12660 bp, 13 predicted proteins | sample DeeMarSWOR136_30_FD_187465 | JGI IMG/M metagenome (GOLD analysis project Ga0209427, IMG submission 187465) | Marine sediment microbial communities from White Oak River estuary, North Carolina - WOR-1-36_30 (SPAdes) (version 2) | ecosystem: Environmental > Aquatic > Marine > Intertidal zone >... | reverse complement strand
CGCCTTTGGTTACACCCCTCAGGGGCGTGGCCTCACACAGGCACAACCCAGTTCCTTGACCAAGCCGTATAGTGAACACTCCCTTCACTAGCAAGGCTTAACTATACCGTCCAGCAGGGCGGCATGGGTTTTGAAAATGACTAAGGCGGATTCATGTCAAGCTTTGATAGTGTAGTGCGGTTCAAAGGATAATCTTGAGCGTGGAACGGTTGCGGTTGCACAGCTCGATTCGGTTACCGTTTCACGTCAGAGGAAACCAGCAGCGCAACCGTAAAACGTTACACGAAACCCACATGGCTTCGCCCAACGCAATGGATTAATATTTTCTTCTAATCTCGCCGGCTTGACCCAGCGCTTCGCTACATATACCCGAACGACCGGATTTTGCCTCCTTCTCAGGACTTGGGCAGAATGAGTACCTCCACCTTTCCTTCCAACGCCTTCTTGAAGTTGAGGGCATCCCCTTCATCACCAACGATTGCCCCATAGTGCATAGGTATGGCCAGCTTGGGTTGGATGGCCAAAGCGGCTTCAACGGCCTGATCAGCCGTCATCACATAGGTGCCGGAGACAGGTAGAAGGGCTATATCCACATTAAAGTCCTTCATCTCAGGGATAAAGTCTGCATCCCCCGCATGGTAAATTCGGACCCCATCTACTTCCACAATGAAACCGAGCCATGCGTTTTTCTTGGGGTGGAAGTCCTTGTCCGTATTGTAAGAAGGGACCGCCTCTACCGTCACGTCATCCACCTTAACAGATTCACCTGGCGCAACGACCCTCACATCTCCTGAGAGCTTCTTCGCTGAGTCTTTTTCTGTGACGATGACCGTTTCTGATTGCTGAATCTTGGCCACATCCTCAGGCGAGCAATGGTCAAAATGCTCGTGAGTAATCAGAATAAGATCCGCCTTTGGACCAGAGGAAATCTGGTAGGGATCCACATAGATAGTCTTCGCGGCCTCAATCCTGAAGCCATCATGCCCTAGCCAGAAGATCTTTTTTGCCATTTCCTGAATCATGAATTCCACCTCCTCTTCAGGGAAATCCGAAGCACGAAATCGGAATTCCGAATTTGTTTAGAAGCTAACTAGTGCCCTGTATCGTATATTGCACTCGTATTGAGTGATGGTCTGTTCCTTCCCTCCGGTCCGGAGGGAAGGAACAGACCATCACTCAATGGGTGCGAAGACACGATCTTTTCGTACTGAAATTTGTGATACAGCGCACTGGCTTGAGAGACTGTCAAAACCGGTCCTTAAATAAAGACACCCATGGTTGAAACTGGGCTACATCGGTTCAAGGATGATTTTATGATCCACCAGTGAGAGGGCCTTGATCTTGGCCTTCACCTTCTTCTGCTCCCCGAAAATGTTGACCATCTTTATCTGACTGCCCTCCGATTCAAGAAGATCAACACTTTCCAAGAGGAGTTCTTCCTCACCATCTTTCAACAAATAGGCTGCGGCTTCACACATGTTCATACATCTCCTTAATATCCTGCACCACCTGATCCACCAGGTGGGGTAAGGGCTCACCTGAGGCACCCACAACTTTTACCCTTTCTCGCGTTAAGGGAATGAGGATCTTTCTGGCCTCACTGGAACTCACGGCCCGGGCCATGGTGGGCGTCACTTCTCCCATCATAGCATTGGGCATGATAATCGCTAGTGGCCCAATAATGACGTCTACCCTGGGGCTGGTATGTACAACGGCATTCTCCCCGGTGGCGCCCCTATTGGCCCCTGCCTTCATCATGCGCGAGGTGGCAATGGAGTTCGTCCCCAGGGCCAGTATCTCCATTTGTTGGGTGATTGCAGTCCGAAGGCCCTTGATAATGGCTGCACCTATACCTCCGCCCTGCCCGTCCATGACCATGATTATCATCGTTTCCCCGTAAATACCTTAGACTTCGCCCCGTGCAAGATCTTGGAAATATGTCCCTTATAGAACGGAGTGCGACTTAGGATCGCACCGTGTTTCCTCCCACAGTCCATGGCCATCAGGCGCTCTCGCGCTGAGCAACCATATATCCACCCTATAACATATTGGGCCCATGGATAGCTAGTTTCGTGTATCGCAGATTCTTATCGTTTGGAGTGATGGCCTGTTCCTGAAAAAGGAATGGGTCATCACTCCATGGACGCTTTGACAAAATGCTATAGTGTTGAGACTCACGTTACAGGGCAGCGTCCTGTATCATATATTCCTGGAGTCATTGTTGTCATGTGAGAAGTTCAAGAAGACGATCCAATTCCTCATCAGAATAAAAATAGATCACGATACTTCCTTGCTTGCCACGCCTCCTGATATCCACTTTTGTACCCAGAGATCTTTTCAGGCCGTCTGCGAGGGTCTTGAAATAATACGCATCTTCAACATTTGTGGGTTTCTTGCGCGCCGGGCCTTTCTTCTTTCTCTGCACCAGTGCTTCCACTTGGCGAACAGATAGGGCCTTTTGGATGATCAAATTCCTTATCTTCTTTTGTTCTACGCTTCCTTTAACGCCGGCCAAAACCCGGGCATGCCCCATGCTCAGGCGCTCATGGACGATATCTTCTTGAATAGCTTTGGGAAGGGTCAAGAGCCTTAACATGTTTGTGACGGTGGAACGCTCCTTACCCAATCTCCTGGCAAGCGCCTCTTGGGTCCTCTTGGTGTCTCCCAGCCATTTCTTGTACGCGTGGGCCTCCTCAATGGGATTCAGGTCCTTTCTATGAATATTTTCCACAAGGGCCAGTTCCAATGACTCCAGGGGTGTGGTCTCGCGAACCACGACGGGGACCCTCTCCAGCCTCGCCTTTTGAGCGGCGCGCCAGCGGCGCTCACCCGCAATGAGGCGATACCCCGCTGCCGTCTTGCTAACCAGAAGGGGTGTAAGGATCCCCTTCTCTTTCACAGACTTGACCAGTTCCTCAAAATCAGTACCCCCAAATTCCTGGCGGGGCTGAAGGGGGTTGGGCTCAATGTCTGCGATGGGACACTGAAAGAATTCTCCTTGCTCCGCACCCAATCTGTTGGCATCCGGGATAAGTGCTGAGAGTCCTTTGCCAAGGGCCTTACGCTTCGTCATTTCTTCCCTCTTCTCGCCTAACGAGTTCTCTTGCCAATGCCAAATAACTCTGCGCGCCGCTGGACTTTATGTCATAGAGAAGTGCCGGCTTCCCATGACTTGGGGCCTCACTTAAACGAACATTGCGCGGGATAATGGTCTCAAATACATTTTTCTTGAAATGTCCCCTCACCTCCTCCGCCACCTGGATAGAGAGGTTATTGCGGGAGTCATACATGGTGAGCAGGATTCCAACCACGTCCAGGGTCGGGTTGAGCCCCTTTCTCACGGCCCAGATGGTTTTCAGCAGTTGCGTCAACCCCTCCAGGGGATAGTATTCACACTGCAGGGGAATCAGGACCGAGTCTGAGGCTGTCAGGGCATTTACGGTTAGAAACCCGAGTGAAGGGGGACAATCTAGAATGATATAGTCATATCTTGCTTTCAGTGATAGGAGCCTCTTCCTGAGTCGATACTCCCTCTCATCTGCAGAGACCATCTCAACCTCTGCTCCAATGAGATCCGTTGTGGCCCCAATCAGGTCTAGGCCTGCCATTTGGGTGTCAACGATAACCCCGTCTTCCTCTGCAGAGCCAAGCATAAATTCATACAGGCCATCTTCCAGGCTGGATTTGTCGAACCCCAAGCCCGTGGTGGCATTACCCTGGGGGTCGCAGTCCACAAGGAGACAGGATCTCTCGGTTGCTGCGAGAGATGCGGACAGATTCACGGCGGTGGTTGTTTTTCCCACGCCCCCCTTTTGGTTTGCAATGGAAATAATGTGCCCCATGAGGCAGATGTGATCTTCTTAGAAAGATTGATTTTTTGGGATTCGATTGATTGACAACCATCGGCCAACGCATGCCATGGCCACCTGGTCGTGAAACAAGCAGATAACACAATCCCCCATCTTTGAAAAGCAAAATAAATGTTTCACGTGAAACATTCTGCTCTGGTCAGACAGCAGGCAATCCCATGTTTCACGTGAAACATTTTAGTAAAAAATGCCAAAAAGCTGCGTTCTTCAGGGGGCCTTATCCAACAGAACAGGGATGATCAGCCTGTACTACGGGCTTCGGCTCGACAGAGATGGCATCCTTTACCGGGGGTATGGGGGTCTCTTTTCAAGCCGAAAACCATTTGCCCGGTGGTTGTAAGACGGCGCCAAAGTGCAACATCATTATGGTGGCAGCCCCCCAGCCCAAGGCGGTGTCAATGATGGATCTCCCCTGTGCCCGCCCGCCTCGCCCGTCCGCCTCGCCTGCTCGGCTGGAGGGCGGGCCTGAGCCCCTCTCATAGGGCGGGACGATGGCGGGCAGGCCTGTGCCCGGAGCCCTGAATATTGGAGATGGGGGCGGTAAGGAAGAGAGCCGTCTTTTGGGTTGCGGCCTTGAAAAGAGACCCCCATACCCCCGACTGAGCGAACTTGCGGATGATGCCCCGCCCTTTAGGGGGGGCACCTACACTCGAGACCTGGTGTAAGCAGTTTACCAAATCTACATATAAGCCATTGATTTATCAGTTAAAATTTTCCCGGCCTCTTTAAGGCTTGCGAAGAGAGCGCAAAAAACATTAGCTTGGATCGCATGCTCACATAGACCCATGAAAATGAAGCTCCCCAGCCCTACTCAGGGAGTAAGACGCTTCAATAGGGACCGGCGATGGGTCCTCTGCGTGTTTTTGTTGACAGCATGGATTTGCTAAATTATGTTATCCTTCATTGATTTTATATTGTTTTATCCATATTCAAAGCCTTGAGAGGAGCAAATGACCATGGAAAGGATCGGGCTTGATCATGGCAGCGGCGGAGAGGCCTCCCATGAACTTGTAAAGGAGATATTCTTGAGTCGCTTAGATAATGCCTATTTGAGACCGCTGGATGACAGTGCCGTTTTGGATTTACCGTCCTGCACCCTGGCTATGACCACCGATAGTTATGTTGTGGATCCCATCTTTTTTCCCGGGGGCAATATCGGCAGTCTGGCCGTGCACGGGACCGTCAATGACCTTGCCATGCAAGGCGCCCGCCCCCTCTATCTGACCCTTGGTCTGATTTTGGAAGAGGGCCTTCCCCTGCAAGACCTGATTTCCATCATCGATTCGTTGGCTGATGCCGCCCATGAGGCGAAAGTCTCCATTGTGGCTGGTGATACAAAGGTGGTGCCAAAAGGGGGTATGGATAAGGTATTTATCAACACCTCCGGCATTGGCTTGATCCCCAACGGTGTGGATGTTTCGGGACACAACGCACGTCCTGGAGACGTTCTGATCATTAACGGCAATGTGGGCGATCACGGCATGGCCATACTTTCCAAGCGGGAGGGTCTCCATTTTGATATCCCTCTCATGAGCGACTCGGCCCCTCTCAACGCACTGGTCTCCTCCATTCTTGAGGTAAGCCATGAGATCCATGTCCTTAGAGATCCCACAAGGGGTGGCGTAGCGACAGCCTTGAATGAGGTGGCCTCCCGCTCTGGCGTCGGCATCCAACTTTTTGAGGAGGATGTCCCCATCAGTCCCTCTGTGGCAGCCGCCTGTGAGATTCTTGGTTTGGACCCCCTTTATGTGGCCAATGAGGGCAAGTGCCTGGTGATCGTTTCCAGGGATGACGCCAAAGAGGTCCTCAAGACCATGAAAAGCAACATATATGGGAAGGGCTCTATAATAATGGGTGAAGTGACGGCAGAAAATCCGGGAAGGGTCTTTTTGAAAACAAAGATCGGGGGGACACGCATTCTTTCCATGTTGACGGGTGAACAGTTACCGAGAATCTGTTGATTCCAGTGAAAGCTCGATCAACCGATCAAGGAGTTCTGAGAGGGACAACCCCGCTGTCCTGGCTGCGAGGGGGACGAGGCTTGTCTCGGTCATACCCGGTATCGTGTTTGTCTCCAGCACATAGACGTCTTCCCCCTGAACGATCATGTCCGTCCTGCTCCATACCCGGCATCCCAAGGCCGTATGCGCCTTTTTGGCGCAAGACTGGACCTTCCTCGTCTGCTCTTCGGGCAGGGGTGCGGGGCAGATCTCCTTCGTGGCCCCTGGTCTATACTTGGCCTCATAGTCGAAAAAGGCATATTCAGGGTTCGGTACGATTTCTACGAGAGGAAGGGCTTCCAGGTTCTTGTTTCCCAGGACAGCGCAAGTGAGCTCCCTCCCCTTGATATACCTTTCCACCAGAACCTCTTCATCATATTGGAAGGCGGACTCAAGTCCCTTTGAGAGTTCCTCTTTTGAATGGCAAATGGACATGCCCAGACTTGATCCCTCAGCCACAGGCTTCACAACTGTCGACGGCCCAAGGGTCTCCATGATCTGATCGACGGCATATTCTCCGCCCTTATTGACGATCACGTCGTCTACAACATTCAGCCCGTTGCTTCTATACAATTGCTTAGCAACCTTTTTGTTTAGTGCCAAGGCGCTAGCTAGCACGCCTGAACCGACAAAGGAGATATCCAGCAGGTCCAGAAATCCCTGCATGCAACCATCCTCACCAAATTTTCCGTGTAGCAATATAAAGGCAATGTCTATGTTTTCCTTGTCTCGAATCAAGTCATTCAGGTCATCACGTGGGTCATATTGGGTCACATCATATTTCTGCTTGTCTAGGGCCCGATAGACGGCTTCCCCGCTTTTTAGGGATATTTCCCTTTCGCCGGACCATCCACCCGAAAGTAAGGCTATGCGAAGTCTTCCCATTTCAAAAATTTTTCTGATTTTTCCAGATAGAAAAAAAATTTTTTTGCCAAAAAAATTTTTACCTATATATCTTAACGGCCCACCTAAAACAATGACAAAATAACGATGCCCTTGAACTGCGAGACTCTCCGATTTCATGCAAGAATCTTACCCGATTGCCGGGTCATGCTTAACGGCCTGTTGGGTCCAAAAAAATGAAGCATAATAAAATGAAAATCGCCAAAAAATATAAAAAACCAGAGAAAATTGGAGATTCTTAATTGTTAATATATTTATACACCGCCGCGAGAAACCGGGAAAGCTTCTGAATTCAATGGCAAATCCGCCTTTCCAATTTATTGATTTTTAACTTGATGTTACCCCCATTTACAAAAAAACATGCGTCTTTTCAGCAAGTTATGGCCTGTCAAAAATTGGATGAAAGCTAACTTATTCCGGCTCTCCATCAGCTTTGACAGCCCCCACAATATTCAGATAGTACCCGATTCTTAGGTCGAAGCGCTCTGCGTTACCACCCTTTGTGCGGCGAAAGTCCCGATTTCATGGGAATTCCGGATATTAAGAAACTGGTGACTCACTTTTTTTCTAAGCAAGACGGGGAATGTGCCTACCCGGTTGAATAGGGCTCCCTCTGGGAAACTCCATAGGGCGTGCTCACCATTTTCAATGATACAAAAATACAAAATCAGTCATTTTCATCTTTCCTTTTCTTGGAGAGTCCACAATGAGTGCCATTTGGGAAGAGGTAAAAAACCAGGTCCGGCCTGCTATTTCGGAAAAAAGCTTCCAACTATGGATAAGCTCCATGGTTTTTCTAGAGAGCAGCGGGGATACCCTTGTTCTCGGATGCCCCAACAAGTTTGCCCGAAACTGGATTGCGGACAACTATAGGGGGATCATCGAAGAGAAGCTTGATAAGATAGGAAACGGCCATTACAAACTCGATTTGAAGGTCAAGGCTCCGGCTAAAAAGAGACCTCTCTCTGACAGTGGCAATGGCTCCAAACAGTTGACCCTTCCCAACATGCCCACCAAGAGAAGGATGGGAAGGAGCTGGCTCAATAAAGAATTCACCTTTGACCGTTTTGTTGTGGGGGCGTGCAATGAGTTTGCCTTCTCTGCCTCAAGGGCCCTCGCCCTCGGGGCGAACCAGCCCTACAATCCTCTTTTTATGTTGGCAAGCACGGGGCTGGGCAAGAGCCACCTCTCCCAGGCCATTGGACACGCCATCCTAAATCATGATCCGACGGTCAAGGTATGCTACATTACGGCAGAAGATTTTGTGAATCAGATGATCTTTGCCCTAAGGAATGGCCAAATTGATGAATTCAAGAACAAGTATCGTAGGAGCTGTGACGTCCTTTTATTGGAAGAGGTCCATTTTTTGGGCGGCAAAGGAAAAATGCAGGCTGAACTCGGATATACGTTGGATGCTCTGGCAAACGCACACAAAAAGCTCATTTTCACCAGTCCCCTCTTACCCAAAGATATCCCAAACCTCACAAAGGAACTATCCTCTCGTCTCACCTCGGGTGTCATTACCACCCTTGACAGACCGGATTACAAAACCGCGCTCAAGATACTGCAGAAAAAATCTGCTGAGCAAGACCTAAAGCTCTCTGAAGAAATCTTTCATCTCTTCGCGAAGCACCTGACCCGAGATATTCGTCAGATGGAGAGTGCCCTCAGATGTCTCAAAGCCAAATCCGAACTCATGAACGCTCAGATAAATATGGATCTGGCCAAGGAGGTCCTCAGATGCCATGTCTCTGAACAGGAATCGACCAAAATGGAAGATATTGAAAAGATGGTTTGTCGGTATTTCAAGATTGAACCGTTCATGCTCCGTTCAAAATCGAGGAAAAAGATCCACGCCTATCCGCGCAGTATATACGTCTATCTCTGTCGCCATCACACGGAGGCGACCCTTGAAGAGATCGGCAAATCCATTCAACGAAATCATTCCACGGTCCTATATGCTTCGGAGGTCATTGAACACAAGATAAGGCTGGACAATAAGGTGAAAAACCATGTAAACTTTCTGCGACAAAGGCTACAAAGTATGACAAAATGATTTCTAACGAGCCATTGCCGTTGAAAAACCTGGGCCTCTGGTCCCTATTCTTCCTTGCTGCCTTCCTTGCTGCCTATATCATTTTTGCTGCCATGGTCTCCGTCTGGGTCGGCCTAACCCACGTGCAACAGGACGGATTCTGGATGCCCATCCTTACCGGAATCCTTGTTATGATTGTGGTCTTATGGCCATTTGTGCGTCTTTCCCGGCTCATTCTCAATGCCATGAAGGAAAAAGATGCGATCAGCATTTAGACCCACATCCCTTTCCCACAAAGATCGTATCATCTTAGATCTTTCAAAAAGCATAAAATCCTAAAGGGGGTTTTATTGACAGAACAAGGCCTCAGAGCTGACTCGCGTCTTGCGCCATACTTAAGGACAGCGGGCCAATTTTTTGGGCCCTCCAGAGAATGCCGGTTAGCCCGGGCGCTCTTCAAAAGCCCAAAGCATGACCAAAGATCTCATCCATCCTCTCGCTCATAAAAAGATCTCAAGAACTCCTCATCCTTTGGGGATAGATTGAATCTTAATGCCGCCTCCTCTATAAGCCGAGGGATGGACCTATTCTCATTTTCCTGCCGTTCTGCAGAAATCCACTTTATGGCCTGTCGGAGTTGCTCCCCTTTTGGCTGAATGGTCGCCATATGGAATCCCCCTTTCAGAATGGACCTCATTCAAAGTTGAGGCTGAAACCTGGACTATTCTTAATGATATGTGAGGATTTTTCCATAAGAAAATGAAGGGACTTCTTCACCCCAAGGCGGATTTTTTGGGATTGCAGATATGAATAATTGGTCGTATATTCCCGGTTTAAGTGGCATGAAAAAGACTGTCTTTAAATTCTCTTTGCTCGCGATGATGTTGTTGGGGCTTCCTATGCTGGGGATTATCCTCACCAACAAGGAGATCGCCACCTATCTGGAGTTCCCTCCTCATTCTGCCTACGTGGAGCACGCGCCCTTCTCTTGGCCCGTTTTCACAGGCTACTCCATTTTTGTGCTGGCAGTGGTCAGTCCTTTCCTCATCCGAACATTAAGGGTAAAGGCTGGCGAAAGGATTGCGCGCTCACACGCCTTTCCATTTCCCTGGTGGGGATACCTCGGCACCCTATTGGGTGTCCTCGCCTGGATATTGGCCTGGAGTCGGTTTCACTGGTTTGTCAGATTTCAGCCCCACACTTTCACCCCCTTATGGATAGCCTATATCATCACCATGAATGCCCTGACATACCACCGAACTGGCCACTGCATGATGCGCGACCGTCTCCACGCTTTTCTCCTGCTCTTTCCCGTAAGCGCAGCCTTTTGGTGGTTCTTTGAATACCTTAACCGGTTCGTGCAAAACTGGTACTACGTGGGGGGGCAGTTTGGTCCATGGGAGTATTTCTGGTACGCAACTCTGCCCTTCTCAACCGTTCTGCCCGCTGTCATGGGAACCCAGGAATGGCTGCTCAGTTTCTCTTGGCCAGGAAGGAAATTCCAGAACTACATACCCATCAAATGCAACCGGCCAAAACGGCTAGCGTGGGCCGTTCTTTTCATTACAGGTGTAGGGCTAGCAGGCATTGGCGTCTGGCCCAACCATCTGTTTCCTCTCCTCTGGGTATCTCCTCTGCTCATTATTATCTCCCTTCAAAATATTTTTGGAGACAGCCACATCTTTTCACGTTTGCCTGATGGAGATTGGCGTCATGTACTTACCGCCGCCCTGGGGGCCCTCATCTGTGGTTTCTTTTGGGAAATGTGGAATTATTACAGCCTAGCTAAGTGGAAGTACAGCATCCCTTTCGTCCATCGCTACCAGATATTTGAGATGCCCGTTCTGGGATACGCGGGCTACCTCCCCTTTGGTCTGGAATGCGCTGTAATCGCACACTTTTTCAGGGGGAGGGAAAGCTTAGTACAGGAGTGACATGGAACCAGACTTGGAGCAAATTCAACGGGCCCAACAAAAGCTCAAGGGGATTATTCTTTCCTCGCCTCTCATACGGTCCCGATCTCTGGGCGAGATGCTGGGCTCAGAGATCTTTCTTAAACTGGAAAACCTCCAGGAAACAGGTTCATTCAAGGTGAGGGGAGCTTACAATCGCCTTCTTCAAATGGGTCCAAAAGAAAAGGAGAAGGGCGTCATCGCCGCCTCTGCGGGTAACCACGCCCAGGGTGTGGCCTGGGCGGCCAGAAAATTGGGAATTGGCGCCACCATAGTGATGCCCGAGGAAGTATCCATTAAGAAATTGATGGCCGTTAAGGAATATGGAACGGACATCATCCTTCATGGACCCAATTATGACGAGGCATACGCCCACGCCGTTGGGCTTTCACGAGAGACGGGAAAAATCTTGATCCCCGCTTTTGATGATTCCCGTGTCATTGCGGGCCAGGGAACGATTGGACTCGAAATCGCCCACCTATTGGAAAAAGACACGGCCATTGTGGTACCCGTAGGAGGGGGAGGACTCATCTCCGGTATCGCCATCACGGCCAAGTCCCTCTGTCCAGATGTCCGTATCATCGGTGTCCAGGCCAATTGTTGCCCGTCTGCCATCCAATCTTTAAATGAAGACAGGCCCATAGCCGTGGAGGGGATGCCCACACTCGCCGATGGGATTGCCGTAAAAAAACCAGGGGACCTGACTTTTCCCATCTTGCAAAGGTATGTGGATGAAATGGCAGGCGTGGATGAAGAGGGGATTGCAGGGGCCATTATGAACCTTTTGGAGAAGGTAAATATTGTTGCTGAGGGGGCAGGGGCCACACCCCTTGCGGCTCTCACGGACCATAAGGTCTCTACCAAAGCGAAGCGTTATGTCTTGGTGATCAGCGGCGGCAACATTGAGACGAGTATGATTGACCGTATCCTCCAGAAAGGCTCGGTCAAGATGGGGAGACTCATCCGGATCGAAGTCAATCTTTTGGACGTCCCAGGCTCCCTTTGGCGTCTTTTGGGCATCATTGCCAAAGAGAAGGCCAATATCCTGCATATCTTCCATGACCGTCTTGCCCTGGACAATCCCATAGAGGTCTCACGTGTGAAGCTAAACCTGGAGACGAGAGGGCATGAACATGCAAAGGATATGGTGGATAGACTCAGACAAGAAGGATACAACGTAAGACGTATCCTCTAATAAAGCATCGTCTCCCCGGGACGGGCAGCGGTGCTGGCAGGCGGATTGTTTTCCAGGGGAATCCAGCAAAAAGATAACAACAGGAAGTGGGTGAAATGAAACCGCAGGATAAAAAGAGTCTTTTGTTTATCTGCACCCACAATTCCGCACGCTCCCACATGGCAGAGGGTTTGGTGAATGCCCTTTACGGTGAGCACTATGAAGCACGTAGCGCAGGAACGGAGCCCTCTCAGCTCAACCCCCTGGCCATTCAGATCATGGCTGAGATTGGGATCGACATCTCCCACCACCATTCCAAAGGTGTGGAGCAATTCCTTGATCAGGAATTTGATTATGTGGTGACCGTCTGCGATCATGCCAACGAGACCTGTCCTTTTTTCCCTGGGGGCAAAAAGAGGATTCACAGGGGATTCCAGGACCCTGCTGCATTAGAAGGAAGTGAGGACGAGAAGCTGGCCGTTTTCAGGCGCGTGAGGGACGAAATCCGGCATTGGATCGAGGAGACTTTCGCAGTCTGGAGTTGATATGGCGCTCTCCAGACCTTGACACGGCCTCAATCGCTGAGTGCTGATGGCTTTTCTTTCATACCAAGGCTCCCGGTCTGATTTTTTTCAACACCTTGATGAAATTGTGAAAACCATCATGCTTTGGAGATATCCGGAATGCTAACGAATCTGCTTAAAAAGCTGACGGCACCATTCGCACC
>Ga0209427_10007141_pt1 | contig 12660 bp, 13 predicted proteins | sample DeeMarSWOR136_30_FD_187465 | JGI IMG/M metagenome (GOLD analysis project Ga0209427, IMG submission 187465) | Marine sediment microbial communities from White Oak River estuary, North Carolina - WOR-1-36_30 (SPAdes) (version 2) | ecosystem: Environmental > Aquatic > Marine > Intertidal zone >... | reverse complement strand
GACACACAGAAATTAAGACAACGATGTTAGAATCTGTGTCACAATAAGCAGAGGACCTGCAAGCAAGTATTGGTTGATTGACCAAGTCAGTAATTGTATGTTAGGTTTATCCGTGGAACAGGTGAAAAAGAAATTTTGTGTTCGGAAAGTCCTAAGATGACCGGAAAAAAATTCATGAACACAGTCGCAAATGGGAAAGAGGACATTCTCCAGATTTTTCTGAACATACTTAAAAGAACTAAAACAGTTTATTGTATAGTCGGGGGGCTTGCTGTAAATGCTTTTGTCGAACCCGTTGTCAGCCTTGATCTTGATGTTGTAATAGAGACTAAGGATATTGATAAGGTTAGCAAAGAAATCGTTGACAAAGGATTCAAGGTCGAAAGGTTTGAGCACAGCCTGAATTTAACCAGTTCTAAGTCAGACTTAAGAATACAGATTCAAACCGATTCTCGTTATCAACAATTTTTATCCCGTGCTTCTTCGAAAGAAGTGCTGGGATATAAGATGAATGTCGCCTCTGTTGAGGATGTTTTACAGGGAAAGGTTTGGGCTTATTTAGACGAGAAGCGCCGTATGAGCAAGCGACAGAAAGATCTGGCCGATATCATCCGTCTGACCGAAGCATATCCCTCACTTGAGCGTCTTATTCCGTCCATCATTCTTGAAAAATTAAAATAATTGAAATAACTGCAGACTATTTCAATTATTGCTGCCATGAAGAAACACAAAGAGAAACTTCCTCTCTTTCCTGTTCCCTTGCCTAACTCAGGAAAGCTGTGATAATATTTTTTAAGTGGCAGTTTTCAAACTTTTTGTCCTTCCCTTGCTCATCACCCTTCTCTCCACGACCACCCAGGATATAGAAAAAGCATTCCTCCAGAACAATCCCAAAACTCTCTATTCGCTCTTTTCCGCTGAAAGCGGGATCAATATCTCCCTGCCCGAGCCCATTTCTTTCTCGGACCAGCTCTCCCGTCAACAGGCCTATTTTCTGTTTAAAAAGATATTCTCTTCCTACACGACTTTTGAATTCTTCTCAGAAAGCGAGATCCCTCCTGACATTGAAGATGAAAGTTTTATCTTCAGAGCAAGATGGTCCTTCAGAGACAATAAGAACAACAACCAGCATGTCCTTCATATATTCCTTTTTCTGCTCAATGAAACAGGACTCGACGACCGGGCATCCCCTTCTCTCTCAGGACGAGAAGGAAGAAATCCCAAGAATGCCTGGAAAATCATAGAGATCAAGGCGGAAAAAATTTGAAGCTTTTTAAAATAACCCGGAGGAATGAAGTATTTCTCTACGGATTTCTTGCGGGCATCATACTCTCCGCCGTCTTTTTTATTCTCTCTTTTCTCCTTCCCACTTTGACCTCAACGAAATATTACCAGAGAAGCCTGAATCAGATGAGGGATCAAGCCAAAACCATCAAAAAAGAGTTCTCAAACTTGATCAGCCACCTGAGCCAGAAGCAGAAGCTTATCCTGAATTCTCCTTTTCCTTCAGATGAAAGCGAGATTTTCAACCTGCTCAAAAAGCTCGATCTCGATCCTGAGACCGAAGGCGTCGGCTATTACGCCGATGGCCAGCTCACTCTGTGGCTGGGGAATATCCTGGACTTTGGGGCGATGATCTACACCGAGGGCGAAGACACCAAGCCTCTCCAGAAAAAATCATCTTTCCTCGTCAGACACAAGTCCTCCGTCTATCTCGTTGTCTTGCAGGAAATCAGCGATGCCGAACATGTCATTTTTTACAGGATACTGGCTTTCATCCCCGAATTTAAAACACCCTATCTCGAAGAATATCATTTCTTAAGCCCCAGGCTGCTGAACAACTGTACGATCGAGTACTCAGACTTTCGAGAAGATGTTTCCGGGTTTGAAAAACTCTTCTCCAGACATGAGGACGAATACTTCGGACAAACAGGACCGCGGAGAGAGATCCGCAACCTCCTTTTTCCCTTGAGGAATGAAGCAAAAAAAATCGTGGCCACTGTCAGTCTCAATCCGCTGTCCCTTCAAGCCAAGGTCTCAAGGCAGAAGGAAAACCTTCTTCTCGTGTTCTATTTGCTCCTCGGAGTTTCCCTGCTCTGTCTTCTCATCCATTGCCTGAAATCTCCTGCATTCTATAAAGAAAAGAAACCTCTGCCTGGAATGCTGGTCATCCTGATTCTCATCGGGTTGAGATTCGTCTTTTTTCCGTTGAGCAACCTGGAAAAAATCCAATCCCTTTCGTTTTTTTCCCCCTCTTCGGCAGGATTCTTCTCTGTCTGGACCTTCACCAGATCTCCCGCAGATATCTTTCTCTCTTCGTTCTTCCTCTTTTTGATCGCAGGCTGTCTGGCCATCTATTCGAGAGGTCTTTTTGGCGATAAATCCAGAGCATTTTCCCTCTATCGCTTGCCTCTCGTCCTGATTTCCATCTGTGTATCTTTGTTATTCATTTTTATGTTTCAAGAATTTCTTTTCCGCCTGGTCACCAATTCCAACATAAACCTGCTCGATTTCACGCTTGATCCTTCCTTCTTTCTTCTCCATCTCAGCATTTTCTTCCTGTTCTGCGTCACCATTTTTGCCGTTTTGACCGGGCTGCGAATCGCCTCTCTTTCCAGCCCGAAAATCTTTCTGCCCGCAATTGTTCTCATCCTGGCTTTCGCTGTTTACACTTCCCTGTTCAAAGGAAGATATCCTTCTTTGCTTCTCGCCCTCCAAGGAGTGATCCTGGCCATGGTTCTGATCATGACTTTTTCCCCCCAGCTTCTGAAAAGAAAAAGAGCCATCCTCGCCGCCGTGTTTATCGGCACGCTGTTCATCTACGGATCCCTCCATGATTTCTCTTCGGAAAGGAACCAGGCTCTCCTTCAAAAGACACTCCGGAATGTCATAGAATCCCAGGAATCCTGGGGTTTCTTCATCCTGAATCAATCATTTCCCGAGATGGACAAAAGGAGTGAAGACGTCACGTCCTTCCTGAGCAGCTTTCAACCTCCTGACTTCGCTCACTCTCTATGGAAAAGGACTCTTCCGGCCAAGTTCAACTGGTATTCAAGCCTGGAGATAGTGAATCCCAAAGGAGAATTCCTCTCGCGGTTTTCTCTGAATGTCCCTGAACTCTATAGAGTTGATTTTAACCTTCCGCTCAACGCGACATGGTCAATCTCCTACTTAAGCATCCCCATAATTGGCGAAGAGAGAGATTTTCTGCTCGGGTACAGGGACTGGTTCGACGGCGAAAATCACCTGGGCCGGACAGTACTCTACCTATCCATTGACTACGACATGCTCCCTTTTCTCTATTCAGCCAATCCATATTTCGAACTTCTCAGGGTTACGTCCATCCCTTCCCTGAACCGGCTCGAACTCGGATTTGCCATCTTCGATCCCGACGGCAGGCTGCTTTTCAACCCGAACAACATCTCTTCAGGCATCCCTCCTGCAGTCCTGGAGAAAATTGATTCTGAAGATTCTCTCTGGTCGACTTTCAGCGATAAGAGGAAAGAATTCCTCTCTTTCTATTTCAAAAAAAACGGCAAAATATACTCTCTTTTCCTGACGAATAAGAACCTCTTCAATTATTGTACGGAATTTCTCAGACTTTTCTTTTTCTACCTGGCCATATCTCTTTTGCTGGTCATCATCCTCGCTCTCGCCAGCGGGCACCGGATCAAAAGTCCATTCTGGTCATTTTCAAACCGGGTTTATATCTCTTTTATCGCCATTGCCCTTATCCCTCTGCTTCTCTTTACCTTTTCCACAAGAAGCTTTTTTGCCCGCATTTTTACCCAACAGTTCACAGAAAAAGCGGAAATTCATGCCAATTTTGTCCAGCGAGTGATGGAAGACTTCATGCTTACTCAGCAGGAAGAGATGGTCTCGCTGATCGCTCCGCCTGAAGATGTGGTACTCGAGATAAGCTCTATCATCTCCAGCGATGTCAACCTCTTTCAAGACGGCAGGATCATCTCTTCCAGCCGGCGAGAATTTTTTGACTACGGACTCCTCCCTGACCTGATAGACGGAGAAATCTTTTACAAGATTCAGTACGAAAACAATCCTTACTACACGCAGACCCAGAAGATCGGAGGATACTCCTTCCATACTCTCACCACCTCTTACTCACTCGGCGACTCTCTCCTCCTCATTTCTCTTCCCTTTCCGCTGGAACAGCAGGAGATATCCAAGGCGACAGAGGAGTTGATCGAATTCCTGTTCTTCATCTCGGTCTTCTTCATCGCTGTAGTCCTCGTATTTGCCCGCGGGATCGGACACATGATCATCACTCCGATAAGAAAACTCCTGGTCGGGACCAGGGAAGTGAGCTCAGGAAACCTGGAAATAACCATCACCCATAAACCCGAAGACGAGATGAAAACTCTCATCGACGGGTTCAACACGATGATCAAGAACCTGAAGAAACACCAGCAGGAGCTGACCGATATGAGTAAAAAGGTCGCCTGGGCGGAAATGGCCAGGAAAGTCGCCCATGAAATCAAAAATCCCCTCACGCCCATCCAGCTTTCCGCAGAGCATCTGCTCCGAGTCTATAAGGACAGGAAGAAAAACTTCGAACAGGCCCTTCAAGAATCCGCTTCGTATATAATCAAAGAAGTCGATAATCTGCGGAAAATAGCGCAGGAGTTTTTAGAAACATCTAAAGAAGCCGCCCTTCGGAAAGAGCCTTTCGACCTGAAAGAGCTCATCCAGGAAACCCTTGATCCTTATAAAAAGATGATCTCGGAACGCATCAAAATAAAAGAGAACTACCAGGGCCGAGATTTTCAATTCATAGGAGACAGAAGCAAAATAATGATCGTCCTCAGGAACCTTTTCATCAACGCCATCGAAGCCATCCCGGACAAAGGCATGATAGAAATATCTGCCCGGGAAGATAAGGACAGGATCAACCTGGAAGTCAGGGATACGGGAATCGGGATCGGGAAAGGAATGCTGGAGAGGATTTTCGAGCCTGACTTCTCGACAAAAGACGTCGGGACCGGATTAGGGCTTCCAATCTGCAAAAAGATCGTCGAGGACCATGGGGGATCGATCCGCGTCTCCAGTCAGGAAAAGAAAGGGACTCAAATTCTGATAGACCTGCCCCGAAAGAAATGAATCCCCCCTCTATATGTTACAGTGCCGTTTCCCCTCCATCCAAGCCAAGACCCTCCCACCCACTACCATGGGCTCCGGATGGAAGGGAACCGTCATCACACTTCTCAAGCCCTATTAACGCAATAATCCGTGTGACATTCTCTATTGAGCGGGACTGGATGCCGCCATCGAGTTCCCGTAGCGGAGGGGGGACCCGTCGGCTTATCCGACGGGAGGAACCGACGGGACTGGTTCCCTCGGGCCCGGGGGCTGAGGGCGGCATCCAGGCCCACTCAGAGATTATAACCTTATTGAGTGCGTTACCATTGGCTCAGATGGTTCCCTCATCACAGAAATTGAGATGCTTGCTTTTGAGCTGGAATTTTTCAGGATTTTGTGGAAAAATGATAGGCCTCTCGAGTCGGGCAGAAATGAGACTTTGAACTCCAAGAGTCTCTCCCCATCAAGGCTCGAGCTGAGAACCAACAAGGAGTCTGAGGATGGCAAAAACCCTGGTCACCTACTTCAGCCAGACCGGAAACACCAAAAAAATAGCAGAAACCATACATGACACCCTGCAAGGGGAAAAAGAGATCAAGCCTGTGGATGAAGCCCGGGAGCTTGATGCGTACGGTCTGATCTTTGTCGGATTTCCTGTCCACTCTCACGGAATCCCGCTCAGAATCGAGAGACTGCTAAAAAGAATTCCTTCGGGAAAGAAAATCGCTCTCTTCTCCACCCACGGCTCGATCAGCGGGAGCCGGCTTTCACGGGAGGCCATCGAGCATGCCGTGGTCACCGCTTCACAGGCAAAAGTCCTGGGGACATTTTCCTGCAGGGGCAAGGTCTCTGCTCATGCCCTTGAAGTATTGAGCAAGTCCCCGGAGCACAGAGCCTGGTCAGAAATGGCGGCCTCCGCGCAGACTCATCCTGATGAAGGGGACCTGGAAGACGCCCGCGCCTTCGCCAGATGGGTGACGACTCTCAGTGCGCATAAATAAAAGGGGAGACTGAGAATTCTCTGCTTCTTCATCTCTTCAGGAAAAATTTAAACACCAGATAAAGCAGGAGACTCAGGAAAAGGCTCGCTAAAAGGCCGGTCATAAGGGGGAAGTAAAAAGTAAAGTTACCCTTCTGAATGACGATATCGCCGGGCAGCCTGCCGACCCACTTTAGCCTTCCCATCAACCTGAGAATAAGGCCTGTAAGAATAGCCGCGATCCCGGTCAGGATGAGAATATTGCCCAGGGTCTTCAGCATTTCTTCTCAATCCCGGCTTTGAATTATAGAGTCGGTTTTTTCAGTCTTTCGACAATCTCATCGGCCACCGTGTAGGGGTCGATCTCTCTCCTGTAGATTCTCTCGACAAAGTTTTCGAACTCCGATTCATCGATGCTCTGCGTGATAGAGTGATAGATCTTTTCGCTGACAATATCCCTCAACATCCAGGGAATAAGCCTCTTCTTCCTCGACTCCCGAAGCTCCTTGTCTTTCTCCTTGACCAGTTTGTCGATCTCTACAATGAGATCATTAATTCCTTTTCCCTCTGTGGCCACAGTCTTGACCACAGGGGGAGGACTCTTGCCTCCAAAACCCAGGTCCAGCATGGCTTTGAGCTGCCTCTCGGTCCTTTCCGCCAGCGAAGAATCCGCTTTATTGAGAACGAAGATATCGGCGATCTCCATGATCCCAGCTTTAAAGACCTGAATATCGTCGCCGGCCCCAGGGACCAGGATGACGAGAATGAGATCGGCAAGCTTCACCACCTCGACCTCATCCTGACCTACTCCGACGGTCTCAACCAAGACAAAGTTCTTTCCTGCCGCTTCCAGGATGGAGATGGCTTCTCCCGTAGCCTTGGCCAACCCTCCCAATTGGCCGCGAGTGGCCATGCTGCGGATGAATATATCCGGGTCCACGCTGTGCTGCATCATCCTTATTCTGTCCCCTAATATGGCTCCTCCACTGAAAGGACTGGAAGGATCGACCGCCACGACACCGATCTTTTCTCCTCTTTTCCGCAAGACGCCCATCATCTGGTCAACCAGGGTGCTTTTGCCAGACCCGGGAGAGCCCGTTATCCCGATGATGACCGATTCTCCGGTTCGAGGAAAGATCTTCTTCATCATCGCCTGAGCTGCCCTCCGGTCGTTCTCCACCAAAGAAATCGCCCGGGCGATGGCCCGATGGTTTCCCTTGAGAACCTGTTGAGCCAGGTCAGAAGTTTTCATTCTTTTTAAAGCTCGGTCAGTATTCATCCAGGACTTTTTGGGCGATTATCCAGCGCTGGATTTCGGAAGTTCCCTCGCCGATGGTGGCTAATTTTGAATCCCGGTAGAATTTCTCCACCGGATATTCCTTGGTGAATCCATAGCCTCCAAAGATCTGGACAGCCATCGAGGAGGCTTTCACAGCCAGTTCACTGGCAAAAAGCTTGGCCATAGCCGATTCTTTGGGTATCTTTTTTCCCTGGTCTTCCAAATAAGCAGCCCTGTAGCTGAGAAGACGGGCTGCTTCCAGCTCGGTGAAGCCATCAGCAAGCATCCACTGTATGGCCTGAAAATCAGCGATGGGCTTGCTGAACTGGACTCTTTCTTTGGCGTACTTCAAGCTTGCCTCGAGGGCTCCGGCAGCTATTCCCAGAGAAAATCCAGCGATGGAAACCCGGCCTCCGTCCAGGATGGCCATGGCCTGCCTGTAACCGCCCCCCTCTTCGGCCAGGATGTTTTCAGCCGGGATTCTCACGTCTTCGAAAATGAGCTCGGATGTATCAGCCGAGCGTATTCCCAGCTTGTCCTCTTTTTTCCCGGGTTTGAAGCCTTCTGTCCCTTTTTCCAGGATAAATGCGGAGATGCCTTTTCTTCCTTTCTCAGGGTCAGTGATGGCTATGACCACATGAATCTCTGCCAGAGAACCGTTGGTGATGAAACGTTTTGTGCCGTTAAGCACCCATTCCTTTCCGTCTTTCACCGCCCTGGTCTTCAGCGCCGCGGCATCAGAACCGGCCTCGGATTCAGTCAATCCCCAGGCTCCCAGGGTCTGACCAGAGGCCAGCCTTGTCAGATACTTCTTTTTCTGCTCTTCATTCCCGAAAAGGTTGATGTGGTTGGAGCAGAGCGAATTATGAGCAGCGACGACCAAACCGACTGAAGGATCCACTTTGGAAACCTCCTCCAGGATGATCACATAATCCACATTCGTATATCCCGCACCTGAATACTCCGGGGGGATAACGATCCCCAACAGCCCCATGTCTGCCAATTTCTGTGTCAGCTCCACCGGCCATTCACCTTTGGTATCGCTTTCTTTTATTCGCGGTCGTATCTCCTTTTCGGCAAAATTCTTGACGGAATCCCTTAAAATTTCCTGCTCTTGAGTTAATAAAAAGTCCATTAGTTCTCCTGTTCCAGGATTAAAATAGGGTGATAATTATGGTTGTTAGATAATATGATAACCATCTGAAAATAATAACTTATTTCTTTTTCATGTTACTTTTTAGCCTGGGAATAATCAAGAAAAATTTGGAAATGCTTCCATCAGCTGGGCTGTGTTTGACAAGGTTCAACAAATCCTCTAAGGTAAAGACATGATATCGTTCTTCAAAATCATTCTCTACGCTTTTCTCGCTTACATCGTCTACTGGCTCTATCGATTTTTCAAGGCCCTGAACAAAGGAAGCAAGACTCCCAAGACCGTGAAACGGCCTTCGGGCATAATGGTCAAAGACGAAATCTGCAATACCTATCTTCCCAAAGAGGATGCCTACAAGGAAGTATACGCTGGGAAAGACTACTATTTCTGCTCTCAGGAATGCCGCCAGAAATTCTTAGAGCAGAAAAAACCTCATTAGCTTTCCCTAGATACTCCTTATAAATCCCTTCCTTTCCTCAACTCGAACGGGATTCCTATAGTTATGTCTCAGGGAAACAGATCAGAGTTCAGGGACTCCGAGATACGGATTTGCAGCCTTTTTTAGAGGAGGTGGTTCAGGAAATTTTCTTAGAAGAAGTCAGCATAGGTGACACTGAATTCTGAGAATTCTCCCGTATAGTCTTCCCAGGTAACATCTACATTTTCGACTCGGGCCAGCCTCGGCCCTTCCTTCAGCTTGCTGATGAGGTCCTCTATGCCCTGCTTATCCCCTTCAGCCGTCACTTCCACCCGACCATCCTTCAAGTTTCTCACCCAGCCTGTAAGCTGAAGGGAAACGGCCCATCTCTGGGTGTGGTCCCGAAAAAAAACCCCCTGAACCCATCCTGATACAAAAATATGAGCTCTGGCCTTCATTTTTAGCTGTTCCTATCTTACCACAGACTTCAATCAAGAGTAAGCCCCCGCAGCAGGAAGGATGATGAAATCAGGGCCTCTCAAAAAAGGAGCCTGGCGTGTTTTTGAACCACTCAGCCTGAGCACATTTTTTCGATCTTTAAAAACAGGATGCTTACTCCACTCTTTCTTTATTTGACAATGAAAATGAAGTCTGATAGAAATTTTTTAGGCTCAGCACTCAAGAAAAATGCGCATGAAAAAAACACTTCTCACCGTGGCCGGATTCGACCCGACATCCGGAGCAGGCGTATCTCTCGACCTGAGGATCTTCCAATCCGCAGGCTTCCAGGGCATGGCCGTGCTCACCTCTCTGACCGAACAAAACACGGAAGAGGTCAAAAATATCTACTGCCTCACTCCGGAGTTCGTGAAGGCGCAGTACGAAACGCTCCGGAAGGATATCCCCTTCTCCGGGATCAAAGTCGGCATGCTGGGGAGCGGCAAAAACATCCCTGTGATCAAACAGATATTAGCCGATAATCCGAAAATACCCCGAGTTGTGGACCCGGTCTTCAAGTCCAGCTCAGGTACCTGGCTTCTGGAGCCAGAGTCCATCCCGGGCTATATCTTGGAGATAAGAGGAAAAGCCTCACTGCTGACACCGAATCTGGAGGAAGCCAGCCTGATATCAGGAAAAAAGATAGCCACCGAAGAAGACATGAGAACTGCAGCCAGAGAGATTTATTCTCTCGGCCGGATCCCCTGCCTGATCAAGGGTGGGCATTTCCCAAACCAAAACCTCAACCTGCTTTACGACGGGAAGGGATTCCATCTCTTCAAGAAAGAAAAGCTCAAGAAGAGGGTTCACGGCACGGGATGCTTCCTTTCCTCAAGCCTTCTAGCCTACATGGCCAGGGGAGCCTCTCTGGAAAAAGCCTGCCGTCTTGCCTTAGAGCTTGTCCATAAGGCCATAGAAGATGCTGAAGCCTACGGCCGGGGACAACTTCTAATCACTTGGGGTCAGGGCTCGACATTAGACATTAAATAAGAGGTCGGCCTTGCCATGAAATTCAGCATGAAACTGCATCTTAGCTTTACTGAATCCTATTCTGATAGGATTTGTCAACAGCGCATCAAGCTCGATGAGGGGCTTCAGAAATGACTCCAAAAAAAGTGAAGCCTGATTTAATTTTTTTTATTGTCTAATGTCGAGCCCTGACCCCTTTTTTCCGGCCTCGTTCATCTTAACCAGAAGCCTCTGGAGCAGGACGGGGCCGATGATCTGGTTGATGGCAATAAAGGCCAGGACAAGAGCTTTGAATTCGCTCCCCCATTCCGGAAAAGTGCCCTCGATGACCACAGCCATTCCCAGGGCCACGCCTGCCTGGGAGATAAATCCTGCCCAGCTCTGCTTCTGAACTCCTTTTTCCTCTTTGGCTGCCTTGGCTCCCGCATAAGTCCCGGAAAATTTCAAAACACCCCTCAACAGGACAAAAACAAGGGCCAGCAGCCAGCTCTGCTCCAGGGCATTGAGGTCCAGCGAAGCACCTGATATGGCAAAGAACACCACATAGATCGGGAGAGAGACCTTCTCGATAGCCATAATCAGGCTCTCTCCCCGGGAAGAAAAATTCTCCACCAAAAATCCGGCCACAAGGCATATCAGGAGCGGATGATACCCGAGGCTGCGGGAAATCTGGTAAGTGAAAAAGGCGATGCCCAGAATGAAGATCGCTGTCTCTGCCTTGATGTACTTGAGGTAGAGGATGATCGCGCCTCCGACTCCTGCCCCAAGGAGCACAGAAATCCCGACCTCCTCCAGGATGTTCACTATAAAGCCGGCGTCAAAAGCTTGGCCGGGACAATTCAAGAATCTGGCGATAGACAGATTAAAAGCGAAAAGACAGATCACTATGAAATCTTTGACCACTGCCGTGCTCAAAATAAGGTCCGTATATTTGCCCTTGGCCTTGGTTTCAGTGATCACGGCTATGGTAGTGGAAGGAGAAGTGGCTGTGGCCAATGTTCCCAGAAGGAGAGAAAGAGCCATTCCCTGGGCTAAGGTCCTGTTCGCAAAAAAGGGAAAAAGAGACCTTCCGACAAGACCAAAGAACATGAATCCGGCGACAATGATCACCGTCTGGAAGAAGAGTATTAAGAGAATGGCTTTTCTGTCTTTCTTGAGCTGAGAAATCCTCATCTCACCTCCGGCTGTCAAAGCAATCAGGCTCAGAGCCAGTCCATCAAGGAGCTGAAGGCTTTGAACGTCTTCGACGCTCAGGAACTTCAAGACATAAGGGCCGCAGAAAATTCCAGCCAGGATGAAGCCTGTGATCTGAGGAAGTTTGAGACGGTTGACGCCTTTCCCTATTAAAAAGGCAAATATCAGGGTGAACCCGATGGCTACACCCGGTGAAAAATCAGGATTGATGAAAGGAGCCAGGAAAGAGCTTCTAACGAGAAACATCAAGAGGAAGATAACGATCAATACCACGATGTTCATTTTTTCGAATCCAGCTTGACAAGGACTCCTTTTAATGGCCAGGGGCTTAAAAGCTCACCCAGAATGGTGACGATCAATGTCACTGATACGAACACGTTGGTCAAAGGAAGCTGATAGATCAACTTCAAGCTGACGATAAAAGCAACCGCAATGCCGCCAGAAGATAGAAAGCAGCAGCCAAAAACAGACGGCAGAGGAAAAGAAAAGCGGAGAATCCGGCCCAAGGCAGACAGGGGCAGAGTGTATCCTATCACTCGCAGCACGAGTAAGAGGGCCACCAGAAGCACGATCCTGGTATCCAGGTTAAGTTCCCAGAGAGCCCCGACCAGGATCAAGAAAATAATGTAAAAGGGCTTCTCCGTGGAGAGAAGAAGGGGATAGATCTTCTCCTGCACCCGGGTAAGATTGGAAAATGTCAAACCCAAAACCATACAGATGAAAAGAGAAGGAAGGTTGAAATAGGCGGCAACACCCGAAGAAAAAAAGACCAGCCCCAGGAGACAGACCAGCAGATCCTGCTCGGCAACTTTTTTAAGGGTTAAAAAATGGAACATGTATCCCATAATTAGAGGAAACAGAATCAAAGCCAGAATAAAGATCACACCCTTGACAATGACCTGACTCTCCAAAGAAGGAAAATGCCAGAAAGAGGCGATTATGGCCAGCCCGCACACTCCCCAGAATCCGCTCACGCTGACCAGGAATCGCGCTAAATGATAGTAATCTCCTTTCTGGGGAATCAAGGGAGACGCGAAATTGAGGAGAGAGGGAGAATTAAGGCTCGCGAAAAG
>Ga0209427_10007139_pt1 | contig 12664 bp, 12 predicted proteins | sample DeeMarSWOR136_30_FD_187465 | JGI IMG/M metagenome (GOLD analysis project Ga0209427, IMG submission 187465) | Marine sediment microbial communities from White Oak River estuary, North Carolina - WOR-1-36_30 (SPAdes) (version 2) | ecosystem: Environmental > Aquatic > Marine > Intertidal zone >... | reverse complement strand
CTTGACCGGTCTCTCGATGTCTCTTATGTGGGGCTATGAGGGGGGTGTTTTTTCATCATTTCTTAGTTTGAAGGGCGTGCGCATAAAAACACAATCAATAAGCAAGTTCAACTATACATAATTTCGATCACATTTGGTAATACCGTGTGGATACTTTTTATCGTACGCTTGTATTATTTCATTGAAAAGTCGCTTTAGAGGTTATTGTATGAGTTCTTTGAAGGGAACTAGGACAGAGAAGAACCTGTTAAAGGCGTTCGCGGGTGAGAGCCAGGCTAGGAACAGGTACACCTTTTTCGCAAGTGTAGCAAAGAAGGAAGGATACGAGCAGATCGCCGGAATCTTTCTAGAGACGGCCGGGAACGAGAAGGAGCACGCGGAGGTCTTCTTCAAGTACTTGGAAGGCGGAGACGTCGAGATCACTGCGGAGTACCCCGCCGGAAAAATCGGGAACACCGCTGAGAATCTGCTATCGGCGGCTGAAGGCGAGAAGCTGGAATGGGGTACCCTGTATCCCGATTTCGAGAAGGTCGCGAAAGAAGAAGGGTTTGAGGACATAGCCGAATCCTTCGAGGAGATTGCGGAAGTCGAAGAACAGCACGATAAAAGGTATAGGAAGCTACTGGAGAACGTGAAGAACGGCACCGTCTTCAAGAGAGATAAAGAAGTCAAATGGAAATGCAGGAACTGCGGGTACGTGCATCACGGTAAGGAGGCCCCAGTGACATGCCCCGCCTGCAAGCACCCAAAGAGCTACTATGAACTACTCGCCGAGAACTACTAGCTAACTACACATACACCTCCATTTTTTCCCCGTGCTTATAATCTGGCTAAAACAGACATCCAATTAAACTTATATTTTCACCAAATCAATTCTCAGCGATGATCATGGACAGCCCACTTCATAGATTCGGCCAGACAACCTTCGCCAGGGTGGAGGACTCTGACAGGTTGAGGCGGGTGCTGGATGACCCCTGGCTTAAGTCAGAGACTATCGTGGTCAAGCCCAACTGGGTGGATATAGAGCCCGGGGGCTTCGTAGACTCCCAGATCCTGAGGACGCTTTTCGAGGCCCTAGACTCCCGCTTAGTGGTCACCGAGTCTCTCCACATAGGCCGGTCCATGAACCTCCTCGAGGACGGGATGGCGTTCACCGTCGACGGAGAGGAGGTGAACTGGCGCTGGCTCCTGAGGGGCGAGGGATGGAGGTGGCTCTACGACAACCCCCGTTGGGACTGGTTCAGGGAGGGAGGGCACTGGGAGCAGATCGTGAAGGAGGACAGGGCCTTCCTCGACGAGCAAGGGTTCACAGACCTCTTCGACGAGTTCGACGTCGAGTACGTCAACACCACGGACGAGGTCTGGAGGGGCAGGAAAGAGGACCCGGCCGAGGTCAAGAGGGCCGTGGAGTCCCGATACAGCCCAGTCCAGGTGGAGAGGCTCTACGGCATGGTTCCCAGGAGGCTCTACGACCTGAGGGGGTCCACCCTCATCAGCCTCGCCAGGCTGAAGCAGTACGCCACGTTCACCCTTAAGAACATGTTCGGGATGATCATCGACCCCATGAGGCCGTGGTGGCACGGACCCGGGAACTCCAGGATAGCTAGGAGCATAGTGGACATCAACAAGGTCTACCACTCCCTTTTCAACGTCTACGGGATCTGCACGTCCCTCTACGAGACCGCCGTCACCCACCCCGAGGGGGAGTACCAGGGAGAGTACCTGGGGAGGTACAACATGGTCGAGGGCTTCGGGTTCGTCGCCCTCGGCAGGGACCTAGTGTCAATAGACTCCACCCTCATCAACCTGACAGAAGGCAGGATAGAGATAGCCGAGAGGATCAACCGCGAGCCCATCGAGCTGGCCGAGGAGGAGGGGCTGGGAGCCTCCGACAGACGGGTTATAGAGGAAGCGAAGGCGAAGGTAGGAAGCTGGCTAACACCCCCATCAAATTAGAGAGAGCCTTCTTTTAATACACTAGTTGTAACTTTTTCGCTCTTTATTAAGTGGGATTCAGTACAATTCATGAGGCGGCTGTCAGGGTCTTTCGAGAAGAAAACGGGAGTGTTGATCCCCCTACCCGATTAACCACCTAAGGAAGTATGCCCACATCTGATTCTTACGAGGATGGGAGTCGGGGGAGGTGATACTAAACAAGGGTTCAGGATCCCGCGTCTGGACATCTGAGGCTGTGAGCCTTGATGCGGTTCTCCTCCAATGTGGTCTCTCGTCCGTATATGCCTCCCTCAGCATTGATGATGCCACTGGCCTTCTCTAGGTAGTCCCTTAGGGGCCGGTGCCTGTCTGGGTCGTGCTCCTCGTTGCCGTCGATGGGGTACAGCAGGTGCTTTGACGCCCAGTAGTCGAGGGCAACGGGGTCCAGGCTTGCCAGGAGCTGGTCGAGCCTCGTCGTGTACTCCGGCGGGTAGCCCGCCCACCTCACCTGGGTCACCCAGATGCAGTCCATAACGCTGAGAGTGGGCGCCCTGACCCTCGCCACCATCTCGCCGAGGTGCTCCCCTATCCTCTCGTAGTGACGCTCGCGCCTCCGGCCGTCCGCCATGGAGAGGACCCCGTAGTAGCTCTTCAGCGCCCCGGTTACGCCGCAGCCGTCGTGGTGCTTGAGGACCGGGACGTTCAACAGCTTCAGGCTGCCTTCGTGATCCGAGCCGTTCCAGACCCCCTCCCTCAGCTCCACCCTGTACCCGCCTGCCGTTGTGAAGCACGGGTAGGATACCTCCCCGATCCTCCTGTAGCCGTCGGTCTCGTGGTCGTCGGCGTCTATGAACGTCTCGCGCACCGGGTCCAGGAGGTACCTGGAGACCCTCTCGTCGTCGAACACCTGGTTAACGAGGTAGGAGAACGAGTGGCTCTCATCCTCCGCGTTGGCGTGCACCCCCGTGTCGGTGTACTGCCTCCCCCACATCGTGTCGCAGTCGAGGCTCCCGCCGCCCTGCCCGTTCTCGAAGATGACGACCTCGCCGTCGAAGCCGTCGGGGTGCTCCAGCACCCTCTGTATGAGCCCCCTGACCACGTCCGAGTTGGTGCAGCCCCTGTACTTCCACTGGGCGTTCACCTTGACTAGGACGACGTCCCCCTCGTCGATCAGCCCGTCCGGTCCGCCGATGTTCGAGTCCTCCGTCGTCTCGTAGAACCTCAGTCCGTGCTCCCCCATCAGCTCCAGCAGGGCGTCCACCCCCTCGTGATGGTTCCCCACGCCCTTTGGGACGGGACAGTCCGTGACCCTGAAGATAGTTGAATAAGCCATACGCCTCACGTCACAACAATACTTCATGTGTGGACCGACGCTGATTAAGGCTTCTGGAATGCCCGGGGTCTTATACGTGGATGTTGGTTAGTCTAGCTGGAGGAGATCACATGGGGGTCCTTGATGGGAAGGTCTCGGTCATAACTGGAGGCGCCAGCGGCATAGGCGAGGCATCCGTGAGGCTCTTCGCCAAGGAGGGAGGGCGGGTCGTCATAGCGGACATCCAGGACGGCAAGGGGCGGCGGCTGGCCGAGGAGCTGGGCGGGGATGCCGTCTACGTCCACACGGACGTGAAGGACGAGTCCGACGTCGAGGCCGCAGTCGCCTTGGCAGTGGAGGAGTACAGGCGCCTGGACTGCATGTTCAACAACGCGGGTATCGCGGGAGCCGTCGGCCCCATCGAGACCGTCACCGTGGAGGCCTTCGACGAGACCGTCGAGGTCCTGCTCAGGGGAGTCTTCCTTGGGATCAAGCACGCCGCCCCGGTCATGAAGGGGCAGGGAAACGGCAGCATCGTCAACACCGCTAGCGTGGCGGGCCTACGGGCGGGGTACGGCAACCACGTATATAGCGCCGCGAAGGCGGCGGTCATCCAGCTCACGAGGTCGACGGCCATGGAGCTCGGGGAGAGCGGGGTCAGGGTGAACTGCATCTGCCCTGGGTTCATACCCACGCCGATGATAGGTAGGGCGCGGGGGCTCTCGGTCAAGGAGGCCGACGGAGCCGTCGAGACCATCAAGTCCCTGTTCGCGGACACCCAGCCGATCAGGCGCAGCGGCCTCCCCGAGGACGTGGCTAAGGCAGCCCTCTGGCTCGCGAGCGACGACTCAGGCTTCGTCAACGGGCACGCGCTGGTCGTGGACGGAGGGGCGACCGGGGGGAGGATGTGGTCCGACTATCAGGAGGCGATCAGACAGCTCAGATCCTCGCTGGTCGGAGAAAGAGGTTAGCACCTGGGCAAGGGCTACTCCCTCTAGAATTACCAGTGCGCGCGCAGGGTGGCTGGGTGCCACAGACGGCCCTTTCAGATGGCCAGCCCGAATGTGCTCTGGATCATGAAGCCTATTACGTATGTCAGCCCGGCTGCGCCGAGCCCGGTGACGACCATCTCCGCGACCTTCTTCCTCACGGGTATCCCGGATATCAAAGATATTACGACGGCCATGACTGCTAGGACCGAGCCCGCCAGGGCGATTGAGAACGGCAGCGCCGTGAGCGACGAGCTGGAGAAGAAGTAGGGGACCACTGGGAAGAAGACCCCAATGATGTAGGCGAGGCCGGTGTAGATGGCGGCCCTGACCTCGTCCTCCTGGTTCTCCTCCACGAGGAGCCTCATCACGGCGTCCTCCTCCCCGGCGAGCCTGTCGACCACGTCGGCGGCGATCTCCTCGGGCAGGTTCGCGGAGACGAGCTTCTCCCTCAGCTCCTCCTTGGCGCGGTCCTCTGAGACCCTGAAGATGAGCTCCATGCGATTCCTGATTCCCTCGTTCACCTGCCTCTGGGACCGCACGGAGATGAAGGCCCCTATACCCATGGAGAGGGAGCCGGCCACACCTATGATCACCCCGCTCAAGGCGACCATGAAGGGGTTACGGGTGTAGACAGCGGACAGGCCTGTGACCGCCCCCAGTATCTCGACGAGGCCGTCGTTCATGCCTAGGATGAAGTCCCTGAGGTTACCTATCCTGAGGAACTCCTTGCTCTCGGAGAAGGCGCTCTCGTGCTCCAGCTCGTCCAGTATGATCCTCTTCATGCTCGCCCTCTCCTCCTCGTCCATGTCAAAGGTCTCCAGGAAGGCCGTGTAAGAGGAGACCGCGGTGTTCTCCCCCAGCTCGAAGAGGGAGGCTACGAGGGCGCTCCCGAAGACGGTCTTGAGAAGCCTAACCAGACCCATGAAGGCGCCCCTTCTCCTCGTCCTTGGCGTATGACCCCTCCTCTCAAGGAAGCCCTTCCAGAACTCGGCGTGGCCCTCCTCCATCTTGGATATCTCCCCGAGCTTGCCGCGGAAATCTGGGTCCCCCTCCATTCTCATCAGTGCGTTGTAGAGGGCTGCGTCGTTCAGCTCGTTGTCGTAGAACCTGTTCGCGTCAGCAATTTTCTCAGCCTCACCCACACCCGTCCTCCTGCACCTCCTTCATAAACGAAAAACTCGATCCAGTTATGAATGCACAAGTAAATAAATCATAAAGAAGATCCCAAGCTGGTCGGCGCGCGGGTATGTATCCCGCCATCCACACCATCCAGTCATGGTCGAGGAGGCCGATTACGCGGTCGTCAGGAAGCTTGAGAGGTCGGTGATTAGGCGCTACGGGAGCTTGGTCGCTGCCAGGGTCGATGCATGTGGCTTTTAGATTGGTATCTGCTTCCATCAGCCTCCACCCCAACTCTTATCCTCGGAAGGCGATGAGAGGGATCTAGGATGAGCCATGAGTGACGGACTCACGTTGAAGGGCTCCCTGCTTGAAGCCCTCAAACTAACATGGGAGATGTACGAGGACGCCATCAACAGCATACCTGACGAGCACTGGAGGACGGGGGGCATAGACTACCTGATCCCGGCGAGGCTCGTCTACCACGTGCTGGAGGCCGCCGACTACTACTTCAGCAAGAGCTCAGACGAGTTCCCCTGGGGGCACAGGTACGACGTGGACTGGGAGGAGGCCACCCCTGATAAGCTCCCGACCAAGGAGCAGGCCAGAGAATACCTAAAGGACATGATGGAGAAGGCCGAGGCGTGGCTGGGGGTCATGGACGACTCCGAGCTTCTGTCACCTGAGGAGGCCTTTCCCTGGACTGGGACCGCCGTCATGGGCCGAGCCCTGTACGCTCTCGCCCACTGCCGCCAGCACCTTGGGGAGATCAACGCGGAGCTGAGGAGAAGGGACCTACCACGGATCAAGTGGCGGACCCTCTGATCCAGAACCACCCTTTCTTTCAGCATCAAGATTACCGATGAAAAAAAGAGGGCGGATGACTCCGTCAGACGAATCTATGGGCTTCAGCCCCTAGCGCACTCTGGGCATAACCTAGCTTCTTTAGGGAGCAGTATAGGGTCCCGTTCCTGTCCTTATACTTGGCACTCCTTATGATCCTGCCGCACTCCCTGTAGATGTACTGGTCGGTCATCGAGTTCGCGCCTAACCCCTGATAAAACAGATGCACACGGTCCTTGAGCTAGGGAGAAAGAAATTCCTGTCCCCTGTCGCCAAGAGTTTAAGGCGGGAAACACCCATACTAGTCGTGAAAAGACAATGGATCCGAAACACGCGCTGGTGAGAACTCCGGGGGATAATTACAGGAGCTGCCTTTCTACCCATCCCCTCCACCACACTGTCAGCTTAGAGAGGGCAAGGGAGCAGCACACCAGGTACTGTGATACCCTCTCGGAACTGGGCCTTGAGGTTATCCACGTGCCCAGGGACGACCTCCACCCGGACTCCTGCTTTGTCGAGGACAACGCCGTTGTCCACGGTGGGAGGGCTCTCATCTGCAGGATGGCGAAAGAGAGCAGGCAGGGGGAGCAGCCAGGTGTTGCAGGAATGCTCGGGGAGTTCATGCCCGTGAGGTGGGCGAGGGAGCCAGCGACCATAGAGGGGGGGGATGTGGTACACCTTGAGGACTGTCTGATCTGCGGGGTGACGGAGCGGACGAATCAGGAGGGTGTCGCCCAGATGGAGGAGTGGCTTCAGGTATCTGTTTCTACCATCGTTGACCCCGAGATCATGCATTTGAAGAGCTATGTCACCTATCTAGGGAGGGGTATAGCCATCGCCACCGAGAAGTACAGGGGCCACCCGACCCTCAAAGGCCTTCAAGTGCTGATGCCGCCCAAGGGGGAGGAGTATGCTGCGGATACCCTCGCGGTAGGCGACACCGTTCTCATGGCGGAAGGCCGCCCCGAGGCCCACCGACTCGTCCGTGAAACCGGTTTCGATGTTATACCCATGGATGTCTCCGAGATCGAGAAGTGCGATGGGGCTCTGACCTGCCTCTCAATCCTGTTCTAGGCAGCGCGACTCAGGCTTGGAACCAGAATCCATAATATAGATCAGGTAGAATCACCGTTCATTCTTGTACCTAGGTAAGCTTCAGAATGCCTTTAAGGCACGCCGGGAGACTTTTTTAGGCCCTTATGTGGGGCAGGAAACGGAGGTAGGTTGATGTCAACTAAAGTCCTACCGAGAGGGCAAGAGGTTCTAGCTATACTGCTGTTGGTCGCTATTTCGATTTCGGGCGTAGCCATACCTAGCATGAACTTCAACGACACAGGCATCTCTGGGCAGATCGCCCCAATGGCTCGGGCCATGGAGCCCGAGGTACTGGAGAAGGAGATCGGACAGACTGTGCACTTCAGTGCGAAGATAATGAACGATGGGAATGTAGAGACCGTGTACATCATCGTTGTCCTGTGGTGCGAATATGGTACCGAGGAATGGGATGAAGCGGGCATAGAGGATATGGTTCTGAACCCGGACAACTACGAGACAATGTCTGTTGGAGGGGTCACATGTGCAGAGTGGATGGCGGGGAAGTACTTTAACGTCAAGTTCATCCTCTACGATGCTGAATATAACGTTTTAGATGACGCCTTTATCGAGAAAGCCTGGTACGTCAAGGAGAAAGTAATCCAGGGCAAGATCTCTGGATTCTGGGTCGAGTGAGCTAGAGCACCGAGAGGGAAACCTCAACCACCCTTTTCTTTCCAGTTAGTAGCCAATTATCCCATAAACTGATCTAGAAGAGGTCCAGCCCCAAGAGAATGCCCTCTCGCGGCCTCAAATCCCCGCAACGACGTCTCAGGCATCGATCCTCGCATCTATCTTAAACCAAGCCTAGGTCGCTCGGTTTCCGTTATCCTATTTTCTCCAGCTTCTCCACGATCAGCTTCTCGCCTTCGATCCTGATCTTGACGTACCCTTTCTCCTCAGGGAACGGGAAGGCGGAGTCAGTGGCCACCTGCACAGGCACATATATGTATAGCTTGTTGTCGGTTCGCCAGAACTTACCTTTTCCCTCGAGCATGAAATACCCCCGGTCTTTCTCCCAGTATTCCTTACAGAAAGACTTATAAGGCTTTTACCCCCTTGGGAAGACCGCAGGAAAAACTTAGAGAAAGACTATAGGAAAAACTCGGAGAGTGACCGATGGAAAACCCGTATTATGATTTCCTTTCCGAAGAGATCAGCAGTCCGCTTGAGTACCATGAGCCCCTGCCGGAGTCGATATTGAACGACCTCAGGATCAGGAGGGAGAACCTGAAGGATCTGAGGTCAATCCAGACGATATTACTCGTGGAGGAGGACCAGCCATACTCCCTCGACGAGGTGCTGGCTCGAGTACTCGCCCTCTACCGCAAGTTCGTACCATACAAGTGAGGGGGACCACGATCCCACTCATTCATCACAATCAACCCTTTTTTTCATTTATTTCTGGTTTCTCGAATACGGATGGCTAGTCGTTTCTAGGGTGTAGATAATTATTTGGACCAGTGTCTCCTCTGATTGGTTTATTAAAACCGGTTGTGTGGATTATTTGACGAGCCTAGACTATATCTGGAGTGGCATTGCATGGAGGAGCTGATCAAGCTGGAGCACGGGGGCGGAGGCCGCCTGATGAGGCAGCTCATAGAGGAGCAAATCGTCCCCGCCTACAGGCGTACCAGGGTCGAGGGGGGCGTAGGCCTCCCTGAGATGGACGACGGCGCCACAATCCCCATCGGAGGCGCAAACATCGTCATCACTACCGACGTACACACGGTCAAGCCCCTATTCTTCCCCGGGGGAGACATAGGGAGGCTGTCGGTATGCGGCACAGTCAACGACGTGGCCGTCATGGGGGCCAAGCCTCTAGCCCTCACGTCGACGCTGGTCCTGGAGGAGGGGCTGCCCATCAGCACCCTCAGGAGGGTCGTAGGCTCCATGGCATCGGCCCTAGACGAGGTCGACCTGCCCATGATAGCCGGGGACACGAAGGTGGTCGAGAGAGGAGGCACGGACGGGCTGATGGTCTCGACCTCCGGCATCGGCCTTGCCGAGAGGGTGATCACAGACTCGGGCCTGAGGCCAGGGAACAAGGTGATCTTCACGGGCACGATAGGCAACCACCAGCTGGCCCTCCTCGCCACGAGAGAGGGCCTGGAGCTGGACGCCCCGCTTGAGTCGGACATAGCGCCACTGTGGTCGATGATCGATGGAGCCATCCGGGTGGGCGGCGTGACGGCAATGAAGGACCCTACGAGGGGAGGAGTGTCCGGAGCCCTCAACGAGATGGCGAAGAAGTCCGGGGTGGAGATAGATCTCCAAGAGGAGGAGATCCCCATCAGGGGCGTCGTGAGGAGCGCCTCCGAGCTCCTGGGCCTAGACCCCCTCGAGCTGGCGAACGAGGGCATCGCCGTGATGGGCGTCGAGGGTGACATGGCGGAAGAGGTCCTCAAGGCCACAATGCGAGACAGGTACGGCCGTGACGCGGCCATCGTGGGCGAGGTCAGGGAGGGGCGGGGCAGGGTCGTGTTGGAGACCTTCGTTGGTGGGAGGAGGATCGTCAGGGAGCCCCTTGGCTCCCCCATGCCCCGCATCTGCTAGGGTCCACAGCAGAACCAAGCGCTAATCGAGATCGGGACCTTCCACACTCCCAGCCAAAATCTGAGCGAAGTTGAAACCAGTACTCAGATGTTAGGTTTTCCGTAAAATGAAGTTGCCCGAGCGTTCTCACCTTGGAGACGCAGGTTTCATCTGAGCCTCAGCCCAAATGTTCCTTCGAAGCCCGTCTCCAACGTTCTGCGCCTAAGGATTCTTCCGCTTCTTTGATCCCTTTGACGCTCCCGCTCGGGCATTACATACTGATATGTACAGTACATAATTTACTTACGTTGCATGGAACTGGTAAAAGTCCGAGTTAGCCCTCCAAGGCTCTTTTTAACTATTGCCACACAATCATCAATAATGTCCCTGAAAGTTAAGACAACGTAACATTGATACCTTTCAATAAAAACGATTCATAATAATGTTCGGATATTAACCACTCAGTTTCTCTGGGGATTGTATCACATATATAATGACCAATCAGTCTATGCCCTCCCCCTTTGAGGAATCATTTTAAGACGCCCTTTGACGAAATAGAAGAGCGTCAAAGGCTGGTCTCCTTGATGAAGAGGGCTGTCATCACCGTCCAGGGTCTTGTCCAGGGTATAGGCTTCAGGCCCTTTGTCTATAGGCTGGCGGTCAGGTGGGGCCTCAGGGGCTACGTCAAGAACATGGGAGATGCTGGGGTTAGGATAGACGTCTCCGGTGAAGAGGGTGCCATAAGGGGTTTGCTAAGGGGCCTCGAGGAGGAGAAGATACCCATCGCCGTCTACACGAAGATCGATGTCGACTGGCTGATGTACAGTGATGAGCACTCTAAGTTCATCATCGACGACAGCGACAGGGGGAAGAAGGAGGTAAAATTCTCACTGATCCCACCAGATACAGCGACCTGCCCAGACTGCCTGAGGGAGATCTTCGACCCCGGGGACAGGCACTACCTCTACCCATTCACCTGCTGCGCCCTCTGCGGCCCCAGGTTTACCACCATCATCGACATCCCCTACGACAGGGAGCAGACGACGATGGTCGACTTCCCCCTGTGCCCCGACTGCGACGGGGAGTTCTATAATCCTCTAGACCGCCGGTTCAACGCCCAGACTATCTGCTGCTCCCAGGGCGGCCCTCACATGACACTGTACAACCCAGACGGGACGCTGGTCGAAGCCGAGAACCCCCTCAGGCTCGCCGCGGCCCTCCTAGACGAGGGCAACGTCATCGCTGTGAAAGGAATCGGGGGTATCCACCTCGTCACTAGGACAACCTCCGACGATGCCGTACTCACCCTCAGGGAGAGGCGCAGGAAGCCCGGGAAGCCCTTCGCAGTGATGAGCCCGAGCCTCGACGAGGTCCTAAGGTACGCGGTGATCTCGGACGTCGAGAAGGAGCTCCTCACCTCCCTCGCCAGGCCCATAGTGGCGCTGAGAAAGTTAGATCCCTTCCCCCTCTCATCGTACATCTCCCCTGGCCTCCACACGGTAGGAGTGATGTTGCCCTACTCAGGGATACACCACATCCTGCTTTACTACGTCGACGAGCCTGCGCTGGTGATGACCTCCGCCAACTACCCCGGGGAGCCCATGTTCACAGCCAATGAAGTTGCCTTCAGGAAGCTGGGGCCGATAGCCGACTACCTCCTCCTCCACAACCGGAGGATACACGCCAGGTGCGACGACTCGGTTGTCAGGGTCGTCGATGGGAACCCCGTATTCCTGAGGAGGTCCCGGGGGTATGTTCCCCTGCCGATTACACTCCCCTTCAAATCCAAGGTCAGCGTTGTCGCCGTTGGGTCGGAGCTCTCATCGACGGCCGCCGTCCTCAAGGACGACAAGTGTTACCCCACGCAGCACTTGGGAGACGTCGAGAGCCCCGAGTCGGTCGACTTCTTGAGGGAATCTATAGGCCACATGACGAAGCTTCTCGGAGTCGGGGCGCCAGGGGCCGTCGTCCTCGACCTCCACCCGGGATTCCTCTCAAGGGACGTCGCTGCCGAGCTGGCAGAGGAGCACGGAGCAGACTTCGTGGAGGTCCAGCATCACCACGCCCACCTCGCAAGCGTCATGGCCGAGAACGGCATCGCGCAGGAGGAGGAGATAGTTGGGGTGATCTGCGACGGTTACGGCTACGGGAGCGACGGCGGCGCTTGGGGAGGGGAGATAATGATCGGCGGCTACGGTGGCTTCGAGAGGGTTGGTCACCTGGAGCCCCAGCCCATGCCGGGAGGTGACCTCGCCTCCATCAGGTATGGCAGGATGCTCCAGGGGGTGCTCCACGGCGAGATGCCCCGGGCCGAGCTGGCGAGGTTCATGGAGGAAAACTGCTTGGAGGGCTTCCAAGCAGGGAAGCCTGAGATTGAGGCGGTCTTCACCCAGATCGAGAAGGGGTTCAACACCCCCCAGACCACAAGCGTTGGGAGGCTTCTCGACGCGGTCTCATGCCTCCTCTGCGTCTCATACATGAGGACGTACGAGGGAGAGGGGGCTATGAGGTTGGAGGCCACAGCCGAAAGGAGCGCAGAGAAGCTTGTGGATCTGCCTATAAACATCCTTGACTCCTCCGGGGTGATGGTCCTAAGAACATCCCAGATGGTTAGGAGGCTCTTGGACCTGCGGGAAAACCACCCGAAGGCCACTCTGGCAGCCTCCCTGCAGACAACCCTGGCCGAGGGTCTCGCCGAGATGGCCCTTAGGGCTGCCGAGGAAGGCGACCTGGATACCGTCGGCTTTTCTGGGGGTGTCGCTTACAACGAGATGATCAATAGGGTCCTCAGGAGCCGGGTTGAAGCCCGTGGTTTAAAGTTCATACGCCACAGGCT
>Ga0209427_10007138_pt1 | contig 12665 bp, 12 predicted proteins | sample DeeMarSWOR136_30_FD_187465 | JGI IMG/M metagenome (GOLD analysis project Ga0209427, IMG submission 187465) | Marine sediment microbial communities from White Oak River estuary, North Carolina - WOR-1-36_30 (SPAdes) (version 2) | ecosystem: Environmental > Aquatic > Marine > Intertidal zone >... | reverse complement strand
AACCAGCAGCAATTATCCCGCTCAGCATTACTACCACCATAACCAACCCGAATATCCTTCTTTTATTCATTTTTCTTATCCTCCGTTAAAATATTGATACTAAGCTGTGTAGAAATTCTTTCTTTTGAAAGCCATCACCTCCTTATTTGCATTTTTGGGTCCGATATCACTAAATTTCGGGGTTGCCTGTCAAATACTGACGTTCCCCGGGCTTATGCTGCCATAGATACCTAACACAACCGTTATCTCTCATCAATTCCTCAATATTTGTCTTCACCATAGCTATTTACTGATTACACAGCGGGATGCCACTTACCCAATTTTGCGTCAAGTTACAAATGGGACGGACACCAGCACCAGTCGCCTCTAAACTCTCCTCTGGCAGAGCCCGCTGTTACACAACCCTCTATCTATTACGCTTGTTATCACTTATATGTAGTAATATATCAGAATCAACCGCCAGAAAAGACCGTGTAATTGGCATTCATTATAATCAATGACGATAATTTTGTCAATACCCTTCTACATAGTTGTCTACTTCGTATTATCACTATTTGATAGGTAAATGGTTAAGAAGATAAACACGGCTGTAATGTAGAAAAATCAAGGGCGCTTTGGTATAATAATCCGAAAGATTTATACCTGACACTAATAAGCAGGGTGACTTTTTAGGATTGGGATATCATCTATCCTGCTCAGTTTTTCAATATAAGGTAAAGTACATAACAGGGACATTTTTAATTTGACGGCTTCATTACAGGAACAATGTGGGGCACATTAAAATGATTTTTGATGGGTAATTTGCATAATGACAAGTTAAACGAGGTGTAAAATGAAGGATTTTAATAAAGCTCTCAAAAATGGTGAAGTACTTGTAGGGATATCTTCGAGTTTGCATGATCCTGTTGTTACGGAGATATTGGGCTATGGAGGCTTTGATTGGGTGATGTTTAACGTTGCAGAAGCGTCAACTTCGCCATATGGGAGGGACTTGGAGAACCTAATAAGAGCAGCTTATACTGCCGACATGATTCCTATGGTAAAGGTAACAAACGCCAACTATCCGGAAATTAGCAAAGCTTTGGATCTCGGTGCTAAAGGTGTGTTTGTGTCTATAGTGAAAACTAAGGAAGAGTGTATGGCAGCGGTGAACGCAGCCTATTTCCCTCCTCTGGGTAACCGGACAGCCAACCCTGAGATCAAGGCAACTCACTACGGAGTCATGCCGTGGGCTGAGTATTATGAGCATGCCAATGAACAAATAACGGTGGCAGTCTTAATAGAGGACATGCAAGGTATAGTAAATATGGAAGACATAATTTCGGTGGAGGGGCTAAATGGAGTAATGTTAGGGGAGTTTGACCTTGCTATTAGGATTGGTGGAGTAGGAAACCGTGAGGTTGAGGCGCAGGTTCTAAAATACAAGAGAAAAATGGTTGAACTCGCCAAGGAAAAGGGAGTGGCCTTTATAGACCATTTCCGGGATGCGGATTCAGCAATACAGTGTCTAGAAAATGGATGCCAAATCTTAATTTACCCTGATGACATTACACTACTAAAGAATGAAATGTTTAGAGCGATAAGAGACGTAAGAAGAGCAATAACAAAATTTTCTTGAAACTGCGTTTTCGAAATGAAATCATTCTTCTATACTTATTACATTGACCTATAAATGCAGTAGGTGTTAAATTCAACTGTATAAGAATACAAAAGGAGGAGAAAATATGCCATTAGTAACTGTAAAAGCGGTCGAAGGAAGAACTGTCGAGCAGAAGAGAGCCTTGGTAAAGGATATAACCGAGGCGGTGGTCAAGAACTTCAAAACTGAGCCTGAAGCGGTAATTGTTGACATCGTTGAATATAGCAAAGACAATCTCGCTAAAGCTGGTCAACTATTCATTGACCGTTAGTTTCTCGGTAATGAAATAAGAAATGAAACTTCACTCCAGGTGTGCGGAATATAGTTACGCTTCGGGTAGGTAATTTGTGATAGGCTAGAGCGTTGCACACTTGGACGGATTGTTCACGGCCCATTAGAAAGATGCGACTACTCTTTACTTCGGTAGTACCGGTTGTCGTGCTTGTACTGTCGGTACTGGGAGCATCTTTTTCGGTGTTGCCGCACTGACCGAGGCAGCAGCAGTAGATGCTTTCGTGGCCATGCTTCTAGCCCTGGCTCGTCGGGGACTCGCCTGGTCAGGTCTGAAGGAAGTTATCATCGGTACGGCTAAGGTTACAGGTAACCATTTGTACGTCTTCAATATGAAATCTTAGAAAATGCTCCACAACCCCAACCTAATCACCACCTAATCACCACCTAATCACCACCTAAAATTACCAAGAAACCCTTGCTTATCTGTCGGCAACACCTTATCTTGATATAAGAGAAATATGTTATTACTATTGTCATCACCCGAAAGTACCAAATCGATAAAAAGAGTTAATTTCAACTCTTGACTTCCGCTAATTAACTAATTATCATTTGGCTGATGACCACTCTAGTTAAAAAAATTGAAAGGTGAAGCGTTGAAAGTCCTAATCATAGAGGATAATCATCAGGTTGTAAGGGACGTTTCCTTTTGCCTACAAGTAAGGTACCCAGAGGTTATCGTTGTCTCGGTTGAAGAGGAACGAAAGGGGCTTGAGATGGTAGAAACCGAGTCGCCCGATTTGGTTATGGTAGATTCTTCTTTACCTAATGTAGACATCCTGGAATTAGTTAGCCAAATTCGTGAGTTCTCCGACGTCCCGTTGATCATCCTCTTTGAGGCGGCAACTGACATGGACAGAGCCAGGGGATTGGAGATGGGAGCTGATGAATATATCAATAAGCCGTTCAGTCCCATTGAGCTTTTAGCCAGAGTAAAAGCACTGCTCCGTCGCACCCAGGGATTTGGCTTCAAACCGGAGCGTTTTATTACTATCGGCGGCGAATTAACCATTAATAATGACACACATGAAGTCTTACTTTCCACAGGCAGGCGAGTCAAATTGACCCCTATCGAGTATCACTTACTCCTAGAGCTGGTAAGAAATAACGGTAGGGTGCTTACCCATAGTAACTTAGTGGAAAAGGTATGGGGCTCGGAAGACATCTGTGACCAGAGTTACGTCAAGAAATATATTTATCGTCTCCGTTCCAAGCTTGAGAATGATGCCGGTAAGCCACGAATGCTCCTGACGGAACGAGGGATAGGTTACAAATTCGTCAGACCGATATAAGAAGTCCTCATCAAAATCTTATTTTCACGACGTTTCTAATCCTGGCCAAAAATCTATCTTAGGCTAACCACATTCAAAAGAGCACTCTATTAACCCAACCTCGCAACCTCCTGTCTTCTTATTATCAGGGAGATGGAAACAAGATACCGGGTCACCAAAGTAAGCAGGCACCTATTGCCTTTGCCCTAATCTAACCATAATTTTTCCACCAGATTTCCACCAAATTCCACTTTGATAGGCACTTTTGGCACCGATATTTGCACCTTCGCATGTTATTGTATTAATGGATATCATGCGAGGAGGTGACACCATTAGAGCGGCCTGCGTTCTGGTTATTGAGAAGGACGAAACATTAGCGGAGAAGACAGCCGTGGTTTTAGAAGAGGCAGGATACAATGTAGTAAAAGCAACCGATGCCATTGATGGACTAAGGATGGTATATGAAGTACGGCCTGACCTGATTATTGCGGCTAGGGAACTGCCAATGGTAAATGGAGAAGACGCTTGCTTACGAATTCGACAGGCGTCCTATCTGCCTATCCTGGTTTTAGGTAGTGAGGAAGAAGCTGTGGAGACACTTGAGCTTGGGATTGATGCCTTTTTGACGAAGCCACTAAGTACTAATGAGCTGGTGGCTAGAGTGCATGCGTTACTCCGCCGGAAAATGGGACCTCATCCGCCCGCAACAAAGGAGTTGGCCGCATGAGACACGTTTTGAGTTTCCTGCACAAAAGAGCAGGTTTCAAGCTGGTCGCATTGCTACTTTTGGTAGCTTTGGTAGCGCTGGTATTTCAGCTATCCGGTGCCTACAAAGGACATGCCTTGAACGTGCACACCGAAATCAAGGCCACCCCTCCCGGCATCGCCATGATTATTGACCAGACCGGGCAAACACCCTCTACTGACCCTGACATAGGGTCCTCTGGAGAGAACCAACCGTCTAAAACGGAGCCCACTTCCCAGTCTGGAACTGGGTCTGCCACACCACCTGGAACCGGGACCACCCCTCCTGGTGATACCACGCCGCCCCAAAAGCCACCCATTCCTTTCGTCATAGACATCATAGATAAAGTATTCGGAGGGGGCGGAGCACCACCTCCAAGCCCAATCAATCTCGAGACCAATGGCCCCACCGTCCTCACCATCAACACCGATATTGATTTCGGTACCGTGTTCCCTGAAGAAATCCTCCAGGGCCACTTCATCGTCTACCTCACTGGCACGACCAACACCACGGACACTGAAAACTGGACAGCTCCATTTACCGCCGTCACCTATAACGTGACCATGACCGATAACGTGAGTCCTTATAAAGATTTGAGACCCTATCTGATAGTACAGAGGGCTCCCGGCGAGTTGGATAGCGAGCCAGATGACACCGCCAATGGAACCGCTAATGATTATTTCGCCCAGGGTTCTCTGAATATCACTGCCAGTGATACCAGTGATGAATGGATTGTGACATTAGAGGTTCCCGATGACCTGGGTGATTACTGGATAGGAATAGAGATAAAGGTACCGGATCCACCGGGGTAATCTGCGATGAAAATAAAGCTAGCTAGAAAATTTGTAATACCGATAATTATCGTGGCGCTGCTGGCGACTATGGTACCTGCGGTCAGTGCCTTTGAGTCTCACCTGATAAATGTCAGGGTGCGTGTTGAGGAGCGCTTCAACTGTTTCAAGACGATAGAGTTGGCATCTCCTGAAGACGTACAGGACTTGATTGACGCAGGGCTTATACCACCCAGTATTGACCCCGACCAGCCCGATGTTGACCCGGACTACCCCAATGAAGTGCCCACCTTCACCTGCGTCGTCTGGCTGCTCAAGCTTACTTTCTGCAATGTTGAAGATCACGATATTGGGAATGTTACGGTCAAGGATAACTTCGGTACCGAGATTGCCGGCCAGCCTGCGCTGGGAGACGTGCCCGTGGACCTAATCATCAGGGAACAGACCCGGGGGAACTCTCATAAGCAGAGCTTCCAGAGCCAGACCCGGATTGTCTGGTATGTGACTTGCGAGGACTGGGACCCAGTTACCGAGGAATGCCTCGATAACTCGGGTATAATGGAACCTGGTGAGTGCGCTTACCTGTACATGTTTGTCTGGACCCAGACGAACCCTTCGGGCAGGCAGGAGTACACCAGTCCGGGGGATTACACCCTGAACTCCGGCCCCACCGCCAAGTGGCTTGACCCTGAGGGCCATCAGTCCAGCTTTGAGGGAGAGAGTATAGACATTTATGCCACTGGCTATGATGAATAAATAGTTATCTTAGCACGGGCTTTCTCGTGAGAAGATAAAATCTTAAGAAAGGAGGTAGACCGAGATGAAGAAAGTGCTGCTGGTCTTGGTAGCGATGGTGTTGGTCGCATCCGGGGTAGCCGCCGTCTCCGCCTATGAGGCGCACGTTATCAATGTCCGTGCCCACGTGGAGAATGTCATGACCGTACCCTCAGCTAACATTAACTTTGGCACCGTCTTTCCAGAGGAGTGGGTTACCAAGAAATTCCGCGTTAGACATAGTGACTCCTTCTGCTGGGATGACCAGTGGAGGATAACTGCTTTCAACTACTCGATCTGGGTGGAGTGGAAGACCTTGAGCGACAACGGTACCCCTGGTGATACCTCTGATGACACCTACTACGGGTGGCTGGGAGACGCCCTCTACATCGGCATTGACCCCGACATTGATATGCCCGAGGATGCCGGTGGCGACCTGAAGTGGGTCGGCAATGTTACACCTCCCCAACCTGGTGCCCTGTGGGTAATGGATTGTCCCATACCTATCTACAAGGCGTGGACTGGTATCCAAAACACAGGCGATCAGATTGTCATCGGGCTGGACGTGCCGGTGTTTGAAGACTACTACAACGCGCTGACCGATCCGAAACCAAAGCCCAGCGGCTTAGATTTCCCCACGGTAATCATTGAGAAGGAAGACCCGAGGTGGAATCCAGATGGTGTCGAGTTAGGTGTTGATATTAAGTTCCAGGTAACCGACATCGGGCAGAGATGATTCCACCTGTCCTTCGCATCGCCTGCTCTTGGGTACGGGAGGTAACCATCAGGCAGGCTTACTAAGCCAAACAAAAGAGATATAAAAGAAAGGAGGTGAAAAAGAAAAATGAAAAAGGTAATACTTATCCTTACTGCCATTGTGCTGGTCGCTTCCGGAGTTGCCGCCGTCTCCGCCTATGAGGCCCACGTCATCAATGTCAAGGCTCACGTGGAGAATGCCCTGTCAGTAAACACGACTGATGTCAACTTCGGCACCGTCTTCCCCCAGGAGTGGATCGTCAAGCACCGGGCTGTTAAGCTGGGTACCTCGGCATGTGATGAGCTGGAGGATGACCTCATCGCCGTGAACTTCTCGTTCTTCGCCGAGTGGAAGAAATGTGTTGACGAAACGGGCTACTGGTACGACAACGATACCGATACCTGGGATGGCGGGACCGCCAATTACTGCAACTGGATGGGCGACTTCCTGTATGTCGGCTTTGATGTCGGTGACGATGCCGCTTCTATGGCACTGGTTGGACCGGCACTGGCCCCGCCGCCATCGGCACAACCAGTTATCCCCGCCGCCGCTATCGGTAGGCTGGACGACTGCGATTCCCACTCGTTACACATCGGTATTGACGTGCCGGTCTTCGAGGGCTTCTACAACCCGCTCACCGACCCAGAACCCAAGCCCAGCGGCCTGAATGACCCCACCTACATCGTTCCGGACGGCTCCAGGATGTACGTTGATATGGCCGAGCACCCCGCCTATGACCCGGATGGTATGGACTTCGGCATTGACCTGAAGATCCAGGTGACCGGCATCGAGCGAAGACCACCCGGCTAAGTCCGGAGTTTCAGAATGGCGCCCGGATAATCCGGCCCATTCTGACCAATCGGACCCTGATACAGGGCGGCGTTTCCTCCTGACGCCGCCCTTCCTGTTACCCCTTGCAATGCATTCTAATTGGTGGTATATTAAGACAAATGATGGGATATATCTCGAAACGCTATATCGCCCTGATTGCCCTGGGGATACTGCTGCTGCTGGCGGTTACCTTCCTCTTCCAGGCACTCACCATCTATGATACCCAGGTGATTGCCAAGGCGACAGGGGAACCCATTGGCATGGCACCTTTTACCGACCGCATTGACTTCGGTGACATCCCCCAGGGAGAAGGTGTTGGTAAGACATTGATTATGGTAAACGAAGGGTCCGTACCCAATCAGGTGATGATTTTTATTATCGGCAATATCGGCGACCTGGTGACAGTGAATCCCGACTCTGTTTCCCTTGCGCCGGGGGAGACGGTAGAGGTTGATTTTGACCTGAGCATGCCCGTCTCAGCACCGCCGGAGAAGAAGTATAGCGGCAAGGTATTTGTCCTGCGCCTGCCCAAACGCCTCTTCTAGCTTACTGCCATGAAAAACATTCTGTGGTGGCTTCTGTTCGTTTTTGGGGTGTTTGCCACTATCTATTTTATCCCCCAAATTCTGACCCGTACACTGAACAACGAAAACCCCACCTTGACCGTTATCTCCTACTCCATGTATCCCGCGCTCAACCGCGGCGACCTCATTCTGGTCAAGGGCACTACCCCTGAGGAGATAGAGGTGGGGACGGTGGTGGTCTTCCGCCATGAACGTGGCCTGGCCGTACACCGCGTGGTGGAGATAAAGGGAGATACCATCGTCACCAAGGGGGACGCCAACCCTGAGGAAGACGACCCGATAACCTATGATGATATTGTCGGTCGGGTGCCCGCCATCGGGGACAGCCTGGTGAAGATTCCCTTGGTCGGCCGTATCTCTCTTCTCACCGGACCTCCGCCTGCTGAAGATACAGCCTCAACGGTTAGTTTACTGCAGCAAATCGGCCGCTATGTTTGGAACCCTTTGGGCTTTAGCCTGCTGGTGCTGCTCCCGGCTGTCCTGTTCATGAGCAGTATTTCCAGCGACATTATGAGTGCGCTGAGCCCGTCTCGCCGGCGCAAACAGCGGCGCTCCAAGCGCCTGGAGCGGCTAAAGAAAAGGTGGCCACGCGCCCGTATTCGCTAGACCAGCAAGCCAACCGGTCACCACAGCTTGACAACAGCCCCAAACTTCCTACAAAATGACGGCATAGGCTTTGACCATGATAAGACAAATCTTATTGGTATTAACCGGGTTACTCTTCATCGGCGCCATCATCGGCGTGGTAGTGGGCTTCAACGTTCCCACCGAAAAAAAAGAGCGGGTAACCCATCTCACCTACGAGATTGAGGGTAATTTTGACCACCAGACTTTTGGGAAGCCTCCTCCCGAAAAAAACGGAGAGTCAAATCCCAAATACTTTAAAAAGATAATCGACTCTATGGAGGTATACTTCAACTACCAGTTCCTCCCGGAAAAGCCGGTAACCGACGTTACCGAGGAGGTGGTAATCACCGCCCTGTTAGATTGCCGGGACTGGCAGAAGGAAGTTGAACTGGTGCCCCTCCAAGAAAAAAAAGGAGACTTTTCCATCAGCTTCCCCTTCGATGCAGCTCCACTCATCCAACTGACGAATAATATTACTGATCAGTTAGGCGCACCCAGATGCTCACCGGACATACTCCTTAAAGCCACTGTCCATACCACAGCTCAAAGCGGGGCCGGTGTAATTGAGGATGACTTTATCCAGACCGCCAGGGTAAAGCTATCGGGTCCTAGTCTGGAGTGGAGCCGGGAACTGGCTTCCTCCCAGATTGGCTACGCCAAAGGGGTGAGATATGAGCACCGGGGTAACTTCGGCTACGCCATCAGCCTCATACCCAACATCCTCTTCGGTGCCATAACTATTAAGTCAGAGATACAACCACCCGATATCGCCGTGGCTTTGAAGCAAGCAGACTCTTACGACAGTGAAGCAGTTAACAGCATAAACGGAACTTTTGCCTACAGTTTCACGAGCGATGAGACGCTAAAAGAGATACTTAATGACGTAGAGGTCACGGCTATCTTGGACAAAGGTGGAGGCCAGCAAGAGACTTTTACCTTGGTACCCAGGACCCGGAAAACCGGCAGCTTCAAGGTAAATTTCCGGCTGGATGTGCCTTTCTTTTATGCATTGATCAAATCTACCGAGGAACAAATAGGTACCTCTGTCCCCTCCCATCAACTGGCCATCAATGCCGCTGTACACACCATAGCCCAGAGCAATTTTGGGCCGATAGATGAGACTCTTACCCAGAGCATGACCGTAACACTAGAACGGGAAAAAGTTTTATGGCCGGATACCCCCCCCGAAACGAAGTCAGGCGCTATCGAGGAAACGCTGACCGTACCCAATCCCACAGCTGGGTTAGCCAAACTGGGCTCCTTGGGGGCACTGGGAGTGACCGCGGTAATATTCTTGTATACCTTGTGGAGCTATATAGTATATCGGCGCCGTCGGATATCTCAGCTCGAAGCCGATGACATCCAGGTGAAAGGCAAACACAAGGACCTGGTCGTGGATGTGGAGAAGCTACCAGATACCAAAGACGAGGAGACTCTAATCGAACTGGGTTCGCTAGATGAGCTGGTTAAGGTCGCCGAGTCACTCCTCAAGCCGGTACTGCGTCTGGCTGAGCCCGAGAGACACATCTACTGTGTCATTGACGGCATGGCCCGATACCAGTATGTGAGTCTTGCTGAAGAACCAGCCACCCCTGCCCCTCCACCAGCAGAACCACCACCGACCGACGAAACCTTATCTCCTTAATACCCCCGGAGGCCCGAGGGCACCACCTGATTTTTGGAAAGTATCAGTTTACCGTTGGTACCAGCCGCCATTCTGCCTGTCCAATGCTGACCCCAATCAAAATCATATCACTTACCCGGATTACCCCGACCTGAGGCTCTCGCCTCTCTCTGGCGGTACTTCACCCTTCCGGTATTTCGCCACATAGGCATCGAAGTTCCATTTAGCAAAGAACTTCTCCGCCGCCTTCCTGCCGGACTGGTAGAGCGCCTCGCTCCTCTCCCGGGAAATATCAAATTCGGTCGTCTTGATGCCCAGAGTCGGTATCGGAATGGTACGGACAAAATTCTCGTCTTCGATGTACCGTGCGTCATGAGCTTCCATCATGGTGGAAAACAGGGCTGCCAGCAAACTGACCGGACCCCGCACCTGGTGAGGACTCTCCGATTCAGGTTCAACCAGCTTGAAGCCAAAGGTAGGCCACTCCGGCACACTCCCCTCGGTATCAAAGAGCCATACCGGGAAATTGCTCAGCACCCCGCCATCAACAATGTAGCTTACCTGATTCGTCTTCATATCACGAAGCTCTATCGGTTCGTAGAAAAAGGGAATGCTCATGCTCATTCTGACTGCGGCGGCAACATTCAGGTCTTCAGGTCGGATGCCAAAATCAGCCGCGTCTTGAGGCAGCACTAGCAATCGACCTCGGGAAATGTCGGCAGCAATTACCCTGAGCCTGAAGCGATAATGCTCGTCATCCTTGTATTCTTTCAGAATAAGGTCTTTAAACGTTTCCACCTTCTTCTTCCGCAGTAGCCCCCTTATCCAGTTTTCAAAATACTTCCCTTCATAGATGCCCTTCTCAAAAATCAGACTGGACAATGGCCCTACCAGAGGAATTTTATCCCCAAAAGTGGCGTCCTTAAACTTTTTGTAGTCAAGCTCTTGCATCACTTCTTTTAGTTCCGCAGCACTGTAGTCAGCCGCGACCAGTGCCGCTACAATTGCCCCCGCCGAAGTCCCTGCCACGTTTACCCACTGGTATCCCTTCTCTTCAGCCACCGCCACCGCACCCACCAACCCTATTCCCTTCACCCCACCACCTTCAAATACCGCATCCGCCTTCAGGTTAGCTTTCATGTTCACTGTCCTCCCTTATCTTATTTAAAAAGAGCCAAACTCCCTTGGCCATTAAACCTTCTCAATAAATTCTGTCAGCAACCTGGTCAACTCAGATGTCAGCCGTTCCGGTATTTTCGGTTCGGCTGGATTTAATCCACCCAACATGCCCACAGGTTCGTCACGTTTGTCCTCCATGGTTGCTTTCCATTTTTCTTCCTCTTCCCAGACATTCATATTACCTCTACGTTTGCAGTGATAGAGAATGAACTGGCAGGTAACCTTGCCTCCCACCAGATGTCCACTGATGTACACATCCTGAGGCGCCGTCTCACCACGCAGCCATTCCATAACATGCTCTAGCATCCTGTCCGCCAGAGACGCTATTTGTCCTTGTAGTCTAACGGCTTCCTCTCTCTGACGACGGCTAGTAATTACTTTATTGAGCCCAGCCACAATCTCATCTGGTAATTCACTCTCCTTACTCGATTCGCTAGAGACAGTTTCCCCCGTCCTGAGACTGAGACGTGCTATTTTGCGGCGGGCTGGTTTAAGTTCTAGCTCTATCTTACGGCAATAGCGAGTGCACGGCTGACAGGTATCTGGTGGTTCCTCCTCTTTGGCATTCTCCTGGCACCTTTTGTGTCGGCGGACGGTGCGGGAATGCTTAATGGTGAGGATGGTAGTTACTACCACTGCCACGCCAACTACGATAACCACCAACAAAAGCAAATCTGGCGGCTCGAATAAAGGCTCTCCTTCTCCTATCCAGACTTCAATATCCTGCCAGTTGTTGTCAACACGTAATTCGGCAATCTCACCTCCCGGGTCAACAACCACCAGGAAAAAGTGACTCATATCCCTCAACTCATCCGGTATCCTCAGTTCAATGCGAACTTCAGCACTGCTGCCGCTCTCCAATCCCGGCACAATAGCTTCAGCAGCCCACCAGTTAGCTGTTTGGGATTCAGCGTGGATGACCGCTTGTGGCACTGGCACCTCGCTGTCATTTGCCACCTCAGCTGTGATTACCAGACGGTCTTCGCCAAAAATTTCCCAGTCTGCCCATAATAGCACTAGGTCTGGGCGCCCTTGGGGTTCGGGTGCTGGACAAACCACGGTGAAGCCTGCTTCCAGAATGGCCACTGGTTCCCGGCTCTCGAGGTCGATAATCTCGACCGGCCGGGGCCCCGGTCGAATGTCTGGAGCGATAAAGATTCCTGCCCGCAATTCCTCAGGGCTGATAACCTCAGTATAAAGCGTGGTGACACCCTCCGGGATAAAAACGCCTAGCCCTGACCTGAAATTAGCCCCAAAGACAGTCAAAACCATTTCTGAACCACAATGGCCCTGAGCGGGCTCTACCCGCGTGATAAAAGGTTCTGCAACCGGTTGCTCTGACTCTACTTCAATGCAGACTTCGAGAAGGATGGCCTCATTACCACCACCTCTTATGTCAAAACTGGTGCATCTATTGACGGTAACTGTGTAAACAATACCTGGTTTGGAGGGAAAAGTTCTGTCGTCAGTCACCTCGCTGGCCGATGTAAAGGCTTTAATCTCCAGTGGTGCGGAAGTGCCGGTCCGGTAACGTAAGACAACCTGAGAGGCG